>OUNO011322338.1_pt1 | contig 12795 bp, 7 predicted proteins | sample 1779811 | NCBI WGS metagenome assembly OUNO01 (sample SAMEA3914804, study PRJEB12502) | metagenome | biome: forest; material: soil | place: Canada | collected 2010-06-25 | depth 0.3 m | reverse complement strand
GTCGGTGCCGTGATCGAACGGCTCCAGGCCAGGCGTAAGCGGCTGAAGGAGTCCTCGGGGTCGTAGCCTGCGATTCGTGGGCGTTGCGGGCGTGGGCCCGGTTCATTCCGCACAATCTGACTTAGCCTTGACTGGAGCACACTCGGGATCTGTCCGGGACCGATCATGAGGGGCAAAGCGATGAAGACCGCACTTCGTGCCCTTGTCGTGGTTCTCGCTACTCTGACGGCGGCCGCAGTCTGGGCAGTCGTGAGTCTCCCGTCCACCGCGGATGCCGTCGTCGGAAGCCAGTTCAACGCGGGATACATCATCTCCGACGCCAACTTCTTCAATTTCGGCACGATGACACCCGCGAGCATTGAGAGCTTTCTGCAGGGTCAGGAGCGCGGATGCGCGCCGGCCGGGGGTATCCCGTGCCTCGAGAACTTCACGGAAACGACAACAACGCGCGCCGCTGCCGCCAACGGTTGTGCCGCCTACACCGGAGCACCCAACGAGTCTGCGGCGACGATCATCTGGAAGGTCGCACAGGCCTGCCGCATCAATCCGCAGGTGCTGCTCGTCACCCTTCAGAAGGAGGAGGGTCTCGTTCAGTCGAAGACTCCGAGTGCCGGCGCGTACAAAATTGCGATGGGGTACGCCTGCCCGGATACTGCACCGTGTGACAGCCTGTACTTCGGCTTCTACAACCAGGTGTATTCGGCGGCCTGGCAGTTCCGGCAGTACACGTACGCGCCGTCGGGGCGCCGCTACCACGTGGGGGCTTCGAGCGTTCAGTTCTCGCCCAATGCGGCGTGCGGATCGAGCACGGTCAACATCCTCGATCAGGCGACGGCGAACCTCTACCTCTATACGCCCTATCAGCCGAACACTGCCGCACTCAATCATCTGACCGGCACCGGTGATGGATGCTCGTCCTACGGCAACCGCAATTTCTGGTACTACTACTGGAGCTGGTTTGGCGATCCGACGGGAAATTCGCAGCCTAACGGCGTTATCGACAACATCACCGCGATTCCCGGTGGCGTCGACTTCACTGGATGGGTCTTCGATCCGGACACCACGGATCCGATCAACGTTCGCGTGTCGGTCGACGGCGTGGTGGGCTGGGACCAGCCCGCCAATTCGGTCAAGGCCGGCCTCGGAGCCGCGTTTCCGGCGTATGGCGACAATCACGGCTACACCGGAATTATCACCGGGCTGTCCGCGGCCACTCATACCGTCTGCGTTCTCGCGGTCAATGTGAGTTTTGGTGCGGACTCGCAGCTGGGATGTCGCGTCGTCCCGCAGTTCACGGGATCACCGCTCGGCGTCATTGACACCGCGACCGGGGTCCCCGGCGCGATCACTGTCACTGGCTGGATGCTCGATCCGGATTCCCTGGGCCCGGTGACCGTCAACGCGACTGTTGACGGCCATGCCGCGGGAAGCGGATCGGCGTCCGCCGTCAAGACGGGCCTCGACGCCGCGTTCCCCGGTTACGGCGACAATCACGACTTTTCGATCACCATTTCGTCGCTGTCCGGCGGCACGCATACCGTGTGCGTCAATGCCACAAATATCGGTCCAGGCACGGACAGCGCGCCCACCTGCCGCGCGGTCGCGATTCCGACCGGCGCACCCTACGGTGTCATCGATTCCGTTTCGACGGCCCCGAACACGGTGGCGATGACCGGTTGGATGCTCGACCCCGACACCGTGGGCGCAATCCAGGTCAACGAGTACGTGGATGGTCAGTCGGTCGGCACCATTACGGCAAATGGTGACAAGCCCGGACTCGACGCCGCGTTCCCGGGCTACGGCGACAATCACGACTTCGCTGTGAATCTGACGACTCTGACGGGGGGAACACACACGGTCTGCGTCGCCGGAGTCAACGTCGGCGCGGGCGGTGCCGGCGCGAAGGTGTGCCGCGTCGTGACGGTCCCGACCGGACCGCCGTTCGGCGTAATCGACTCAACGACGGCGGTTCCGAACTCGTTCACCGTGACCGGCTGGATGCTTGATCCCGACTCCATTTCGCCGATTCAGGTTCAGGTCTACGTGGATGGCAGGCTCTCGACCACGGTCTCCGCGAGCGGCATCAAGGCCGGCCTCGGCAGCGCATTCCCCGGATATGGCGATGATCACGACTACACGGCAAGCGTGACATCTCTCCCGGGTGGACCGCACTCCGTCTGCGTCGTTGGCGTGAATGTGGGCCCAGGCTCGAACAGCGCAAGCATCTGCAAGACGGTGGTCGTCCCTACCGGGCCACCTCTCGGCGTGATCGACTCCACGTCGACCGTGCCCAACTCGATCACGGTGACCGGGTGGATGCTCGATCCCGATTCGATCGGTCCGATCAATGTTCAGGTCTACGTCGCCGGAGTGCTCAAGACAACGGTGAGTGCGAACGGTCCAAAGGCGGACCTGGACGCCGCATTCCCGGGATATGGCGACAATCATGATTTCGTCGCAACGGTGACGGGAAGTTGGACGGGCGCGCAGCAGGTGTGCGTGAAGGGATTGAACGTCGGCGGGGGAAGCGACTCCGGGCTGGTGTGTCAGACGGCGCAGATGCCAACCGGCTCTCCCTACGGGGTCATTGACTCGATCAATACCGAGCCGAACACGATCATCGTCGGCGGCTGGATGCTCGATCCGGACATCGCCGGACCGGTGCAGGTGCAGGTGTACGTCGGCGGTGCCCTTCAGAGCACGGTTACCGCGAGCGGCGTCAAGAGCGGGCTCGGCGTCGTATTTCCCGGCTATGGGGACAATCACGGCTATGTTGCGACCGTCACCGGAAACTGGACCGGCGCGCAACAGGTGTGTGTCCAGGCGATCAACGTTGGCGGCGGATCGAACTCAGCACTGGTGTGCCAAACCGCTCAGATGCCGACCGGGGCTCCGTTCGGCGTGATTGATCAGGTGACGCCGTCGGCGGGTGCCATCGCAATTAACGGCTGGGTTATCGACCCGGACGTCGCTACCCCGATTTCGGTCAAGATCACTGTCGACGGGGTACTTGCCGCGACCTACCTTGCGGGCGGTGTGAAAGCCGGACTCGGCACAACCTTCCCGGGCTACGGCGATAACCACGACTACTCGGGAGTCATCACGGGACTCTCATCCGGTACCCACACGGTATGTGGCCTGATCCCGAATGTGGGCCCCGCTGCCGCCGACGGTGCTACGGGGTGCAAGACGGTCGTCGTGCCGTGAGCGTTAGCCCCCGCAGAACGAGAACCCCTTCGCGCTCGTGATGTGCAGGGTGGCGCCGGTGTCCGACGCGATCCTTGTCCATCCCGCGTGCAGTGTGAGCGCGCGCTTGTCGCCCACCGACGCGCCCTGGCTGAGCGTCAGCACGGCGGTCTCCGTGTGCTTGGTGTAGACGTAGCTCGAGGCGGGACCATCGCTCACGCTGGCAGACGCCGGACCGCGGAGCGCGGAGCATCCCTGTTCTGCGGGGCCGCGTGAGGCGCTCGTGACCGCGACGTCCAGATTAGTTCTCACGCTCAAGAGCGCGCTGGTGTTGTAACCGCTCGGTGCGATCCAACCGTTTTTCTCCATTACCCTCAGGTCGCCGACGGTGACATCGGGGGCGAAGATGGGCTCGGGGACCAGGCCCGATGAGTAGGCGCCGGGGTCCCGATCGATAAGGGTCATAGCCGCCGACAACCTCTGGTGTGTCGCATTCTCGATGCCCGAGGATGTCGCGGCCGACTGGAGGAGCAGCGTCGCGTTGTAGCCGGTCGTGAAGAGGACGAGAACGACGACAATCACGATCCTTGGCTTCTGGTGGCGGCAGAACCAGGTGAGGGCGAGGCCGATGACCGGAAGGAAGAGTGAGACGATCGCATAGATGTACCGACCCGACGAGGCTGCGGCGACACCGAGCCCCTCACGCGTAAACGCCGTCAGGATCGCCTGCACGACGGCCGCCGCGGCGAGCGCGTAACCGGCGACAGCTACTCCTGTCCAGGCTCGAAAGGTCAGAATCGCCCAAACGACGAGGACGAACGTCGCAATCGCGCCAAACCCGGCAAAGGGGAGCACCTTCTCCAGACCATCAACAAATTCGTGGCCGACGTACTGGGGGACGCCGACGCCGACACCGCCGGGGCTCGTTGGTCCATAGCTGCCCGCGTGACCTCGCGCGAACACAAGGTACCAAGCGATGTAGATCACCCCGGCCGGTGCGAACAGGGCGACCGTTTTTCCCCAGCCCCGCCAGCGCAGGCTTACCAGCGCTGCGGCAAAAATGAGGGGAATCGCCGTCCCGGAGAACGTTAGCGACCAGACAGAAAGCAGCACGACAGCGATCCAGCGCCCACGTCCGAACGAGCCGGTGTCGACGAGGAGCACGACGATGAGCCCCAGGAGCATGGCGCCCATGAAACCGAACTGGAAGGCCCACAGGATGTTCTCGGCGCCCGCCCCCAAGACCATCAGGAGAAACGACAGCGCGGTGGCTATCCAGAGGTTGACGCCGATTCGACGCATGATTCGCCACAGCATGTGACAGATGGCGAGGTGCACGGCCATGCTCAGCAGAATGTATGGCCAGTAACTGCCCAGCCCGAAGATCGCGCGCAGCGCGTGTGTCACAAGGATGGGCGTCGTGCTCCAGTGACCCACGTGTGGCTCGAACAGGAGAGACGGACTGCTCGGAACCAGAAACGCCCACTCGTCGAAATAGAACCAGAGGTGTCGCGCAGCGAAAATCAGTGTCGCGGCGGACAGCACCAAAGTGATGACGTGCCACGTGGCTGGCTCGCGTAGGCGCACCCTCCAGCCGCGCACGGGGGGAGCCCCGGTGGGAGTCTCGACTTCAGCTACGATGCTCAATTCTGGAGTCCTTTCGAGCAGTAAGCGGCGGTGGTCAAGTCTATGGGAGCCGCTGAGCGTGACTTCGCGCCGTGGCTGGCACGGGACGTGGGTGTCCGCTCAGTCCTTTAGGAGGGCAGTCAATTGACGAGCAAAAGCGGGTTCAAGGTACTTGCTCCCCGAGTTTGAAATGTGCGCGGTATCGGAGTACAGGAGCACATTTCCCTCGATGGCGCCGCACGTGGTTGCGGTACACAAATAGTTATTCATGTCCAGGAACGACCCACCCGTCTTGTGCATGGTCTTCTCGACACCGGCGTTCCAGGCCGAATAGAGGATGGTGGACCGCGGCTGCCAGCAGCTGGTGGCGTCTCGTGGGTGAGCCGACAGACACTCCGCCGGGAGATTTGTGAAGGATGGGTTGTCCGCAATGAAGATGGCGCGAGACGATTTCGGGAGCTGGGCGAGCATCTGCTGCAGTCCGTCGTCCCAGAGCGTGGCCTTCTCCACGCTGGGCGTGGTGAGCACCTGGCCATTCGGCGCCTGGATCGCGGTCACACTGGAGTCCGCCATGAGGATCACCGACGGTTTGAGAGCGTTGAGCTTCTTGAGCACCAGAGCCCGCCATTCATCGCATTCCAGAAACGGCGCCCCGTTGACATAGGCGACTACTTCGGGAATCAGGCAGCCGGCCTTGCCGTAGACGACGAGCCGAATGTGGTGCGCTTTCGCGTAAATCTCTGTTGCCGGCATCCAGTTCGCCATATGCGAGTCGCCGAACATGGCCCAGGTCGTCGAACCGTTGGGGTCGCCGTAGACACAGTTTTTCAGATTGCTCGGATCCCCGCGCATACATCCCGCGGGAAAGACGACGGGGACGTCGTTGCCGGCGTTCGGGAGGCTCGGTGTCAAATTAATCGGCACCTGGTTGGCAAAGACAGGTGGATCGGTGGGCGCGGCAGCGGTAACGGCCGGCCCGAGATCGAGAACTCTCAAGCCCAGGACGAGGCCCGCTCCGACTGACCCGACCGCAATGACGATCGCCGTGACCAAAGCGAACGCTACGCTGCGCCGGAGACGCCAATTGCGTACACGGCGGCTCTCTCTGAATGGTCGTTCGACGAATCGGTAACTCAGGATCGCGAGGCCAATGGACGCAATCCCAAGTACAACGTTCCAGGTCAGCGAGAGCGTCATTCCCAGTGCAATTCCAGGAAGGACAAGAAGCGGCCAGTGCCAAAGGTAGATCGAATACGAGATATCTCCGATGTACCGGAACCCGCGCGAACCAAGCAAGAGTGAGGGGTCACCCCTGGACTCCCGGTCTCCGGCCCAGATGAGAACCGCGGTCCCCGCTACCGGTACTACCGCGGAATGGCCGGGCCAAAGGGTCGCGTCGCTGAAATGGATGGCGCTCACGAGAACGACCGCGAGACCGACCCACCCGATGACTGCGGCAACGGGGCCCGACGGGAGAAGCACGCGCTTTGCGAGCAAGGCGACCAAGCCGCCGACCCCCAATTCCCACGCACGAGTGGGAAGCGAGAAGAACGCCCAGGGCTGCGAAATATTCGTCACGATGATGCAGGCGACAAGCGAAACAATTGTGAGAACAGCCACGATGACCGCGAGCCGGGGTATCGAGCGGCGCACCAACAGCCAGGCTCCGGCAAGGATCAGGGGCCAAAACAGGTAGAACTGCTCTTCTACTCCCAGCGACCAGTACTGCTGGTACGGCGAGGCGTCGTGGGCTCCTAGATACGCGGTTCCCTGCACGGCGAAAAGCATGTTCGGCACATAGAGCGCCGTCGCCGCGGCATCCTGGCTAATTTGAAGAAACCGGAGCGGGGCCACGAAGAGGGCGCTCCCGATCAGGGTGGCGACGAGCACAACAAACGCAACCGGCAGGATCCGACGGATGCGGCTGGCATAGAACTCACCGAACCGCACCCGATCGCCGTCTTCGAGCATCCGGAGGAGCTTGCTGGTCATGAGGTAGCCAGAGATCACGAAGAACACATCGACGCCGATGTACCCACCGGTGATGTACGGGACGCCAACGTGGTACGCAAGTACCAGTCCAACAGCGACGGCGCGCAAACCCTGAATATCCGGTCGGAAACGCCGAGGCCCCATGGCCTCGCCCGTGACTCTCGGGACGATTACCGTTGCATCGCTCACTCAATTGTCCTTCGACACTAGGGCTAACGGCATGAACCGTCTCGCGGTGCACAATCACCATCGACCGCTACCTGGGGTTCTGACCGGCGAATCGCGGGAGAGCCAACGCGCCACAAGCGCTCTACGGACAGCAGCTACCAACGGTACCAAATATTGTTGGGGCGAAATCTCCGACGAGAATGTCGCGCGGCTGTGCACGGCGCCCGTGCCTCAACCAGAACGCCGCGCTCTTCGATTCAGGGGCGAGTGGCGGTTGGTAGACTTTGGCAGGTTTCGCGACCGCACGTGAGAAGGGTTGACCGAGTCTGCGATGGATCTCACGGTGAGCGTGGCGATGTGCACTCGCAACGGTGCTGCCCACGTCGAGGAGCAGTTGCGTAGCATTCTTGCGCAGTCCGTTCCGGCAAACGAGATTGTCATTTCTGATGACGCGTCGTCCGACGAAACCGTGTCGATTGCGCGGCGAGTACTGGCTGAGGCGAGCCCCGTCGCAGGCTCTCCTCGACTGGTACTCCTCGAGAACTCGAGGGCGCTGGGCGTGCGGATGAACTTTGAGCAGGCACTTCGAACGAGCACCTCTGATCTCATCGCGTTGTGCGATCAGGACGACGTCTGGCATCCGGATCGGCTCGCCGTCGGCGTACGTGAGTTTTCCAGTTCATCCGATCTGCTCATGTTGCACAGCGACGCCCGACTCGTCGACGAATCCGGTGCCCCAATGGGCCACTCTCTCTTCGAAGCACTTGGCATCAACGAGACGGAACAAGAAGCGATCCGAAGCGGACACGGGTTCGAGGCTCTCCTCCACCGCAACCTCGTTACGGGTGCAACGACGATGGTGCGAGCCGAACTTGTGACGCGAGCCGTCCCGTTTCCCTCGCCCTGGGTTCACGACGAGTGGCTGGCCATCGTGGCGGCGGCAACGGGACGCCTCGACTTCTCCGATGAACAACTCATCGACTACCGGCAGCACAGCACCAACCAGATTGGTGTGCGAAAGCTCACTGGGCTGGGCAAGATCCGTCGGGTGCTCGAGCCGCGGAATGACCGCAACCGCTACCTGCTCGAGCGCGCGGAGGTGCTTCTGGCGAGACTCGAGATGCTGGGAGACGAAGTCTCGCCGACAGTACTCGATCTCGCACGAGCAAAGGTCGCACATCAGCGCGCTCGCGCAGCGCTCGCGTCAGCTCGCTACCGTCGACTGCTCCCAGTGCTCCGCGAGGTCAGGACTGGCCGCTACGCACTGTTTAGTCGAGGCAACGCCGACGTCGTTCGGGACCTGTTTCAGCCCGCGGGCAATGCGAACTCGACGTCGCCGGCGTCTGCTAGTCGTGGGGCGTGACCGAGTAGATCGTCGCGGTCGAACGCGGCAGCACGAAGGTCGCGTCCCGTGTCAGGCACGGTGAGGAGATCGGCGAATCGGACAGCACGTACCCGACGTTGGTTTGAGCGAAACGCGAACAGGCGTCAAAGGTCACGGAGATCAGGTCCTCAGCCGGATTGGTTACTTCCGGTTCACCGACACCCTTTGTCCAGACGACATCGGCGAGCCGGTTCCACTGGTTGACGTACTTGTGGCCCGGATCGATTTGGTTCCACATCGTCACGGACGGGGCGCCCTGCGTTCCGTTGTACGCGGTGACGCCGGACTCCATGAGGAGCGAGTTCTCCAGCCCCCCGATGCCGACCCAGTTCTTGGGGGCCGCCGCATTCGTTGTGACGATGGTGCGTGACACAGCGGTGTTTCGAAGGTCGAGCACACCCACGTATACGGGGTTGACGCTTGCCGAACTGAAAACGGAGAGCGCGAGGAACGCGGCCATGCCCATCATCGGTCGCCTGCGAGCAAATAGGTAAATCGCCGCGCAGGATACCGCGGTGTAGACGGGCCAGAGCGGCGAACCCTGCCAGAGTCGGGCGGGTCCCTGGACCACATCGACTGCTACGGCGATCGCGATTTGCGACAGCGCGAACGCGGCAATCGTGGCAATTGCGAGTCGTTTCGGCGCGGAACGGTCGTCATCGTCGAGATCCTTCGCGATGGAGCCGACGAGCACGAATGAGGCAAAACCGACCCCGATCCTCATTCGCGTGCCATTCGACAGGTCGAGGAACAAGACGTGCGCGAGCGCGTTCCACCCCGGAACGAGCATGAACGCGAGTATCAGGGCGAGGAAGGCCAGCAGGCTGATGGTCAGCCACGGAGCACCGGCTCGCGAGCGCCGACGACGAACGGCGATCCAGACACCCACGGGAAGCAGAAAGACCCCGAGCAGGAAGAACGTTGATGCCTCGGACGAGTTGATGCCCAGAAATCCTGCCTCGTTCTTCAACGATTCCGAGAACGACGAGCCAATTGCGCGAGTGAGTCCAAGCCAATCGCGTTCCCCGGTTGGAGTCAGCCGCTGGCCCGGGTATACGGTGCCGGTGAATGCCGCGATGACGCTGGCCTTCGCCCGAAGCCAGAGCAGGACGACGGCGATACCGACGACTCCTGCGGCTCCAATCGGAAGCAGGCGGATGATCACATCACGCCACGGTGCTCCGTGACCCTTGTGGGCAATGACTAGTCCAATTCCGGCGAAGAGCACGACAAACACCACCGGAATGATGAACGGTGCGTAGATTCCCACTGCCATCACCGCGGTGAGGTACGCGACCGGAATCGTCAGCGCGAGCCTGCCTCGACGGGTCGCGGATCGCAGTGCCCAAATAATTGCGGTGAGCGTCGCCGCGCCCCATACGATCGGCCAGTCGGCGGCAGGCTCGTACCACCACTGGAAGAACGGGCTGAAGAAGAACCCAACGGCCAGGCCGGCCGCTACCAGCGGTCGCCGCGGAAGCAGAGTGAGCATGAGGGCAAAGCAGGCCGCAATGAGCGCGAGCCCCGGGACCCACCACTTCCACGCGTACCCGCGTCCGGCGTCGAGGAACAGGAACCCCAACTCCTGCGGTTCCGCGGCGACGATGGGCTGGTAGCTCGGAAGACCGAAGGGAATGTCGACGTCTGAGCCACCGGGAAACGCCGGACTTCGACTCGGCAGGCCGTGCTGCAATTGGGAAATCGTCCACGGCACGCCGACGTTCCACTCGTCGGAGCGAATCCGTTCGGGCTGTCCGGCCAGGAGGCTGGGGTCTTTACCGGTATGCACATCCGGGTAGACGACGCCGGATGAAGTGCCGTTGAGAGCGAACGCGACCAGTATGGCGCCAACGACGCACACGAGCAGGACGAAAGCGATCAGCACTCGAACGGCGGGCAATCCGTCTGGTCGAGGGGCAGTGAACCGCCGGTACCGCAGCATCGCGGCGGACTGCTGGTTCACGAGGCTCCGATTGTGCGGGGGCGGTGGTTCCGGAGGTCAGGGCTCCGCGTCTATTCTGACCCATCATTCTCGCGCGGGCGGCTTCGGCCGGGAGCCACCACGACCGAGGCCGCACTAGAGTGCAGGAACGGCAAAAGAGAGCGGTCACGGAAAATGACGGATTCGGCATCCGCGGCCACGTCAGCGGCCCCGCGGTCAGCGGGAGCGGGTCACCCGCGGCAAACCCTGTCGGAGGGTCTCAGCGGGCGCCACAATTCGTTCGGCCTGCTTCGCCTCGCGCTGGCGACGGTCGTCATCTTCTCCCATGCGGTGACGCTCGGTGGCTGGGGTCCCGATCCGCTCCCCGCCCTCGACGAGAACCAGGAGAGCCTCGGGGGGCTCGCCGTGCTCGGATTTTTCGCCATCAGCGGCTATCTCATTGCCAAGAGCGGAATGAACGCCGACGGTCTTCAATTCCTATGGCGACGCGTGCTGCGCATCTTCCCAGCGTTTTACCTCGTCTTGCTCGTTGCCGCCTTCGTTGTTGGGCCGCTCGCCTGGTTGATGGTTCGCCGCCCACTAACTACATATTTCAATACGGGCCCGCAGGGCCCGTTCGCCTACGTGCTGCACAACGCCGACTTGTGGATCCGGCAGTACGGCATCAACGACGTCTTCGCCACGACTACGCCGTTCGGGGAAAAGGGCGGATCCGTTCTCAACGGCTCGCTCTGGACGCTGAGCTACGAATTCGGCGCCTATCTCATCATCTTCTTGCTCGTGGTCACGGGCATTCTGGCGCGGGCCAGATTCATGGTTCCGGTGTTGACCGGGTTCTACCTTGTCGTCCAAATTGTCAACGTCGTGACATCGGGAGCTGGCCGACTGATCCTCCCGACGCTCGGCGACAACGAGAGGGTCGCACTACCGCTCATCTTTCTGTTCGGTTCGTGTCTCGCCGTGTATTCGAAGAAGATCCCGCTCGACGGGCGGCTCGCAATCTTCTCCCTCGCGATCGCGTTGTTCACCCTGCGCGAGGGCGGCCTAACGATTCTCGGCTATCCCGCGATCGCCTATCTCGTGATCTGGCTCGCGGCGCGCCTTCCCGCCCGACTTCACTGGGTGGGCAGAACAAACGACTATTCATATGGAATTTACGTCTACGGATTCCTCGTCCAGCAGTTCACGGCGTCGCTGGGCTGGAACAACTGGGGATACCTGCCGTGGACTCTCGCAGTGGTTGTCATTAGCGGCGGGTGCGCGTGGCTCAGTTGGCACGGAGTAGAAAAGCGAGCTCTCGCTCTCAAAGATGTTGGACCGGGCAGGGGCTTTGCCTACTGGCACGAGCGGATCAGTCTCGCCCGCGAGCGCCCGCGACATTCGGAATCGCTTCCGGACGTCGGGGCGCCAGCGCCCACGCCCCGGGAATCGACCTAGTCCTTCGGCTTTCCCTGCTGCGATCGGGTCAGCTCAAGTTCGACGATCGCGAGACGTTCGGCGAGCGCACGCGTCTTGCTCTCCAACTGTGTGACCTCGGCGCTGTGCTGCAGACTCACGAGGAACAGGATGGCGATGCTGACGAAGAACACGAGGTTGATCGGCACCTCGATGCCGAGGAGATGCGCTGCCCACTCGAGCGTGGCGGGGAATACCCCGGCGACGAGCGCAAGGAGACCCGCGATGAACCACCACGCGGCGTGCCGCTCGCGCAGGCGTCGGCGACGCAGCATCTCGACGACGACGGCGAGGATCAGTACGGCGGAAAGGATGCCGAATATGTAACTCACGACACTCACGGGGTACCTCCCAAACGGTATGACGAACGTGGCCGAATGAGGGCGAAGACCAATGCCAGGCCGGCTCGGGCGAGATACGCCGCCGACCTGAACGGGTTGTGCGACGGGACGCCGCCCGCCCGCTGTCGCATGGACACGGGAACCTGGCGAATGATGAGACCGGAGCGGGAGGCGATAACTAGTGCCTCTATCGTGTCGCCGAGATATTCGGCCGGATAGTACTCGGCCCAGAGCCGGATGGCATTCGGGCCGGACGCGCGAAATCCCGACGTGGTATCGGTGAGCCGTGTGTGCGAGATCGAGCTAAGAATGCGCGCGAAGACTGTCATCGCCCACTGTCGAGGCCCTCGCACCCGGTAGTCGCCCTCGCCGGCGAACCGGGCACCGATCGCCAGATCGGCGTTTGCCAACTCGGCGAGAAGGGATGGGACCGCCGCAGGATCGTGTTGTCCGTCTGAGTCGATCTGTACCGCACTGTCAAAGCCGTTCTCGAGTGCATAGCGGAAGCCGAGTCGCATGGCGCCACCAACGCCGAGGTTGAACGGCAGTCGTGCGACGAGCGCCCCCGCCGCCATGGCCGCCGCGGCCGTATCGTCCCGCGATCCATCGTCAACGACAAGCACAGTGACTCCCGGAAGGGCGGCAAAGACTTCACTCACCACCGCACCGACGGAGGCTACTTCGTTGAACGCCGGCATCAC
>OUNO010032684.1_pt1 | contig 12795 bp, 10 predicted proteins | sample 1779811 | NCBI WGS metagenome assembly OUNO01 (sample SAMEA3914804, study PRJEB12502) | metagenome | biome: forest; material: soil | place: Canada | collected 2010-06-25 | depth 0.3 m | reverse complement strand
CCGAATGGTCGAGTGCTAGCGACTCGCTGTTTCGTGATAGTTATTGTGAACGCTCACAAACGTGATACAGTGCTGACCAAGGAGTGCTGATGAAGCTGAAGCTAGCGACGTACTGGTGCGCTGCCGTCGCGCTCGCGTCGGTCGCCGTGGGCGTTTCGGGATGCGGACGTGGCGCCGCCAAACCGGTCAAGCTCGCGTTCGTGACCAACAACACGAGCTCCTTCTGGCAACTGGCCTCCGCGGGAGTCCATCTGTACGAGCAACAGGACAAGGTTCAAGTCGACATCAAGCAGCCACCGAATGGCACGCTCGATGAGCAAAATCAAATCCTACAGAACCTCGTAAGCCAGGGGTACGACGCGATTGCCGTGAGCGCGATCGCGCCAAGGGATCAAACCGCGCGGTTCAACGATATCGCTGCACGCACGAAGCTGCTCACCTTCGACTCGGACGCCGCCCAGTCGAACCGACTGCTGTACATCGGCACCAACAACTATGCCGCGGGCAAAGCACTGGGCGCCGAGATCGTGAAGCTCTTACCCAACGGCGGTAAGATTGCCGTATTCGTAGGCACGTTTGCTGCGGACAACGCAGCTCAACGGGAAAAAGGCATCGAGGATGCCATCGCTGACCACGGGATCGAGGTCATCGACAAACGCGAGGACAATACCGACCGCGCACGGGCACGCTCGAACGTGGAGGATATCGTGAACGCGCGGCATGATCTCGATCTGGTGGTCGGGCTCTGGAACTACAACGGCTCCGCCATCGCTTCGGCGCTGGAAGGGCTGGGCAAAAAGGGTCGTGTACGAGCCGCCGTCTTCGACGAAGACGAAGGTACTCTCGCTGGCATCGCAAACGGCACGATCCAAGTCACCGTGGTGCAAAAGCCATTCATGTTCGGCTACCTCGCTAGCAAGTGGATGCACGACCTCGCGACCAAAGCCGACGCAACCAAGGCCGCGTTGCCGGCTGATCGGGTAATCGACACCGGCGTCGAGGTGATCAACAAGGACAACGTCGACGCATTTCGCATCCGCCTCGCCGAAATGCGGAAGTCGGGCTAGCCGAGTGCAGCCAGGCGCGGCAACTCGAATGACCGGCGCACGACCGGAGTCCCCATCGCGCAGCCCGCTGCTTGCAATGCGCGGTATCAGCAAGCGCTTCCCAGGCGTGCTCGCGCTGGCGGGCGTGTCGCTCGAAGTGCACGCGGGCGAGGTGCTCGCGCTGATGGGCGAAAACGGCGCCGGCAAAAGCACGCTCATGAAGGTGCTGGGCGGGGTGATCACGCCAGATGCGGGCGAGATTGTCCTGGGCGACGGTCCGGTAGTGCTGGGCAACGTTCGAGCTGCCAAACGCCACGGCATTTCGCTGATCCATCAAGAGCTGCTGCTCGCGCCGAATCTCGACATCGCCTCCAACATCTTCCTGGGCAACGAAGAACCGCACGGATTGCTGAGCCGACTCCGGCGCACGGAGATGAATCGCCGGGCCGCGGCGCTACTGACGCGCGTCGGTCTGCGATTGCCGCCGACCACGCCAGTCGCGGGGCTAACGACCGGACAGCAGCAGATGGTCGAACTAGCAAAGGCGCTGGCCGTCCAGTCCCGCATCATCGTAATGGATGAGCCCACGTCGTCGCTCGCGGCGGCCGAGTCGGAGCAGCTATTTACGATCGTGCGTCAATTGCGCGACGAAGGCATGGGCATCGTCTACATCTCGCACCGTATGGAAGAGGTGCTCACACTCGCAGATCGCATCTGTGTGATGCGTGACGGTCACAATGTGGGCGAGCTATCCCGCGCCGAGGCCAGCCACGACAAGATCGTGGCGCTGATGGTCGGGCGCGAGCTTTCCGGCGCCTACTTTCCAAACCGATCCGCGACCGAGCCGGGCCCCGTGCTGCTCGACGTAAGGGGCTTGGTCGTGCCGGGAGCAGCAGAAGGGATCAGCTTCGACGTACGTAGCGGGGAGATCTTGGGCTTCGCGGGACTCGTGGGCTCTGGGCGCACGGAGCTCATGCAAACGTTGTTCGGCGTCACACCGGCGCACGCCGGCACCCTGACCCTCGAAGGGAAAGCGTTCGCACCTCGCCGCCCGCGCGACGCCATCGAACGCGGTGTCTACCTCGTGCCGGAAGACAGAAAGCGCCATGGCTTAGTGCTGCCGATGTCGGTGGTCGAAAACGCGGCGTTGCCCAGCATCGGGCGGCGCGCGCGCTTCGGTGTCGTGAGTCGCGGCCGTGACCAACGGCTAGCCCGAGCAGAAGTCACCCGCCTGCACATCAAGACGCCGAGTATCCATCAAAAGGTCCTCAACTTGTCGGGTGGAAACCAGCAAAAGGTGGTGATCGGCAAGTGGCTGGCAATGAACCCGCGGCTACTGATTTTGGACGAGCCAACGCGCGGCATCGACGTCGGCGCGAAAGCAGAGATCTATCGCCACATGGCAGACCTCGCAGCACGAGGAATCGCCATATTGATGGTGAGCTCTGACATGGAAGAGGTGATGGGCATGAGCGACCGCGTGCTGGTGATGCATGAACGGCGCTCGAACGGCCTGTTCACACGTGCGGAGCTGAGCCAGGAACGCATCGCAGCCGCCATGACCGGACGGCTTTCGTCAGGAGGAGTGAACGAACCATGAGACGAGAGCTCGGAATGCTTGCGGCTCTGGCCGTTGCCTGCGTGGTGCTCGAGGCGTCCAACCCGGATTTCTTTGGGCCATCGAACGTCGTGAACACCGTGCGTCAAATCTCGATGCTCGGCATCTTCGCGCTGGGTAGCGGCTTCGTCATCATCACCGGCGGTATCGACCTTTCCGTGGGTTCGCTGATCGGACTGACCGGAGTGATCATCGCCAAGGTTTCGTCGCATGAGAATGGCGGGCTGGCCTATCCGCTGCCGTTGGGTATCGCCGTAGCACTGGCGGTAGCGTTGCTGATCGGTTTGGCGCAAGGCTTGCTCATCACGCGCCTCAAGCTGCAGCCGTTCATCGTTACCCTCGGCGGCATGTTGCTGATCCGCGGTGTATCGCAAACCATCGTCAAGGGCGCTACGCTGAGCCTCGGCGTGTCGCCGCTCGGACAGCTCTCGAACGGCGGATGGTGGGCTGGGCAAGGCGAGCCACTGCTTCCCTACCCGGCGTTGATGTTTCTGGCGGTGATCGCCATCGCCACCTACCTTCTGCACTTCACGGTGTTCGGGCGTTACTTGTACGCCATCGGTGGCAACCGCGACGCAGCGCAATACTCGGGCATCGACGTGAAGAAGGTGGAGACGCTCGCATACGTCATTTCGGCGGGCCTCGCGGCCGTAGCGGGCATTGCCTATGCCGCGTACATCGGTCAAATGTCGCAACAGGTCGGTGTGGCATACGAGCTCTACGCAATCGCAGCCGTCGTCTTGGGAGGGTGCTCGCTGCGCGGCGGCGAAGGCACCGTGCTCGGCATTGTGGTCGGCTCGGCGATGATGCGGGTGATCGACAATGGCATCAACATGTTCCAGATCCCGTATCAAGATCGAAACGGGGTTCCGCGCTTGTGGCGGCTCGATCCGAACTGGAATTTCATCATCGTCGGCGCGGTGATCCTCATGGCCGTCGTACTCGATCAAATCGTGCACATGCTGCAGGCGGCGCGGCGCCTGCGCGCAGCGCGGCCGGCACGCGCAGCGTTGGAGCTGCCGGCAAAAGCGGCGGAACCCAGCCTCCGCAGCTGACAGCGGACCGGCGCACGCGTGCCGGCAGAGTGGGCAACGAGATCGATTGAGATCGATGGGCCCAGCCTCCAACGCAAGCGGGCGCCGCCTAAGACTCTAGGACGCCCTCGCTCAGTGCACTCTGTGTGTTCGCCTGAGGACGCAGGAGTTGACGATCCGCCACTCGGAACCCTCACTACCTAGCCTTTCGCCGACCAGATCGCGGATTTGGCGCGCATCGGTGATGTCTCCGGCGAATTCTTGAATCATTCGTTTGATGCCGTCGGCACTCCGCAAGTCGACGGCCGTGAAAATGTCAGGCGCGTCGTCCATCTGTTCCCAGGGGCGCTCGATGTATCCTTGACCGAGAATCTCCGAGAACTCGCTGATACGCCGAATAAAATCCATCGCTTCGAAGTCCCAACCGGCGAAGTCGGCGCTCTGTTCTCTACCGTACTGGTCGAGATAGCGTACCTGAGTGATGCGCACCGTTGGTGCGCGGTCCGCCTGGCGAGGAATCGGCGTCCGAACCGGCGCGACGCGGGATCCATCCGCAATGCTACTCGCCTTGGAGCTGTCGAACTCTGGGCGCCGGGAGGCATGAACCGGGGATGAGTTCGCTCTCTCCGCAGTTGGCTTCATTCGAGCGTGCCGCTCTCTCTTGCGCCAGTAGAGCGCCAGGCGTGCCTTCGAGAATAGAAGCGCGGCTAGTTGAAGAGCCAGAAGGAAGCCGATCACGCACACCGTGTCGACTAGCACCTGCACCTCCGCGACATTCCAGTGCGTTCGATGGGCAGACCTCGCTTCACCGCAATCCCGCCGGCCGGCAGACACCATCCAAACATGGCCGCGGGGCGTGGTGCGAAGTCGATCACGAGCATGGCTACCAGCAGTGTCAGACACATGGAGTTGCGAACCCACGTTACTTTCACCATTCGCGGCCATCCGAACGATGCGTCGATGCCATATGCGGAGCTCGACGGGTAACGGCGAACAGGACTATCCGACCCATCACGTCCTTGTCCTTCGGGACGCTCGTCCCCTGATGAAAGTACGTCTCTTGAAAGAACCGCTTGCATTCGCGGCTCAACGCTTGCCCCTGGAGTTACCGGCGAGCAGCGCAGTTTCTGACAACACCAGCTCCGTCAAATAATCCATGACCGCGCGCACGCGTGCGCTGCTTTTGACATCTGGATGCACGACGAGCCAAAGATCATGCGCGCCGATGGTGCGGGGCATTGCGCGCTCGATGCCAGGTTCGCGATCTCCGAACAGGCAAGGCAGAGGGCTCAAGCCGAGGCCGGCAGCGACCGCAGCCGCTTGTGAAATCAGCGAATTGCAGGTCAACGGGACTTCCGCCAAGTTGCCGTGCTTGGCTAACCAGCGAGCACCGACGGTGCCCCGCAATTCCGGGTCGAGACCCACCACGCGGTGTCCGCGCAGGCTTCCCCGAACGGATGGCTTGCCATGACGCTGCAGGTAGCTAGATGATGCGTACAGTGCCCACGCCGCTTGCCCGAGCCGGCGTGCAATCAGATTGGGTTCTTTGGGTTTGGTCAAACGCAGCGAGATGTCAGCCTCGCGGCGCGCTAGATTCACGGCCTGGTTGCCGGTGACGAGCTCCAGCCGAATGCCCGGACAGAGCGTGTGCAGCGCCGCCAACCGCGGCACCAAGAACCAAGCGGCGAAACTGTCCGATGCTGCCAGGCGCACCTGACCCGTGGGTCGTGCGTCCTGCCCGAGTAGCTGCCGCTCGATGGCGAGCGCGTGCGACTCGAGATCCTCGACGCGACCGCGGACTGCTTCCCCTGCGCTGGTCAGCAGGTAGCCCTCGGGCGTGCGATCGAACAAGCGAGCTCCGGCCGCCGCTTCCAATGCTGCGAGCCGTCGGCTCATGGTCGATTGATCCACTTGCAGCAAGCGCGCCGCCGCAGACAATGTGCCTGCCCTTGCCACGCTCAAAAACACCCTAAAATCGTCCCAATCCAGCACGCTATGCATTATTGCATAAACAGTACGCGCCATTCTGCATTTTCACTTGGGCGCGGGTTCGCCCAAAGTGCGAGCCATGAAACAGCCAATTCGCTCGCTGACGCGCGATTTTCGAGGGCTCACCTTCGGGCTGCTCGTCGTGCTCCTGGGCGCGGGCACTGCGTGCGTGCGGAGCGCCTCTGCGCAGTCGACAGAGCTCGACCCCCTGCACACCGACGGGGACAAGTACCGGCTGCTCTTCGAAAATCAATTCGTGCGCGTGCTGCGCTACCACGACGAGCCGGGAGGCAAGACGCACCTGCACCACCACCCGTGCTTCGTGTTGTATGCGCTTGGCCCATTCAAGCGCGAGCTCTCCTTCGCGGACGGCAGCCATCGCTCGCGGGAGTTCCACCTGGGCGACGCTGCTTGGATGCCCGCTCAGTTGCATGCCGGGCACAATATCGGTAACACCCCCACCGACGCGCTGCTGGTCGAATTGAAGGGTCCCTGCGTCTAGCCGAGCGCGGAGCGGCACGGAGGGCACGGCTGAACCAAGCGCGGGCCGAGAAAGGTGACGAAGAACGATGAAGAAGAGCACGCCGGGATGTCTGAGCCGCCCCGTTCATGCGGCGGCGCAGCGAACGCGAGCGCGTGGCTTGCTCTGCGCTGCGGCTTTGGTGATCGGGCTGCACGGTCGGAGCCTCGCGGCCGCCGTCCTCGATGAGAGCTTCGGCGACGTTCCGCTCGCGAGCGTTTCCCTGCAGCAGAATGCGCCCCAACTATTCGCGCTGGCCGTGCAAGCGGATGGGAAGGTCATCATCGGCGGAGCCTTTGACCAGGTCGCAGGCCAACCCCGAATGGAGATCGCGCGTCTCGAAGCCGATGGCACGCTGGACCCTTCGTTCACCTCGCCCTTCGAGATGACGTCCGTGGGCGCGACGATTTACACTCTCGGGCTCGACGGCAGCGGCGGGATCTTCGTCGGCGGCTCGTTCATGGTGGGGGGGTCGCTCAAGACGCTCGTGAAGCTCAAGGCGGACGGCAGCGTCGACGGTGCATTCGTCGAGGAGCCGACGTTACGCCTTTCGCAAGTCGTCAAGATCCTCGTTTCGGGAGACAAGCTGTACGTAGCAACCGTAAGCGGCGGCCTCGACCGCCTCGACGCGAACGGCTCGTATGACCCCACCTTCACTCACTTTTACGACGCCAGCTCGCCAAACCTCGATTTCGTACTTCAGCCGAGCGGCTCGCTCATCGTGAGTTTCGATGAGGCGGTGGTCGGAATCGGCAGCGACGGCAAACTAGCTACTGCGTTCACGGCAGTACCGGCGAAATATCCAAAGCTCGGCTCCTCGGGCGGCGGAGACGTGCTGTTCTTCGCCAATTTTGCAGAGATCGGCGCAGCTGCGCTGGACCAACGGTTCGCCCGCCTCGGAACCAATGGCGGTATCGCCTCGAGCTTCGCTGTCGCTCCACTCGTGCGCTCCTTTCTGGGCGTTTTGCCCGATGACACGCTGCTGATCGAGCAGCAGCTGCCGAGCGGCGAGTCGCTCGTTCGCTTGGCACCGGACGGAGCTCCCGACGGCTTCGTGGTTCCGATCGATGACGTCGTTCGTACCATTGCGCCCTATCCGGGCGATCGCTTGATGATTGCGGGCATGTTCGGCCAAGTCGACCACCAGCCCAGAACCCGGATCGCACGCATCTTCGGAACCAGTGTTGGCGCGAGCGGCGCAGGCGGGAGCGGTGGCAGCGTCAGCGCCGCCGGGGACAGCGGCGCAGGAGGCACCGGCGCGGATAGCGGCGCCGCTGGCGACGGCGGCACAGCAGGCGGCCCCGAAGGCGGAGCCTCGGGTCAAGGCGCCCTGTCGGCGGGTGCGGGTAGCAGCGCCTCGGGCGGCGGCGTGCCTGCTAGCAGCGGTACGCCGCCGAAGGGTTCGAGTGGAGGTTGCGCATTCACTGGTCCAGTGGGTTCGTCGAGCGCGCTGGCCGCATGGCTCACCGTCGGCGCGCTCGCTTCGCTCAGCGTGCGCCGGAAGCGCGCGCGACGCCGAAGGCTGGGACGGCGGGTGACGTGACTCGTGACCATCGACAAAAAATAAGAGGAGCCGCGCGCGTGGCTTGCTCGTCCCACGCGCGGCTCGGCCTCGAGTATTAGAGTGAGTTCAGGAACGCGAGCAGCTGACTGCTCTGGGTGGCGGTCAAACTGTTGAAGCGCGTCGCCGCTGCGTTGGCCTGTCCGCGGTGCCGGGCGATGGCTTCCGAGATGGAGATCGCGTTGCCGCCGTGGAGGAACGTGGAAATGCCGCGCAAGCCCCAGAGCGGCTGGGTGCGCATCTCGTTCGGCGTGGCGCGCCCCATGGCGCCGATCCCGTCGCCCGAGGTACCCATGTCGTGAAGCAAGAAGTCCGAGTACGGGTGGTAGACCTTGTTGGCCAGGGCAGCGATCGGGCTCGCGCCAGAAGTGAGCGTTGCCGTGTGACAATTCGCGCAACCGATGCTGTTGAAGACGCCTTCACCCGCGGTCACGGCGGCGGTGATCGCGCCCCGCGGCGGCGGAGCGAGCATGTGCATGAAGTCGTCGAACGCCACGACGTCATCGCCATCGTCGTTCAGATCGGGCCGGACGTTGCAGGCTGCCATCAACGAGCAATTCCCGTTCGGGCACTGCTCGACCGGGAACTGCGGGTTGGTGATGCCCATCTCGTTCAGGTAGGCATCTCCGGAAAACTGGAACAGCGTGGGAACTTGGGATTTCCAGCCGAAGCGACCGACGACCGTCGCGCCGTTGCTCAGGTTGGTCACCAGATTGACACGCCCCGCCGTGCTCGGGCTGATGGCGGCCTCGGCCGCGGCCAGATTTCGGAAAGTCGAATCGGGCGTGGCGTCGACGAGGCCCAGCCCGAAGAGCGGCGTGGTGCGGCGTTGGGCCAGCGTGTTGGCGTTCGCAGGCACGGCATCGAAGCCGATCCATTGGCATGTGGCATTGCCAATGCTGTGATCTTGCAGCAGTGATCCGCCTTTCGACGTCAGGGGATCGAACACACCGTTCACGGTGTTGCCGAAGCGAGTTTCGACGCGCGTGCTTCCGCCACCCGGGCCGCCGACGGCGTGACACGTGCCGCAGGAGGCCTCGTTGAAAATCGGCCCGAGCCCGTCCGCTGCATCCTCGACCTCGAGGAAGGCATCCAGGCCGACGTCGAAGCGCGCCAGCTCCGCGGCGCTCAGCCCCGCGATGGGATTGCTGAAGTTGACCGCCACCACCGCGGCATTCGTAGAGCCGAGCGCTTCTTCGGACGCGTTTTCGCCCGTTGCCGAACAACCCGCGCTGGGTAGGACCAAGCAAGCCAAGAACAATGGGCCCAAACGCTGAATCGTCGCTGAAAATTTCCTGAGCTTCATGGTGACTCCTGATGTTATTTGATGAGCTAGTCGAACCGAGTGTCGTCAGAACGCGATCCGCGGACGGTCTTTCGCCCCACGCGCGAAACTCGCGCGTTGCAGTGGAGGCCAGTGGTTTCGAGGTAGATCTACGCGCTGACAATCCGCGCGCGAACGAGGGCGATCCGGCGTTTAGCCGTGGTTACGGAGCAGGCGCAGTTGCGGGCCACTTCGGGTAGCCCCAAACCTTCCATGCAGTGCAAGATCCACGGGCTCGTCACGTCGCTCGGCAAGCTGTCGAGGATCGCCGCGACACACGTCAACCGCAGGTACTGTTCGGGATCGAAGCTGTTCGCTGGCAGCTGCTCGTACTCGTCGCCCTCGAACGAGACGTGCGCCCCTCGGCTACGCAGCTTCCGCTGTGCCAGGCGCAGCGTCACCACGGCCAGCCAAGCACGAACCGAGTCGCGCTCGCGCAGTTTTGGAAGACCCTCGATGGCGTCCATGAAAACTTCCTGCACGACGTCGTCCACGTCGTCTTTCTGGCGCAGCACGCGGTAAGCGATGCTCGCGACGTAACGACGGTGCTTGCGAAATGCAGAAGCTGCGCCTGCCAGCGGAGGGTGCGAATGGTTACTCAACCCGCCAGGAGGGTGCGGACTCCGACATACGTAAGGTGGAACGAACGCAGTCACCTAAAATCAGTGTTTGGGAACTCACGGCCCGGCTCTACATTTCGTAAAAAAACCATGTTCAAAACATATCAAACGGACCAAAGCAGACGGAAAAAGCCAACGAAGATTAGAATTTTCCGACATGCACGGTGCGCAGTGAGGCAGGACGGCATGGATGCCGATCACTCGCCGGCTCCGCCGCTCCGCTTCGCAGCGCACGGAAACCTGCTAGTCAGAAACGATAACTGAAGGCTGACGGTGCCTGTTCGATCGCTGATTGCTTCTCGAGATGAAAACGGTGTTCAACGATACGGATTGCGCAGGTCAGCGGCGGACTCGCTTTTCGACTTCTTAGTGACGTCGGAATCCGCCGCGAGTCTGGCACGCGCCGCGCAGCCACGGAGGTTGCGCCGACGGAGGGCAGTGCCGAGCGCGCCCTGCTGCGCCGTGTCTTCGCCGACGGCGTATCGAGTCTCGACGGCGACCAGCCGGAAAGTCCGATCGTCAGCGACAACGCCCCGCGGCGGACCTGGTGAACGCGCCCGACACGGTCAGGAGTCGTCCGCGCCCTCCGCTCATCGGCTTGGCGTCAGAGCGTTTCGGGTTGCGCGCAGCGCTCGGCTGATGGTCGCGACCCGTGCACTGATTGCGCTCCACGACGCCTTGCGACCGTGGAGAGGCCGAGCAAACCTCAGCCGTGCAGCGCGTCGTGCCGCAGCACAGTTCGTTTCGTCGGGTCCATGCAGCCGCGCCTCGGTGCTCGTCGAACAACCCCGGCTGGGAGCAGTGTTTTCCCGGCTGGCTCCCCCTGTCGCTTCTCAACCCCGGGCCAGCCCCCAGATTTCCGCCTGGTATCGCGGGCGCAGAGTGACCGGAAATGCGTTACAAGATACGGTGTTGGGGCGTCGTCGGACCAGAAGGGCAGAGAAAGTCGCACAGGCTCCAATGAGGTCTCTATGAATGAGCACGAGCTCGGGGCCGCCGAGGAGGCGCTGCGCCAGAGCGAGGAGCGTTTCCCTGGCACGTTCGAGAACGCCGCGGTTGGCATCGCCCACATCGACCGCTCCGGCCGCTTCCTGCGCGTCAACGAGAAGTATTGCGCCCTCGTTGGCTACTCCCGTGAGGAGCTGCTCCAGATGAACCTCCGGCAGGTCATCCATCCCGATCACCTGCCAGCCTTCCTCGAGCTTTACGAGTCGTGCTTTGCGCGGAACGAGCTCCCCCCATCTGGGATGGAGAGGCGTTACTTGCGCAAGGACGGTTCGTCGATCTGGGTCGAGGTGGTCGTCTCGTTCCAGCGCGACCTATCGGGCCTGCCCGTCTACGCCATCGGCGTGGTCCTCGACATCTCCGAGCGCAAGCGCGTCGAGGAGGAGCTGCGTCAGGCGAACGCGCGCCTGGACCTGGCCGTGCGCGCTTCGAATCTGTCCATCTGGGAATGCGCCATGCCCGATGGCAACATCCTGAACAGCCATCCGACCCTGATCAACGTTTGGGAACCGCTCGGCTACGACGCACGCACGGCGCCAACGGACTTTCCCTCGCTGTTCCCAATCTTGTTTCATCCGGAAGATCAGGCGCGGGTGGCGCGCGAGCTGCACGAGCTATTTGCCGGCAATGGGCAGGTCTATGAGAGCAAGTATCGGGTCCAAAGAAAGGATGGTTCGACCCGTTGGCATCTCGCGCGCGGCACGGTCTTGCGGGACCCGGAAGGCAAAGCGGTTCGCTTCATCGGCACGTCCACTGACATCACCGACATCAAAGGCGCCGAGGCGGCGCTGCGGGCCAGCGAGCAGCGGTTCCGGGTGTTCGTGGACCAGGCCGCCGACGCCTTCTTCCTGATCGATGATCAGGGCCGCATCCTGGATGCGAACCAATGCGCCTGCGAGAGCCTCGGATACACGCGGGACGAGCTGCTCGGAATGAGTCCGGTGGAGTTCATCCGCCCCCACGTCCCTCCTGATATCTTCGCCGATCGGATCCGGCGACTCGTCGCCGGCGAGATGCTCGTGCTCGAAAACGACCACGTGCGCAGGGACGCCACGGTCTTCCCCGTGGAGGTTCGGGTGAAGGTTTTTTGGGAAGGCGACCGACCATTCTTCGTGACGATGGCGCGTGACATCAGCGAGCGGAAGCGCGTCGAGGAGGCGCTGCGTCAGGCGAACGCCCGCCTCGACCTGGCAGTGCGCGGCTCGAATCTGGCCATTTGGGAAATCTCCATGCCGGATGGCAACATCCAGCACGGCCAGCTGACCCTAACGAATGTTTGGGAATCGCTCGGCTACGACGCACGCACGGCGCCCACAGACCTTCCCTCGCTGTTTGCGCTCTTGTTCGATCCGGACGAGCAGGCGCGGGTGGGGCGCGAGCTCGGTGCGCTGTTTGCCAGCGACGGGCAGGAATATCAGAGCGAGTATTGGGTGCGGAAAAAGGACGGTTCAACCCGCTGGCTTCTGGCGCGCGGCACGGTCTTGCGGGACCCGGACGGGCAAGCGGTTCGCTTCATCGGCACGTCCGCCGACATCACCGAGATCAAACGGGCTGAGGAGGCGCTGCGAGCGAGCGAGCGGCGGTTCCGGATATTCGTGGACCACGCCGCCGACGCCTTCTTCCTGACCGATGAGCAGGGCCGCATCTGGGATGTGAACCTGCGCGCCTGCGAGAGCCTCGGATACACGCGGGACGAGCTGATCGGGATGACTCCGTTCGACTTCGTCACCGACCTCCCCCCTGCTGTCTTCGCCGATCGGATCCGGCGACTCCGCGCCGGGGAGACGCTGGCCTTCGAGCTCGAGAACCGGCGTACCGACGAGACGGTCTTTCCGGCAGAGGTTCGAGTGAAGGCCTTTTGGGAAGGCGCCGAAGTGTTCCACGTGAGCCTGGTGCGGGACATCAGCGAGCGCAAGCGGCTGGAAGAGGAAGTTCGCCTCGCGACCGCCCGCCTCGACCTGGCGCTACGCGGCTCCAACATCGGCATCTGGGACAGCGATATGCCCGACGGCGACTTCGCGAACAGCCTTGTCTCCTACGTGAATGTCTTGGAGCAGCTCGGCTATGAACGTCCCAGT
>OUNO010000083.1_pt1 | contig 12795 bp, 12 predicted proteins | sample 1779811 | NCBI WGS metagenome assembly OUNO01 (sample SAMEA3914804, study PRJEB12502) | metagenome | biome: forest; material: soil | place: Canada | collected 2010-06-25 | depth 0.3 m | reverse complement strand
CCCGAGTGGGCCGAGGTCTACGCCACCTACCGCAACACCATCGAGGGCACCAACGGCTTCGTGAAGGACCCCGCCCACGAGTCCCTCCAGACGCCGGCTCGCCGCCGGGTCCGCGGCATCGCCGCCCAGAGTCTTTTCGTCGGCCTGCTCGTCATGAACGCCAACATCCGAAAGATCCGCTCGTTCCGCGAGATGAGGGCCAACGGCGAAGGCCCTGCGGTCGCCGAGCGGGCCCGCCGCCGGCGCACCAGCCTCGGCGACTTCCACCCGCCACCGCCTCGGGCCTGAGTCGCGCACTCTTTGGAGTACCGCTCGGGGTCGCTCGCACCTCCGGGTGAGCCTCCAGCCACCGTTAGGGATGTGACCTTGTCGATCAAGCTCTGAAGAGCCGGTGATACAACCGAATTCCATACTGTCGATGATCTCGCCGGCAGTTGTGTCGCTGCGGGCGGGCGACTTCTGTCGCTAACCCAAGCCCCAACGGGATTCGAACCCGTGTCGCCACCTTGAGAGGGTGAGTGGGCTCGTCCACTGAGACTTGAGCTGTCCTGTTTAACCGGATCAGGACGGCGGAGCCGTCCAGACCGTCCGCCGGAGGTTAGAGCGAATACTCGCGATTAGTTGGGCACTCGGATGGGCAGTCGCTTCGGCACCGGTGTGCGGAGTGCGGCTGTCGACCTCATGAGCCCGTGAAATGTCCGGCGATCAGACTGCTCCCTATCTACCCACGAATGCGTACTAGCACTTACGTCCCATCGAACGCTTCTCTTGCGCCCACTCCAATTCATGGACGAGGAGCGTCACTGCATCGCGCCAATCGGCCACGATGCCCACATCTGCCCATTCGAAAACAAGTGCTTCGGGATCGCTGTTTATCGCCAGTACGGTTCCCGCGCTCAAGGCACCGACCATGTGGTTGAACTTCCCCGAGATCCCGATCGCGATATAGATCGCCGGGTCGACACTGTGGCCAGTAATACCCACTTGTCGCGCGCGGGGCAGCCACTCCTTGTCCGTTACTTTTCGCGTAGCCGCAAGTTCGGCGCCGAGGACAGCGAGCAGTGGGTTCAGGGCGTCGTACTCCTCAGGCGAGACTCCGGCACCGACGGCGACTACGACGCGCGCCGAAAGTAATGCCTCCACTTCGTCGTGACGCTGGCTTCCCACAATGCGAACTCGGCCGCGCGGCCTGCCGGTGATCACGTCTATTGGGATGTCCGGGGCGTCCGATTCCACGTGGCGAGGGGAGCGAAGCGAGAGCACTCCAGGTCGAACAGTGGCGAGCTGAACCTCCGATTTCGCAGTGATGGCCGCAACGAGTCGTCCGCCGAAGGCTGGTTTCCATGCGACCAGTCGGCCATTCTCGACTCCGAGGCCCACGGCATCTCCCGTGAGTCCGGCTCCCAAACGAGCTGCGGTACGTCCTGCCACTTCGCGTCCCCACAACGTTCCCGGTGCCAAGACTCCCCAGGGTCGCACCAATTCACACCAGTACGCGAGAGCTTCCGAAACGTCTTCTTCAACATGGACGCCAGCGATGCTCACGATTCCATCTGCGCCCCAAGCGGCAAGCTCACGCGCGTCTGGCAGCTGGGGACCCACGGCTATTGCGGATCCCCCAACGCTCATCGCGAGCTGCGCGGCTTCCCCCAGGAGCTCGCGTGCCACCCTAGTTCGGTTGGGCTCAATCACCACAGCGACCACAGGACCGTTTGGTGTGCCTTGAGCCGGCACGACCATTTCGTGGCCAGGCTCTGCACCCGTCGATTGGACTCTCTCGTCCCCGTGGAGCTCCGATTCGATCGCGCCGGACTTTTGAATGTAACGCACTGCGTCGGCGACTTGTTCGGCCACGCTCCCAGACAGGATTATTCGCTGGCGCTTGATGTTAATCGTACGAACCGCCCCGACAGCAGTCGGACTTCCCTCAGCACCCCAAGGCCCGAGACCCAGATCTGTGGCACACATGGTGGATATGCGCTCAGGGGGAACTTCAGATCGCTGCTCCACAGGCACTTTGCAAGGGTCTGTCAGCCTCTCCGCGACCGACAGCACGGCAGGCAGGGACACCTCGAGGGTCCGCCACCCGTCATCGAGTTCGCATAACGCATGGGCGATGCCGTCGGTGATCGTAAGCTCGCGCACGCCGGCCGCAAAGGGGAGATCAAGAAGCTGGGCGACTTCTGGTCCAACCTGCCCCGTGTCGGCATCGATGGAGTTGCGCCCCGTGAGGACTAGGTCCCAGGGACCGCGTGCTTCGAGAGCTGCTGCGAGAGCTCTCGCGGTTGCCAAAGTGTCGGATCCGGCGAAGGAGGGGTCCGACACCAGAATCCCCTCGTCGGCTCCCCACGCCACCGATTCGCGCAGAACGTCCTCAGCTGAAGGTGGGCCAAGCGAAAACACGACGCACCTGCCCGCTGCAGATCGAGCTAGTTCGACGCCTTTGGACACTGCGCGCCGACAGTACGCGTTCATTTCAAGATCTACACCTTCGCGTTTCAGCCGCCCATCATCGCCGAGCGTCAAGTCCTCGCCACGCGGCACTTGCTTCACCAGAACTGCGACCTTCACGCTGAGACCTCCAGTCTGCGACTGCCACGATTTGTCACACAGCAAGCCTTTAAGTTTCTTCGGCTCAATAGACGACCTCCGGGTTTGGTAACGGATCGTCGTCTCGAAGCAGTCATCTCGATACACCCAAATTCAGGTTGCACCAACGACTGAGTTTCGCAAGATCCCTATTCCCTCAATCTCGAGCTCGACCATGTCACCAGGGAATCCTTCAGGCGGTGGGGACGGAAGCGGAGCCCCAAAGGAGATCACGTCCCCCGGCAGGAGCCGGGTGAACTTTGAGACCTCGTGGATTACTTCGCTGGGGCGGTACTTCAGGTACTTGCTGTCTGCCACCCGCACGGTCTGACCGTTGATACGAGCCTCCAACCTGATGCCGTTTTCTATGTCACGTTCTGTGATGTCGGTATTGATGCATGGGCCCATGGAGGCGAACGTCTCGATCGATTTTGCCCTGAACATGTCGCCATCGGCCAAGTACTCATATGCCGTGACGTCGTGGAAACATGTGAATCCGAAGACCGCCGCACGCGCCTCGTCCAGAGTGGCCTGATGGATAGAACGGCCGATCACGACGGCGAGCTCGACTTCGATCCAGATCGGCTTGGTGAGGTAGGGAGGGATGACGATGTCCGCCCTATCTCCAGTGATCCACGATGGCACCTTGGGGGTGACCCGGGGTGGTCGAGGGGGGTCGGGTGGTGAACCGTCCGCAGGATTCCAGCCACGCAGGAGGCAGAACGTCTTGCCCGGCTGGAAGGGACTCTCGAGTTTTACCTGATCGAGGTCGTGCGCGCGACCCGTGCGCCGGCCGTCGGAAAACACATCACCGGTGAGCTCCAAGAACCGCCCCCCTTCGAGTTCACCAGTCTTGCTTTCTCCCTCGACCAGCCCAACGACCAGCTTCATTCCGCTCCCGGCCTCACCGACTCAGTTACCGCATCGGCTTGTGCGCGCGCGGCCACCAGGGTCGCAGGTGTCACAGAAAGCCGGTAGAGGTTGGCGGCGTTTTTCCACGTCATGAGGTCCACATCTTCTTGCGGGACCGACTGCACCTGCGAAGACAGGAAGGCCTGGGTGTCAGGCCACGATGAGTCCTGGTGGGGATAGTCCGACTCGAACATGATCTTGTCCACACCGATGTGAGTACGTAACACAATGGCTGAGGGGTCGAAGAACGACGTGAACCAAAAGTTCCGGTGCAGTACCTCTTCGGGCGTGGGTGCCGTCCCGGGCCAGTTGTGAAAGGTGTCCGGCACCTTGTCGTGGCGGCGTTTGTAGAAGAGACGATCCAACAGCATCGGCACCCAGCCAATTCCGCCTTCGGCCATGACGATCTTGATGTCCGGGAATCGTAAGGCCACCTGACCGGCAAGCAACCAATCCATGGCCGCCACGAAGCCGTTGATCGCGAGGCCTCCGGGGAGGATCTCTGACGACGAGCCGGTGTGAAGGTTGATCGCCGTTCCGGTTTCGGCACAGGCGGCAAGGAACGGGTCCCACGACCTGTCGGCGATCGAAGCCAAACCGAGCTTGGCCGGGTTTTCGGTGAAGGCGACCGCTTTGAAGCCTCGGGCCGCATTGCGCCGGACCTCCTGTGCCGCTACACACGCGTCGAGGAGCCAGGTCACCTGACAGGGAATGATTCGCTCTGGATACGGGCCAGCCCAGCCTTCCGCGATCCAATCGTTGTATGCGCGCATTGCAGCAACGCCGAAGTCGTGGTCTTTCAGTTTCATGAACAGTTGACCTGCGAACCCGAAGACCATTGAGGGGAAACCCATCGACGCGATCGCCCCATTCAAGTTCATGTCCTGAATCCGGGCATGTATGTCGAATGTGCCCGGGCGGGCATCGGCAAGAGAAATGGGCCCGTGGTACCAGTCCTCCACTTCCCACCCTGCAGCCACGTTCGCCCCACCGATGGCCACACGCTCGTCCTCGAACGTCCAGTAGTCGCACCCGTCATCGCCCACCACCACTCTGGGAGTGAGATCTTCGAACTTTCGTGGCAGCCGACCCACGAACGCGTCGGGGGGTTCGCAAAGGTGGTCGTCCACCGAGATGAATGGCATGGTGAGCTCGCGCTGCTCGACGGAGCGAATCCTTGGGCGGGGCCGAGTCCGCCCCTCATGCATCTGCGTCAGAAAGTCCGCGATCCCATCCGTGAGCTCTTCCGTCTTCGCCATCCCGTCACCTATCACGCTTGGTTACCCGCCATTTCATTACTTCAGGAAGTGTGAAATCGGTGGTGGATCGTTTTGAATCAGCACAGGCCAAAGGCCTGCCATCTGGTTGATGCAGCGCTGCCGCGGAACTACGATTCGTTCTCACATGAGCGAGCGCGATCAACGGATCACCATTGGCGACGACATCTTCGGACTGGCACCGGAGTTCCTCGGAGAGTTGGCCGCGAAGATGCCGGCCATCGGGCAGAGGACGGGCTACATTCCGCTTGGGGATCCCGAGAATCCCGCCACCCCGGGTGTGGTCATGCTCTATATGAAACCGCGCAACGTCCTGGTGCGTCACGCGCACAGCTGCGAGCGCTTCGAGACCGTGGTGCGTGGATCGCTTTACGTAGGGGACACAGTGCTGCACCCGGGAGATCTCATGACGGCTTCGCCGTACGAGTTCTACGGTCCGCACACCGCGGGCCCCGAGGGTGTGCTGACTTGCGAGGTATTCAGCTCCTTTGCGGCGAGCTACACGCCCATCTACGAACTTCCTGACGGCACACTGAAGATGTTCAATTGGATTGAGGGCGACGAACCTCCCGACGACGTGCGGGCATTTGCATCTCGCAATGCCCCGGTCGTCCCGCCCTCCTAGGCAACCCCTCGGCCTCTGGATCCGCACCGGACAGGCCTACGAGCTCAGCCGACCAGGGGACCCGGCCTGTGGACGTCCCCGCGGGGAAACAGGTCGCGTTCGGGCGGATTCAGGATGACGTCGGTTTCGGGACCTACCCGGGCCGCGATGGGGGCGAGCCGGTTGAGATCAAATCCGAAAATTTCCGCCGCAGTTCCTCCGAGGAGCCGGCGGGCCTCCTCCACGGGCACGTGGGCCGCTCCGAGCGTCGCCTGGAGATAGTTCTGCGTCGTCTCGACGATGGTCCCCTCGTGATGGGGATAGTCCATGCCGAGCATCATCTTGTCGAGACCGATTTGGTGTCGCTGGTCGATCTCGGACTTCGTGAAAATCGACGAGCCGAGATAGCACTGCCGCTCAAAGTAGTCACTGGGCTTGGACCGAATGACGGACTTGAAGTCGCTTCGGTAGTAGCTCCCCTCGTACGAATAGTCCATGTCCCGCAGTGCGGGAAGGATCCAGTCCGATCCCATCTCCGTGAACACGACCGTCAGGTTCGGATGGCGCTCCAGGACGGCACCATAAATGAGGTGAGTGAGAATGTTGTACTGGAAGAAGCTCTGCTGCGGGAACATGAGCCGTGAGGAGCACCCAGGATGAGGCAGTCCCGGAGTGAAGATCATGCTGTTGGAAGTCGACGACATTCCCCCATGGGAGTTGACGACCAGATCCACCTCCTCGAGCACGTTCCAAACCGGTCCGAAATCGGGGTGATAGAGCGGCCGCTCCTGAGCGAAGTGCGGAAGGACGATCCCTTTTAAGCCGAGTTCGCGGACCGACCGGATGTCGGCAATGGCGGCGTCGACGTCGGACCAGCTGACAGCTGCCATACCGACGAATCGGTCCGGCGCAGCGGACACGAAATCGGCGAGCCACATGTTGAATGCTCTGTTGGCGACCTGGGTGTGCTCCTCGTCTCGTCGGGCGACACCAAGCGTCGACGCGAGCTGCGGTGCGTACAGTTCGAACGGGGTCCCGAAGTCAGGGAAGAGGACCTCAGCGACGACCCCCTCGCTTGTCATCTCCTGCAGGCGACGATCCGGATCTGAATTTCCGTCGAGGCGTCCACTGTCCAAGAACCTGGTCTCCCAGTCCTTCACGTCCTCGGGGCCGAGTCGCCTGGACAGCGCAGGAGGGTCAAAATTTCTGGACCCGTGCACCTCCCATTCGGCCAGAAAAGCATCGAATTCCTCGAGGTACTCCTTCTCGAGGTACTCCCGGTAGTCGGCCATCCGAGCCGTTGCATGACCGTCGCTCGATATGCACGTCAACCTGGTCACGGCCACTCTACCCCTGTCTTCCGTGCGGTTGCTGGCCCCGCACTCGGGCATTCTAACTCCTGCCTTGGCCGGAATCAACGCCGGTGTTGATCGGCCCACCCTCTTCGGAAGCGGCATATCAACGCGAACGTTGATAGAGTTACGATCGGCCCGACGGCCAGACTTCACGTACCTGGGCGTCTGCTGTGACAGGTCGTTGAATCCTCGATTCGAGAACCCCGAGAGAGCGATGCAAGCTGCCAGCAATAATCCGGAGGACGACGAGCCTGTCCTCCTATTGAGTGACGAAGGCCCGATTCGACGGATCACGTTCAACCGGCCTCAGACCCACAACGCCCAGAGCCCCGCGCTTCTCGAGTCTTTGGCGGCCGCGCTTGATGAGACGAAGAGTCGCACCAGCACCCGTGTACTCATCCTGGCGGGCGCGGGAAGGTCGTTCTCCTCTGGCCACGACCTTAAGGCGGTGACCACCGATCCCGTCTACGAGGCCAATACCAAGACGGCCGAGACTCGCTACTGGCAAGAGCTCCGGCTCTTCGTCGAACCGGTGCAGCAGTTCCGCAGGCTCCCTATCCCCACCATCTGCCGCGTCCAGGGCTACTGCCTGGCCGCGGCCCTCATGTTCGTGGCGGCCTCAGATTTTGCCGTGGCGGGTGACGACGCCGTCTTCGGGTCTCCCGTCCTCAGCACCCAGGGGGTCAACGATGCCGAGGTCCCAGCGTTCGCCTGGAGGGTCGGGGAACGCCGGGCCAAACAGGCGATTTGGTTGAACGAGCAGATGGACGCACAAGAAGCGCTGCGGTCAGGTCTCGTGAACTGGGTGGTGCCGCCCGACGAGCTTGACGCCAAGGTGGACGCGGTGGCGGCCAAGCTCCTCGAAGTCCCCCGCGAGGCTTTGGCGCTCTCGAAGGCAACCTTCCAGTTCATGGCGGACCAACAAGGACAAGCCCAAGTCGACCAGTTCCATTTCGTCATGCACCAGTTCACCCACCAGACCCAGGAGGCCCAGGAGCTTCTCGACCAACGAATAGCCCGAAACACCTCCGCGGTGGACTGACAACAGGGTGCCATGAGACGAACGCTTTTCGCGAAGGAGCACGAGCTGTTCCGCGACATGGTCACCTCCTTCTTCGAGCGCGAGGCAGTCCCCCACCTGCGAGAGTGGGAGGCCGCCGGGATGATCGACCGCGACTTTCTCGGTCAGGCAGGCGAACTCGGGCTGATGGGGTTCCAGGTACCTACGCAATACGGCGGAGCCGGCCTCGACACCTTCACCTACAACGTGATCGTGAGCGAAGTCGCCGCCGGCCTTCACTTCGTCCCGATCACGATGCGAGTCCACACCGATATTGTGCTGCCCTACTTCCTCCGCTACTCCACTGAGCCTCAGAGCGAGCGTTGGCTCCCCAAGTTGGCCGTTGGCGCGTCCATTGGCGCCATCGCCATGTCTGAGCCGGGTACCGGGTCCGACTTGGCCGGGATCCGCACCCGTGCGGTGCGCGACGGTGACCAGTACATCCTCAACGGCGCCAAGACCTTCGTCACCTCGGGCCTCGTGGCGGACACGATCATCGTCGTCGCCCGCACCTCTGAGGGCGAGTCTCGTCGAGACGGTCTCACCCTCCTCGTGGTGGACGGAGACATGCCGGGATTCGTCAGAGGTCGCAATTTGGAGAAGCTCGGACTCAAGTACTCGGACACCGCCGAACTCTTCTTCGAAGACGTCGTCGTGCCCGTCGAAAACCAGCTGGGCGAAGAAGGTCAAGCCTTCAATTACCTCGCCGCGAATTTAGCCCAGGAGCGCACCAGCATCTCCGTCGGCGCCGTGGCCATGTCCGCAGCCGCCCTGGAGATGACGGTCAAGTACGCCAAAGAGCGGGTCATATTCGGACAGCCACTCGCATCGTTCCAGAACACAAAGTTCGTGTTGGCCGAGTTGGCGACCGAGCTCGAAGCCGCACAGCACATGCTGGATCGCGCAATCGTCGAGCTCGACGCGAAGGCGCTCTCTCAGGCCGACGCCGCCAAGCTCAAGTTGTTCTGTACCGAAGTCCAAGGTCGCGTGATCGATCGCTGCCTCCAGATCCACGGCGGTTACGGTTACATGCGCGACTTCGACATCTCGGGGATGTATCTCGACGCTCGGGTCACGCGTATCTACGGGGGAACAAACGAGGTCATGAAAGTGATCATCGCCCGGTCCTTGGGACTCTAGGCCCGCCCCCGCCAACCCGACGCGTTCAAGACGAGGCGGCTTCCTCGTTGCGCAACATCTCCCGGAGTGATTCGTGGCGTACCTTGCCCGTCGTGGTGAGCGGGAGCGACTCCAGCCGCTCGACCCGCTCGGGGTGCTTGTAGCGCGCCACACCCATGTCCGATAGCGCCGAAGTGAGCTCCTGCAGGCTTGGGACGTGCGACCCGAAAGGAACGACAAAGGCACAGATCCGCTCCCCATAGCGGGGGTCGGGATAGCCGACCACCGCCGCCTCTCTCACGTCCGGATGCCGGACCAGGAGCTCCTCGACCTCCCGGGGACTCACGTTCAGGCCACCCCGGATGATGATGTCGCGCTTACGCCCCGCCACCCGTAAGTACCCATCGGAGTCGAAGCTCCCGAGATCCTGGGTGACCTGCCACCCATCGTCCTTGAAGGTGGCGCCGGAAAGTTCGGGCTGGCGGTAGTAGCCGATCCCGACGTTTGGTCCTCGGCACTCGATATTGCCAACCTCGAGGGCCGGACATGGCGCGCCGTCGTCATCCACGGCCCTGACCTCAACCCCCGGGAGTGCGCGCCCGTCGGTGGTCACCAGCTTTTCCTCAGGGTCCCCTCGCCTTCCCACCGTGCTGTGGAGGTGCTCGGTCTGCCCGTACCCGGGGAAGAGCGACACGCCGAGGTCATCTCTCGCCTTGCGGCAGATCTCCCGAGGGATGGGTGCCCCGGCGCAGATCATCTTGAGGGCCACCTCGGGCCGCCACACGTCAGCCAAAGATACGAGGTCGCGGGCGAGGGTAGGAGGACCGTAAATGAATGTGACACCCTCTTCGTCGATGATCGAGGCGGCCGCCTGCGGATCCCACCTCGGCAACGACACCAAGGTGGCCCCAGCGTGCAATGCGAAGCGTACTCCCCACGCCAGACCCCCACCCCAGGTCATAGGAATCGCACACATGACGGTGTCCGAACCGTCGATTCCTATCAGGCCGGCTACCGTTCGGGTGCTGAACATCGCCTCTTGGTGGCTATGGGCGACTCCTTTGATCGACACCGTGCCCGACGTGTTGAGGATGAAGGCGATCTCGTCAGCCTTCGTTGCAGCGCGAATGACGCCCACTGGAGTCTCACCTGGCATCACACAGTCGGAGACGTCGATGGCCCGGCCCGAGCGCCCAGCCTTGGTCCCGGCATGAATGGCCCCGTAATCGATGCCGTCGAGGATGCCTGGATGAATGACCAGGGTGGGCTCCATGATGTCGGCCACCTGGCCAAGCTCGTATTCTCGGAATTGGACGGCGAGGGGGTTGTGAGCGGCCCCGACGAGTTCGGTCGCCAGGTGCAGCGCCACGATCTCCGCTCCGTTGGGAAGCTGCGTCGACACCACCTCTCCGGCCGAGACTCCGAGCTCTCGCAGCCGCTGCGCGCAACGCGCCGACGCAGCCCACAACTGTGCCCAGGACAGCCGCCTCGCCCCGTCCACGATTGCGGTACCCGAGGGATCTCTCTCCGCGTGACTGCGCACGTGATCGGTCAACAGATCGTCGCGCCAGTAGCCTTCGTCGCGGAACCGGCGGCTCGGCTCATTCATCCCGCGCCCCGTTCTTGACCTCGTCGGGAACCTCGAGGTCGACCAATGGGGCGTACTGCTGACCACCGGTGACGTCGGTGTCGCCCAGGTTGCCACTTGCGATCGGCCGGGGGAACGAGATCTTGATGGCAACACCTGGCTCGTAATGGAAGACTCGAATCGACTCAACGGGTACCCGGTAGATCGCACCGATCCGCTCGGCTGACAAGATCTTCGATTCGGCGACCCGATGCATGGTGTCGAGGTCATGGAAAATCACGTCTATCGTGAGTTCGAAGGGCCCGGCGTTCTTGCTCCGAATGAGTTTTGCCATCTCGGCCAGCCGCGTCACGCCATCTCCTCCATCTCTATCGTGAAGACCTCCATCGGGTCGTCCAGCTCGAGTACGTGGTTGAAATTGAACCGATAGACCTCGCCTCGGTCGATGGTCGCCGGAGCAAAAGGATGTGCTATCCCGGTGATCGAACCTGTCCATTCCGAAACGGTGTGGTGCATAGCGACGTGGCTGGTGAGCCGGATGAGCGTCGACGCCTCGGATTGGGACGCCGCCGTGACCGCAAAGAGCAAGAATGCCTCGTGTCCCGTAGAGCGGGGGTCGGGCTCCAGTGAGCCGAGCACCCCGTTCCGACCGTAGGCAGTGATGTCCAGGTGATACTTGTCGGCCCCCAAACCGGTGCTCGCCTCGATTTTGGCCAAGATGCTGTCGCGCATCGAATCCAGCCACGAGTCGAGCTGGCGCAAGATCACAGGGTCCCGCACCCCTCCCATGGTGATCGATTGGTACCCCACGAGTTCCGCTCCCTCAAGCTTCACCGTGTAGGTATCGGCCGACGCAAAGGTGCTGCCGGTCACTCGGACACGTCGCTCGTCGAGCGCCTCGTACACCGCCCCGGTGGTGTCCAGTATCCCCGAGGGCTCCACTATATGGAATGGATCGCTCGTCTCATAAAGGGTGTGAGCCGCGACGCTCGTTGGCGTGCACCGGAGACCGTCGCGCAGCGGCTCGATCACGAATGCGTCATCAGCGAGGGTGCACATGATGCAGTCCTGGCCGATCCGGTTGCTGATGGCGGCCGAACCGCACTCCACGATCTTGGCCGCATGCCAAATGAGTCCGCGGTCGTAGCCAAGCCGGTCGGGTAAAGCGGCAAAAATCGAGGTGTCGCTCGAACGCCCCGCCAGAACGACATCGGCCCCCGCATCGATGGCCACCTGGAAGGGCTCGATGCCCATCATGGCGACGATGCGGGCACTCGAAGCGAACTGGCCTTCGTAAATGGGCGGTGCGCCTACGAGAGGCTTGATTCGTCCTTTCCGGTACCGCTCTGCCAGCAACGCCCGGTCCGGCTCCGCGTAAATCCGAGCGACCCGCGCCGTGCTGCCCTCTTCGCGCACGACCTGGGAGAGGAGGTCAGCGAAGTGATCAACACCTACATTCGCGCCGGCACCGCCACACGATCCCACCAAGAGGGGCACTCCGGCCTGGCGCGCTGCACGGTAGGAAAGGGCGAGGTCCCGGGCACAGGCATCGGACGAAAAGATGAGGCCGCCCGATCCGAGCTGGAAAGGACCGGGATCGCTGGAACCCGCGTCACAGCCGATGAAAGCCGGATGCTGCGCCATACCAGCCTGCAGCGACGACTCGTAGAACCCCGCGCCGACCATGCCTGTCGCCGCGATGTATCTCAATTTTTCCATCAGCTCCCCCTTCGAGCTACAGACGACGGGTGCACCAGCTAGGGGCCAACAAGTTCGGGCGGGTCCGTGAGCCGCCGGGCGGTATCGACGATGTCGTCGGAATTCGAGCCCGGTGGAAAGACGGACACGCCAAGCGCCTCGAGGCGCCGCGCCGCCCACGGGGCGATGGTCCCCCCGGCCATGACCGGTAAGTCCGGAAGGATCTCATGGAGTGCCTTGACGGTCCGCTCGACTACCTCAACCCGGCCCCCGACGTTGAGACCGACCAGGTCCACGTCCTCGGCGACAACGGCACTTACGACGGCTGCCGGGGTCACCATGCCCAACATGATCACTTCGAACCCGGCATCGCGCAGCACCCTCACCACGATGTCGACGCCGCGCCAGTGACCGTCCAGGCTGGTCTTTGCCACGACGACCCGGCGTCGAGACTGATCGGGTGGTGCATGAGTTGCGTCTCCTACACCGGGATTGGCGATTTCCACTCCCCGAAGACGTTGCGATACACCTCACCGACCTCCCCGATGCTGCAATCGGCATCGAGGGCGTCCATCATCGCCGGGATGACGTTC
>OUNO010005451.1_pt1 | contig 12811 bp, 11 predicted proteins | sample 1779811 | NCBI WGS metagenome assembly OUNO01 (sample SAMEA3914804, study PRJEB12502) | metagenome | biome: forest; material: soil | place: Canada | collected 2010-06-25 | depth 0.3 m | reverse complement strand
TTTACCGCCGTTAAAGCGACCACGAGAGTTACTCCGTGGAGATGATGATCCCTGACGTCGCTGACCAGACCCATGAAATGAGTTGCCGCGGCGCGGTGAAAATTGGGGCATGAATAGCCTTTCTGTACATTTAGTATAGTGTTTGCAGTCAAAAGTGTGTGTCTGAATCTATCTTTTATTCTGTTCAAAGAGAAATGTGACATTCGATCGAATGCAATAGAGTTATTGTAGCACACTTGACATTATTTTGCAAGTATTATGTGGCTTACGGCTATCCGGCTCTCTATTTATAGAAGGGGTCTTCGGACCGTGGTGTTGGAGGGGGTGGTAGCGTCGGCAGGGTCACTGGTGGTTGCTGTACGGGAATCGATGTCCGCTGAGGAGCCGTCTGTGGCTGGACCGCGCCCGGCATGGTCGGTAGCTGTTGGCCGCCATGAATCGGCAGATTCGGCGAAGCTGATGGACGCTCGATAGGGCGCACCGGTTGAACAGGCGTTGGGATGGACGACAACGGCTGTACCGGCGGTGGCGTCACAGAAGGCGCGGGTGGTGCGACCGGTAGCGGACTCGAAGGTGCAGCAGCACCGTAATGTCCTACCTGCAGCTGACTGATGCGGCGGCGGTGCAGGGCAAATGCGATAGCCAGAATAATCGTGAGGATAACCAGGATAATCAGCGTCACGATCATACCTGCTTGCAACGTGTTCATGAGTGATGTGTCCTGCACCGTTCCCTCACCCGCCACAGCAAGCTTTTGCAAAGGATCCGTCCATCGGTTAAACGGATACAGATTACCAGCCGAGGCAAACGAAGCGGCGCTGGCTGCATAGTTGGAGCGGAAGTACTGTGTCACACCATCGACCCATTGCGAGGCGGCCGGGCTCCCGGTGTTTAGCTTGATGTTATTATCAGCCAGTAATTTCACTAATTCGGCGGACGACCGCACCGTTCCATTGGCAAAACAAAGCTGATCTGGGCAATAGGACAATCCGTAAACGGCAAAGCCAATCAGCTCACCCTTGTTGTTCACGACGGGGGCTCCGTCGTTGCCTGGCAATACTGGCGTGTTCGTTTGAATCAGCTGACCACCGTCTTTTTGATACGCTTGTTCGACTTTACTGGTAGTCACAACGGGGAGATTACGGATTTTGTCGATCGTCAGCGAACTGTCGGTATACGCCGGATAGCCGATCGTATTGAGCGTATCATTGGCTTTGGCGTCACTAGTCGCCGCGATTGGCACATCCGGGAAGTCGCCATCAACTTTTAAGAGTCCGACATCAACGGGTGGCGTCGCGCTGCCAAACGCTTCTTGAACTGATTTGGTCGCATCGTAATTGGACGCAACATATTTGGCGCTGAGAACGCTATCGGAATACGCGAATGACGGTTTGTTAGTATCGCTGTGGTTGATAACGATCGGTTTGTCCGTTGGCTGGATGGCATAGGTATATTGTTCGTTAATTGGCGTGATGAAATTGTCCGGGATAACAGAGGCGATGTTCTCGACTTTCGCAAGTGCTTCCTGATCGCCGATTGATGCGCCTGTTTTCAGATAGTCTGCGTCTGATTGCAGAATAATTTTGGCTTTTAGCAGGTAGTCCAGTACGCGCTGCAGTCGATCGAGCATCTGGTTTTGATCGGGTGCAAAGTTAATATAACCGTTAATGGCCGCCTTTTTCTGGGCGCGGATGGCATGGCCGGTCGTTGCGACGTAACCGTCTTTCGATACGATAATCCCACTGGCGACGTCTCCGACACAGGCGTCGGTCAGTGTCGCCGCTGTGTCGCCGCTTTCAAATTTCAGCGACAAATCGGCGCAATAGAGCGATCCGATACGGACGACACTGGGTTGCGTGGTTGCGATTGACGACAGGCTGGCTGCGTCGTTGTAGTAATCAGGGGTGATAGTAATCAACGGCGACTCACCGCTGTTAGCACTGTTTGAGTCCGTCGAGCTGGTATCGGTATTCGTCGCTTGAGTTAAGCGTGCAAGCGGCAAGACATATGAGGTCTTTTTGGCACTGTCGGTGCTGGTACTCGTTGACGACGAGTCGGTGGTAACTGGCTGTTCGAAGGTTATCGAATCGAACACTTGTTCGACCAAACTGGCCGCGCTGACGCTGGTTGGTCGGACATTGCTGATACAGATCGAATACGGCTGGCTGTACTGGATCGTATAGTAGCAATCATCGTATTGGACATTCGAGATACGATGGTTGTCGTTCGTAGTGGTGTAGCGGACTTTTTGATAGTCGACGCTGCCGACAGTTGTCGTGACGGGTTTGGTAGCGTCAATAGTGACGACCGTTTTGTCGTCTGCAATCTTTTTGGCGGCACGTTTGTCACCGTCAATTTTGACGAACAGGCTGAGTTTGGACAGGCTTTTGTTCTCTGGAATTGCCGCAGCTGTCGTCAAATCTTTGTCGCTGACGGTCGCGAACAATTCCAGTTCCGGTGGGATTGGCGTCAGGGCGCGCGATGTGTCGACACTTTCGATCGGGCGAATCCGCACGTAGTTATAGGCTCTGGCGATACGGAGGTCGTTGTTCTCATAGGTTTGGCCCGAGAGTACTGCCGAACTGCTGTCGGTACCAGCCGTACTATCGCCTACCTCAGCATAGCTGCCATAGACGTGGTTATCATAGTTCAGATGAAACCCCAGTTGCGAAGAGACGTCGATGCGTTTTAATACCTGGTCAGGTGGCTGTAATGCATCAGCCAGTTTGACCCGCGCCGGCTGGTCGACCGCGGTCGTACGTGGAATCACAAAAAATAGCCCACCCCCGACCAAAACGGCGACGATGACGGTGATTATTAGCAACCATTTCACTATTCGCCCCAGAGGTGACTGGCGCTCGTAAACCTTTTGCCGGATAGCCTCGGATTCCTGAGGAATATAAGGGTTCGTCGACGAATCTTCCATGCTTATGCTTAGTGTAGCATAACAGGGTAAATGCTACAATTTTGAGCGGATTTCCGCAATCAGATCGCGGAGTTCGGCGGCTTTTTCAAATTCCAAGTTGGCACTGGCCAGTTCCATTTGGCCAGAAAGATCTTTAATCAGGCTTCCATATTCATCTTTCGGAATCTTTTTTAGGTCAAGTTTTGGCTTGCCGTCATCCTTTTTCGGAATAATTGCCCGTAGTCCTTCACTAATTTCTTTGTCGATACTCATTGGCGTAATATCATGATCGGCATTATATTTTTCCTGAATCGAACGACGACGATTTGTCTCATCGATGGCTGCCTGCATTGACCTCGTAATCTTATCCGCATAAAGATATACGGTGCCTTCAACGTGACGAGCGGCACGACCGATTGTCTGGATCAGCGCACTTTCCGAACGCAAAAAGCCTTCTTTGTCCGCGTCCATGATCGCTACCATGCTGACTTCGGGCAAGTCCAGCCCTTCGCGCAGCAAATTGATCCCGACCAGCACGTCGTAGACACCGCTGCGGAGGTCGTTCAGTATATCGCCGCGTTCCATCGTGTCGACGTCGCTGTGGATATAGGCGGTTTTGATATCGAGTTCTAGCAAATAGGCGCTCAGATCTTCGGCCATGCGTTTGGTCAGAGTCGTCACCAATACACGTTGGTGTTTGGCCGTTCGATCACGAATTTCGGCGATCAAATCATCTATCTGGCCTTTGGTCGGCCGGATAACGAGCGTTGGATCGATCAGCCCAGTCGGACGGATAATCTGCTGCGCTGGGGCTGGGCTGTGCGCCAGTTCATAGTCGCCTGGGGTTGCCGATACGTAAATCGCCTGGTTGATATGTTGGTCAAATTCTTCGAATCGTAGCGGTCGGTTATCCAGCGCCGACGGCAGACGGAATCCGTATTCAACCAGTACTTCTTTGCGTGCCCGGTCGCCGTTGTACATACCGCGAACCTGCGGTAGTGATTGGTGGCTTTCGTCAACGAGCAGCAACCAGTCATCCGGGAAATAGTCGATTAATGTCGCCGGTTGTTCGCCCGGTTCTCGGTTCGTCAGATAACGGCTATAGTTTTCAATCCCTTTGACGAACCCTGTTTGTTCGAGCATTTCGATGTCATATTTAGTGCGTTGCGCCAGGCGCTGCGCTTCCAGATGTTTGTCATGCTTTTCGAAATATTCCATACGCTCGGCAAATTCTTTTTTGATGTTTTCGATGGCACCGGCCAGCTTGTCCCTTGGCGTGACGTAGTGACTGGATGGAAAGATTTGCAGTTCTTGCGGCTCGCCCAAAATTTCGCCAGTCAGCGGATCGATGCGAGTGATACGATCGATCTGGTCACCGAAAAATTCGATCCGATAGCCAACATCACTACCAGCCGGGAACACATCGACAACATCGCCTTTCACCCGAAAGGTGCCGCGATGAAAATCAATATCGTTGCGTTGATATTGGATATCCGTCAGTTGTCGGACAAATTTGTCCTGTAGCCGGCGCTCGCCCGTTTCGAGATGAATTGACATATCCGCATAGTCATCAGGATTACCAATACCATAGATACAACTGACGCTAGCGACGATAATCACGTCACGGCGTGTCAGTAAAGAGGTCGTGGCCGCATGGCGCAGACGATCAATCTCGTCGTTGATCTTGCTGTCCTTTTCGATATAAGTATCGCTTGATGATATATACGCCTCCGGTTGATAGTAATCAAAATAACTCACAAAATAATGGACTTCGTTATCAGGGAAATAATTCTTGAATTCGCTATACAGCTGCGCTGCCAGTGTCTTGTTATGCGCCAATACCAACGTCGGGACTTGGCGATCCTGAATGATATTCGCCATCGTAAACGTCTTGCCTGATCCGGTCACACCTAACAGCGTCTGTTCTTTGTCGCCCTTTTCCAGACCTTCGATCAATTGAGCAATCGCCGACGGCTGGTCACCGGTCGGCTGATAATTCGTCTCTAATCGAAACTCCTGACTCATCTCTCTATTGTAGCATTTTGCTAGCCGTTTTTACTGTCGCGCGTACCGAGCTGGCTATCGGTGCCATCATGTTCGAAATCGGCATATTTTTCATCGAGGGCTTTGATAATTTTGTCTATTAAACGATCGGGGTCGGTGTCGTAAATAATGTCATTCGCCCCTGGCGCCGGTACGTTGTCGAGGAGGGTCGGCACATAGTCTGCAAGCCCTCCGCTACCCAGCAACACGCCGCAGACTTTGCGGCTCTCCAGCGCTGTTGCCAGTTCGTGCAGGCTGCCCATGCGGCCGCCGACCGTCACGACTGCATCACTGCTACGGACGAGATGAACGTCGCGACCGACGTATTCCATGCCCGTAAAATTGATGTAATCGAACTCTTTGGTCGGCAGTTTGTAAGCTGACACGTGTTCACGAAACGAACTGGCGGGGCTGAACCCGACCGACACGCCGTGTGCTTTTTCGACGCTGGTAAATCCCATGGCTGCATAATGTGGCAAGCCGACAGTTGCCCCCGTTAAAAGCGTTTTGTGCTTTTTTGCAATCGCTTTGCCCAAATCGTAGGCCAGTTGGTGCGATGCGGTCACCGTATCTCCACTGGCGGCACCCGATACGCAGATTTGGTATCTCATTATGATATCTCTGTTAGTTTATAGTCGTCTGGTGCCTGAGCCAGTAGTTCTTTGATTTTATCAGCCGACAACAGTCCAGCCTGTGCGCCAAGGTTCTGCACGACATTCATGCTGTTGATAGGCGCCCATGTCAGCGCCGTATCCATCGGTTCACCAAGCGCCAGCCCGGCGACAATTGTCGAAGCGAACGCATCGCCGGCACCCGTACGATCAACTGGTGGGCCCGGATCAGGATAGTTAGGAATCGTGACTAATTTCCAGTCATATGATGCGTATGATCCATTCGGGCCATCGGTAATCACCACGATTTGCGGACCGAGATCGTGCAGGCCATTCGCCAGATCACGGATCGAATCGTATGATCGCCCAGTAACATCGACTGCCTCTTCGCGGTTCATAACAACGATATAACTGCGCTTGTAAATATCTTTCAACTTCTCAACACCCCATTTGAAATGGAAGGTACCCGGCTGAAATGCTAATTTCGTATCCGGATGTTCATTCAGATATACCAGCAAATCTTCGTGTAGCTGCCATGATTTGTCGCCAAGGAGTGACAAATAGACCCAATCTGGCGCTGATTCTGGCGCTTTCCAGGCATAGTCGTAATCTTCGTTTTTGACCAGAATCGTTCGTTCCGCACCGTAGCGAAGGACATAATAATAGTTGGACTTCAGTCCCTTTTGGAGCGACAACAGATCAGCTGCGACTCCCTCCGACTGGAGATGTTCTCGTGCTTCGTACGCCGGCTGGTCGTCACCAAGAAATGCCAACAGCGAGGGTTTGAGGCCGAGCCGTGCCATCGACACGGCGGCATTTGGCGATGGTCCGACGGCACGAACAATATCAACGCCATCGTATGGCGGTTTGCTGCCCAGGGGCAAGCTAATACGTTTGCTGCCGTCTTCGTCGGTATCAATGCGTGCGACTTCTTCGTTCAGTTTGATAAATGCGTCGGTGAATATATCGCCAATCGCCAGCACTGTCGGTGCGTTTGACGGTGCTGGTTCGTGAATGCTACGGTGGCCTTCGTCGGTCACTGGTTTCAAACCAATTTCATCGGCCAGAAGATGAACGAGATCGTCATGTGTCCGGTCATGTTCGGCATAGCGCCGCACGATCTCGGCACGCAGATGGCGCTGGGCGTGGCCCAAAGTGCGATCAGCAAAATCCAGCTGATGATGTGTGTTTTCGATCACATCCTGTAGATTCAACGATACCAAATCATCACCCAGTAGCAACAAGACGTCGTCCGTCTCTCGCAGTTGGCGCATTGCCGCGTCACTACCTACCAGATTATTCAGTGCCTGGTAGGCTTCCAACCCGGTCGTATTCGCTGGGTCGAGGCCCAAACTCCGCAGTACACGGTGGCCCCTGTGCATCAGATCAGCCAGGAGTTGCACATCGACGCCAGCGTTACCAGTTGCACGCTCGAGTGCTGCCAGATTAGCCACAAACAGTGGATGATCATTGCCCAAAAGCTGTTTCAAGACGTGTGTCATACTGTCAGAATTATATCATGGTTATGGTTAAATTGGCTGTTCATGAAGTGGCATATGATGCAATTTGACACCATGATGCAAAATACCGGGCTTTGCACCGATAAAGCGTACGACGGATGTCGAGTTGGCGCTCGCGAATACCACACTGTCAGCAAGTGATTTACCCTGCACCCATTGGGACAAAAATCCCGATCCGAACGCATCACCCGCGCCAGTGCGGTCGATCACTTTGACATCCTGATACATGCCGGCTTTGACGATCGTCTTGCCGTCGCTGGCGCAGACGCCCTTTGGCCCGTCGCTAACGATCACGACTGGCACATAGTTATGGCCATGAATGACTAATTCTTCTAATGTTTTGCCTTCGACCAGTGTCGCCATTTCTTCTTTATTGACCGACAATATTTCGACATCTTCCAGTAATCCGCGGAGTTTGTCGGGCTGTGCCAACTCGCCCTTGCCTGGGTTAAACATGATTTTTATGCCTTTTTGCCTGGCCTGGGTGAACAGTTTGTGCAGTACTTCAAAACTGCCTGACATAGATGATACATAGAGCCAATCAGCGTCGATATCAGACAAATCAAAATGATTGCTATGATAATGCGTTGACGCACCGCGATACGTCAAAATCGTTCGTTCGCCGCTGGGTGCGAGTAATAGCACCGAGTACCCCGTGCTGTATTTAGGGCTGTAGCTGACATGGGACGTATCGACACCTTCGGCATCCAGCGCGTCCAAGACTGCTTGTCCGGCCGGATCGTGACCGATTGTACCCATGAACACCGCGTGCAATCCCTGCCGCGCGAACGTCACGGCCGCGTTCGTCGCGCCACCGCCGGTGCTAAAAGTAATATTGTTGACGTCGGCCTTGGCGCCAAGGTCTAATTTCATAAAGCTTTCGTGCGGGTTTTCGACGACAGGCGTAAATTCATCACTATGGCTAAGGAATACATCCTGCACCGCTGCGCCAACAGAGACAATCTTTATATTTTTCCCACTCATTTGTTAGTAGTATAACACTTATACTTAAAATTAGACGACAGCTTTGCCCGCACTGCCAAATGCCTGGATCTTTTCTTCGACGACAGCTTGGACAGCGCCGTAAACTTCGGGCATCAGTTTGACGACAGCGTATTCGTCGGGGTGTTCGGCCAGGACTTTTTCAAGGGTTTTGCGAAAGGCAAAACGCATGTCGCTGTTGATATTGATTTTGCTGACACCGATTTTGGCGGCGTCCTCGAAGTAATGAAGCGGTGTACCGCTGCCCCCGTGCAAGCTGATCTGACAATCGATGGCATCACGAACCTGTTGCAATAGTTCCAGGTCCAGTTCTTTCGGCACAGGATATTTACCATGCAAGTTACCGATAGCGGCAGCATACGTATCGATACCAGTCGCATCGATAAAAGACTTGGCGCCTTCTGGTGTGCTGAATGTCTTTTTGATTGCTTCATAGTCGATGTTTTCGGTATGAACATTGCTGCTACCACCAAAATAATGCGGTTCACTTTCGACAAGCGCGCCGGTAAATTTGGCGTATTCGACCACTTCTTTGGTTTTTTCGATGATTTCTTCGGTGGTCGCATCGTGGTTTGCCTGGCTGATATCGATGTGGATGAATTCAAACCCAGCGTCAATCGCTCGCTTGCAATCATCAACAGTTGGGCTATGGTCAAGATTGATATACATTTCTACGCCGAATTCGTTGCGGTAGTTATCGACCATATCACGAATGTTTTCCAGCCCCATCGCCTTAACCTCACCGTCACTGACTTCGACAAGTACGGGTGAGTTCAATTTCTGTGCTGCACGAGCCACCGCAATCAATGTCTCTTGGTTGTCGATATTGAAGGCACCGACAGCGAAATTCTGACGACGAGTACGTTGGTATAAATGGCGGGCGCGCATTGTGTTGGCTCTGATTTGTGGGATGGTCAAACTCACTATATTTCTCCTTATTGATGGTATTGCGGGGTTACGTCAATGAATTGTTTTGCTGATTCGGCAATTTTCGCACCAGTCAGGCCAAAATGATCTAACAGCTCGTCAGGATTGCCAGACTCGCCAAAGCGATCTTGCATACCGATACGTTTCAGCGGCGTTGGAAGTTGTTCGGCCAACAGTTCGGCAATTGCGCCACCGAACCCGCCCTTGATCTGGGCTTCTTCGGCACTGAGCGCACGACCAGTTTTGCGCACACTCGCCAGGATCGTGTCGTCATCAAGCGGTTTGATGGTCGGAACATGGACGACTTCGGCGTTGATCCCGTGCTGTTCGAGCTGTTTGGCAGCCGCCAATAGTTGGTATGTCATCGTACCTGTCCCCAATAAACTAATGTCATTGCCTTCGCGAAGGACATAGGCTTTGCCAAGTTCAAATGGTGAATCGGGAGTACTGAATACAGGGGTTTTTTCGCGTGCCAGACGCAAATACGTCGGTTTACCATTTTTGGCGATTGCTTGGGTGGCCTTTTCGGCCTCGACACTATCACCGGGCGCAACAACAATCATATTAGGCAATACCCGCATGAGGGCGATGTCCTCGAGCATCTGGTGCGTAGCACCGTCTGGTCCAACGCTGACACCTGCATGACTGCCGACGATTTTGACCGGTTGATCATTCAAGGCGATCGTCGTACGGATTTGCTCCCAGTTACGACCGGGGCTAAAAGCTGCATAGCTGCTCGTAAACGGAATCTTACCCGCTCGCGCCATGCCGCTCGCCACTGTGACGAGGTTCTGTTCGGCAACCCCGATTTCGACGAAACGTTCCGGGAAAGCCTCTTTGAATTCGCTCATCTTGGTGCTGTCAGTCAGGTCGGCACACAGTGCAACAACGGATTCGTCTGCCTGCCCGGCCATTTTCAACCCGCGGCCAAAGCCAGCGCGGATCGGCTCGCTCGCAACGTCATCCGCGAACAGATTATCAGCTAGTGGATAATGGCTCACTCGTGTTCTCCTGTAATCTTGCCATCGAGTGTCCGGAGTTTGTGCAACGCATCTTTTGCCTGTTTACTGTTCGGCGGCGACCCATGCCAGTGATAGTCATATTCCATAAAATCAACGCCCTTGCCGGGGATAGTGTGGGCGATTATGACACTCGGTTTGTTGGTGATTGCCCGTGCCATACTTGCCGCGTCGATGATACTTTCGATATTATGACCGTCGATTTCTTGGACGTGCCATCCGAACGATTCCCATTTGCCGTGCAAATCTTCAAGCGGCATGACGTTATCAGTCGTACCATCAATCTGAATATTGTTGCGATCGACGAATACGACCAGCTGCGACAATTTATATTTGCCAGCAAACATCGCCGCTTCCCAGATATTGCCCTCATCCAATTCGCCGTCACCAGTGACAACGTAAACGAATCGATGCGGTTGTTTGTCGATATATTGCAAGGTATATGCATAGCCTGCGGCTTGCGACAGACCGCTTCCCAGCGGACCGCTGGTATTTTCCAACCCAGGCAGTTTCTTCCGTTCAGGATGACCCTGCAACCGGCTGCCGAACTGGCGCAGCGTCAATAATTCTTCTTTCTCAAAGAACCCTGCTTCGGCCATCGCCGCATATTGGACCGGTACGCAGTGGCCGTTGCTGAGGAAAAACAGATCACGATCTGCCCAATCAGGATTTTGTGAATCATAGCGCATGATATTGAAATACAGCGCCGCAAAAATCTCGGCCAAACCCAGAGGACCAGCGCTGTGACCGCTGCCGGCCTTTTCCAGCATACGGATGATATCCTCGCGCAGCGTGTATGCTTTGTGGCGAAGGTCGATCAACGTCAAATTACCACTCATCTACATTACCCCCTGTTTGTTGACTTCTTTGACTAACGCCGCATACGCAGCCTGCGGATCGGCGGCCTTTTGGATGGCACCCCCGACATTGAACACCTCAACGCCGCCCTGGGCCAAGCTAAAGGCGTTTTCAGCGCTGATACCACCGTCCCACCCGATCTCGATACCGGCGTTGATGTTTTTGATCAGACGAATTTTTTCAAGTTGCATCAGACTGGCTTGGCCGCCATATTTGCCTAAATCACCACTAAAGATCATCGCATGATCAGCAACCTCCAGCAGCCCGGCAATATCCGACGGAACTGTTGCGCGCATCAAGGCAACACCAGCGCGAATGCCCATTTGTTTTATCTGCTGTAACATCGGCAATATGTCTTCTTGCGCCTCGGCATGCAGTGTAATCATGTGAGGTTTGAGAGAGATCAGTTGCGGAAGATATTGCGCTGGCTGCGCGACCATAGCGTGAACATCAACTTGCCATTCTTGCGGCCACCAGATCTGCGCAGGGCTCAGTAGTATGACGGGAGCAAAGGAACTATCGCTAATATCGACATGGACTCGCTGGGCGAACAGATGGATACGCTCCAATGAGGCTTTGTAGTCCTCGGGCGTACTGACGGTGACACAGGGAACGACAACAGGCATCAGGTTAGCTCATCCAACTCCGCATTACGTCGTTTGTAACGAACAGCCGCGGCAAATGGCGTATGAAGCCACGTGTCTAAAATGTCTTGCCATACCTGTCCGTCTTCTTGTTCTAATACACGGGCAGGCAAACAGAGCACATTGCTGTCATTATCATTCCTCGTCATGCGTGCTTCTTCGCTATCCCAAATAACACTGGCCCGAATACCCCGGAACCGATTGGCTGCCATCGCCATGCCTTGGCCGCCACCACAGATCAATATGGCCCGTGGGTCGGGATCGACGTCACCAATAATCTTCAGCGCAGCAATCTGAGCAAACTGAGGGAAGTCGTCGTCTGGCTCAAGTTGTCTGTCACCGACATCCTCAACGGTGATACCACGCTTCGCCAGATAGGCAAAAATTTTCTCTTTCAAATGAAAGCCAGCATGATCAGAGCCCAGATAAATTTTCATGTCTTAAGTATAAGCGGTTTTTAGCGAAAACAAAAGTCTCTTGCGTTCATTCCGCTTATCTTTGACAAAACGCACTTTCGGGTCTATTATCGCTCTGTCATTGTCCATTGTCGTATCTACCGTGATGAATTGAGAGCGCATGACAACTCCAACCGCACAGATCATCAGAACTGTCACCTATAAAGCCAGAGCCGATCTGGGAAAGCTCCGTACGTCGAGCCAGGGTGACAAAATCGATGTGCGTTTCTGGGAAGACGATCAGAACAAAACAGCCGTGTTCTTTGGCATCCTGACGGTCACATCGGGTGCCGAAGATCACGGCAAGAGGAGTGCGAAAGTCCGGGGGAGACTTATCAGCGACGGTGTCGAAAGGCGCGCCCATATCCTATGGACGCCGAGAACCGGCCAGGTAGGAAAACTCCGCATCACACTCCAGATCTACTGATCGCAATGACGAAGTCGCCGAAGGGCGCCGCCATACCCGATATCGGGTATGGCGTTTTGCATTTTAAGCAATTATTTTTCGAGTGTTTTGGCGACGTCAGCAACCAGTTCGACCAATCGGTTGCTATAGCCCCATTCGTTGTCATACCAAATACAAATTTTAATCAGATTACCGCCAACAACCTTTGTTAATAGCAAATCAACGGTGCCAGAGTGGCTATTACCGATGTAGTCACGTGATACGAGTGGTTCTTCGCTGACAGCCAGAATACCTTGGTAGTATGGTTCCGCGGCAGCTTTTTTGAATACTGCGTTAATTTCTTCGACGGTGACGTCTTTGGATAGCAGCGCAGTGACGTCACTGATTGATACGACGGGAGTCGGTACGCGAATTGATAGGC
>OUNO010029513.1_pt1 | contig 12814 bp, 9 predicted proteins | sample 1779811 | NCBI WGS metagenome assembly OUNO01 (sample SAMEA3914804, study PRJEB12502) | metagenome | biome: forest; material: soil | place: Canada | collected 2010-06-25 | depth 0.3 m | reverse complement strand
CTCGGAAAGCTCGCCACAGAGGCCTCGGAGTCGCCAGGACTCTTTCCGACGGCGGCCCAGATCGCGGAGCGCGGCCATGAAGTGCTGAGGGGGCCGGCCTCCAGGGTCGCCTCGATCATCGGCGTCGCGCGCGCGCTGGCCGGGGGCGAACTCATGCTCGATCTCGGCATGCCCGCTGAGGAATTCGAACGCCGACTGGTGGCGCTGCCCGGCATCGGGCCGTGGACCGCCGGATACCTCGCGATGCGCGTACTCGGCAACCCCGACGTACTGCTCACGACCGATCTCGTCATGCTCTCGAGCGCGGCCGGGCTGGGGCTGCCGTCGACCGCGCGCGGTCTCGCCGACTACGGCACGCGCTGGGCCCCGTGGCGCAGCTATGCGGGGATGCACCTCTGGCGTTCTCGTCCGCCGGTGCGATAGCCGTCCGCCGAGTGGCGAGCCGGGAGCCAACGCCGCCCTAGAGCACATACGGGCCCATGCTGTGAAATCGATTTAGTCTGGCTAGAGTGTGCGCTATGTCCACCATTTACGAGGTCGCTGCACTCGCCGGAGTCTCACCGGCCACCGTCTCCCGCGTGTTCAACGGCCTGTCTGTTTCATCCGAGAAAATACGGCTCGTCCGCGACGCAGCTGAAGAACTCAAGTTCACGCCGAATCGCACGGCCAGGCGCCTCAGGAACCAGAGTTCCGAGCTGATCGCGCTGCTCATCCCCGATATCGAGAACCCGTTCTTCACGGCGCTCGCACGCGGAGTGGAAGACAGGGCACAGCAATCCGGCTACTCGGTCGTTCTCTGCAATACCGACGATGACCCCGACAAGGAAACGAAATATCTCGATATCGCCGTCTCGGAGAACATGGCCGGGGTCATCCTCGCGCCGGCCTCTGCCGACGGGGATCTCACACATGTCGTATCCCGCGGACGACCCATGGTGGCCGTCGATCGCTCGACGGGTTTCGACATCGATGCGGTCATGGTGGATAACCGTGCCGCGGGTATCGCCGCGACGAACGCACTCTTCGACGCCGGGTATACCCGCGTCGCCTGCATTGCGGGTCCGGCCGGAATCGAGACCACCGAGGAACGTAGTCTCGGCTGGCGCCAGGTCGTCTCGCGCCGAGGAAATCCGGCCGGGCACGACGATTATCTCCAGCACGCGAATTACCGCGTCGATGGCGGACGGGCGGCCATGCGGGCCCTGCTCGATCTCCCGACCCCTCCTGATGCCGTCCTCACGACAAACAACCTGATGGGAGTCGGCGCGCTCCAAATTCTTTCCGAGGCTGGGATCACTCCACCCGAGTTCGGCGTCGCGGTCGTCGGCGACCTGCCATTCACCACGCTCTCGCCGGACGCGATCACCCAGGTGCACCTTCCCGCCCGCCATCTGGGCACCACGGCCGCCAGCATGCTCATGGAGCGCATCGCGGGCGACACCCAGCCCGCGCGCACGGTCGTGCTGCGGGCCAGCGTGACGCAGGGCGCGACCCCGCTGCCGACAGCGCGCTGACACGGACGCTCGTTTCGCCGCAACAACACCGAAGAAAGTCGTGAGTTTTGTAATCGGTTTCATTCATATTTCAATTGGATAATTGGGGATAGAACCGTGTAAATATCTCGGTATTGACGAAACCGATTTCTTAGGGTCTACTTGTGGGCAGCCGATTCTCAACGGAGAGGATTTACCCGCAATGAAACGCACCATGAGTTCCATCGCTGCAGTTGTCGTCACTGCGGCGCTCACAGCAGCTGCGCTCACGAGCTGCAGTGGTTCGACCAGCAGTTCGAGTGACAGCAAAACGCTCAATGTCGCATTCTGGGACTACGGGCCCGCGGCAGAGGCGAACAACAAGGCTCTCGCCGACGGATTCGAGAAGAAGAATCCGGGCGTGACCATCACCCTCACCCCGGTCGCGGGTGAGAACTGGGGAACGTATTACGCCAACGTGGCCACCACCATCGCCGCAGGCAAGCACCCGGACCTGATGCTCATCTCGGGCGAGGGCGCACAGTTCGTCGAAAAGAACAATCTCATCGTTCCGATCAACGACTACCTCAAGAACGACCCGGAGGCCAAGTCCCTCCAGGCCGACATCGCCCCAGGCCTCATCAACGGATTCAAGGTCGACGGCAAGATCGTCACACTGTCGAACGCCTGGAACGACATGGTCATCTACTACAACACGGATGTCTTCAAGGCCGCCGGTGTGCAGCCGCCTACGAGCGACTGGACCTGGGATGACTTCGAGGCGACCGCGGCGAAGCTCACTAAGGACACCAATGGCGACGGAGTCCCCGACCAGTACGGTTTCACCTGGGCCAGCAACGAGATCTTCCCTGGCATCATGCCGTGGGTCGCCAACGCCGGCGGAAACCTCACCGACTCCAAGGTCTGCAAGGCGACCGCGGACACCCCTGAGGTCAGCAAGGCCGTGACCTTCCTGGAGAGCCTCATCCAGAAGAAGATCGCCCCGGCCCCGATGCCGATGAGCGATGTCTTCACACGCTTCCAGAATGGCTCGATCGCGATGTTCGGCGCCGGTCGCTGGCCGATCGGCACCTTCCTGCCTGCCGGATTCAAGGCCTTCGACATCCAGCTGTACCCTAAGGGCGACACCTACAAGACGGTGTTCGGGGGCTCCGGATACCCGATCCTGAAATCGTCGAAGAACCCAGACCTCGCCTGGGAGTTCCAGAAGTACACGGTGAGCAAGGCGATCCAGGAGCAGACGGTCGGAACCCCGGACAAGCCGGGAGACTCCATCCCGTCACTGCGATCGGTCGCAGACACGATGACCACGGTCGGAGTTCCGCCGAAGAACTCGCAGCTGTTCTACGACAGCATCGACAAGCACGACACCCTCGTGCCCTACCCCGCTCCCGCGAAGTACAGCGAGTACGAATCGACGGTTCTGCGCTACCTGCAGCTCATCTTTGCAGGCGAGGACTCCGTGAAAGACGGCCTCGCCGGCATGCAGAAGGAGCTCGAACCGATTGTGACCTGCAACTGACATGACCGACAACACCGTTGGCGGTGTCGATGATGGCAGCCGCGAGGCTGCCATCATCGCCGCCCGGGGCAAAAAAGATCCGGCGGGGAGAGGAGAGGGTTTTGCCGCTCTCGGCTTCCTGACTCCTTCGCTGATCGGATTCTGCCTGTTCGTACTCGCACCGGCCGTCGGTGTCATTGCGCTGAGTTTCTACAACTGGAACCTGCTCAGCGATGGAACGTTCATCGGGCTGGGGAATTTCGTCCGCCTGCTGTCGGACCGGCGGCTTGCCGAGGTCTACGTCTCGACGACCTATATGGCCGTTGCGATCCTTCTCGTCAATGTCATCATCGGCCTGCTTCTGGCGGTGCTGCTCGAAACGAAGATGCCGCGCTGGATCCGCGGATTCTTCCGGCTCTCGTTTCTCTTCCCCTTCGTCGTCTCTTCCTCTGCGGTCGCGCTCATCTGGCGTTTCCTCCTCAACAAAGACCTCGGACTCGTCAACTACTGGCTCGGATTGATCGGTATCGAGCGCGTCGACTGGCTGGGCTCAAGCGCGTTCGCGCCGATTTCGGTCATCATCGTGGCGTCGTGGAAGACACTCGGCTTCTCGATCCTCATCTACATCGCCGGCCTGCAGTCGATCCCGAATGAGATACGCGAGGCCGCAATCGTCGACGGCGCGAACGCATGGCAGCGTTTCTGGCGGATCACCCTGCCGCTGCTCTCCCCCACGGTGTTCTTCCTCCTCGTCATCAACACGATCAGCTCGTTCCAGATCTTCGCCGAACCGCGGGTACTCACGAGCGGTGGACCGGGAGACTCGAGCCGCACGATCGTGCAATACATCTACGACCAGGCCTTCGGCAGCTTCGATCTCGGCTATGCCTCGACTGTCGGCATCACCCTGCTGCTCGTGCTCATCGTGCTCACGGCCATTCAATTCCGCGTCTCCCGGAGATGGACATTTTACGAATGACACAGATCGCCCCCCATCGCACGAGCCACGTCCTGCAAAGAGTGATCACTTTCGTCATCCTCGGCATCGCGGCACTCGCCATCGTCGCTCCATTCGTTTGGATCTTCCGCGGCGCGATCTCCCCCAGCGACGCCGAGCTGTACCGTCTTCCTCCCACGCTCTTCCCCTCGTCCATCACGCTGGACAACTTCGGGAAGGTGACCACCCAGGTCCCGTATTTCCGGTTCATCCTGAATTCGATAACGGTCGCGGGAACGATCACTATCGTGCAGCTCGTGACCTGCTCGACCGCGGGGTACGCATTTGCGCGGCTGCGATTTCCGGGAAAGAACGCCCTGTTCTCCCTGGTAATCGGCTCGCTCATGATCCCCATCCAGGTAACGATCGTGCCGCTGTTCCTGGTCATGTCGAAGCTGGGTCTCACCAACACGCTGTGGGCCCTCATCCTGCCGGGCGTATTCAGCGCTTTCGGCATCTTCCTGCTCCGCCAGCACTTCCTGAGCCTGCCGCGCGAGCTCGAGGAGGCGGCGAAACTCGACGGTGCGGGACAGGCCCGCACCTTCTTCCAGGTAATGCTCCCACTCTCGGGTCCGGCGATGGCGACGCTCGGAATCCTGACCTTCACCTATTGGTGGAACGATCTGCTGCTGCCTCTCGTGATGATCAACGACACTCAGACACAGACCCTCCCGGTCGGACTGGTGCTGCTCGCCGGCCGCTTCTCGACCGGATCCCTCGGCACGATCGCGGCGGGCATCACCATGGCGATCATCCCCGTGCTCATCGTGTTCCTCCTCGCCCAGCGCTACATCGTCCAGTCGATCGCGTCCAGCGGATTGAAGCTCTGATGTCCACCGAAACCATCACGAGGGAGATCACCCTGCCAGCCATCCTCCGTCGCAGCGCCGTGCTCACCTGGTTCGAGCTGCCACGCGTCGTCCTGCTCGGGCTCGTATCGCTCCTCGCGGCCGCTCCCCTCGGTGCCGCTCTCGTCGTCGCACCCTGGTGGGTCGCCGCCCTCTCCTCCATCCCGCTCTGCCTACTCGCGACGGGGCTCGCGAGATTCGCCGCGCTCATCTGGCGTGGCGAAAAGCCATTCATGCGTGATGGCTTGCGGATCGACGTCACGCTCGGCCTGTCGATCGCGGTCATCGGCACAGGCACCGTCCAGCTCATCATGGCGGGCGGAGCCTCGCGCATCGTGGGCAGCATCCTCGCGGCCGTCGCACTCGTCGTGGTGCCATACGCCCTCGCCTATGGCGGAGTACGCCAGCGCACCGGGTTCACGGCCTTCCGTGGCGCGCTCATCCTCATCGCCTATCGCCCGAGCTGGGCATTGACTGCACTCGCCCTCGGCAGCATCGGCGCCTTCGCCGTGGCTGGAAGTGTCGGCGCACTCGCGGTGATCGTGCCGTGCATCCTCATGGTCTTCGACTGTGCGCTTGTCGCACGGTTGCTCGACACCATCGACAAGCACGGCTCGTCGCGATGACGCGCGCGCTCACAACGACCGGGATCGCCGCACGATTCGTTTTCCCCCCGACCCTCGGGGTGTCGGCTGCTTCGGTAGATCATCGGCTCGCGCCGAAGCATCCGCACCCCGAGACCCTCGTGAAGTGCCGCCCGGCCTTCGTTCGGCCAGCCCGTCTCCCATCGAAGGGATTCACGCGATGACCATCCGGCTCGAGCCCATCAGCGAGGCCGGCACCGGATGGTGGTCCACCTCCCGGCGGCGCGTCTTCTATGACTCCCACACGCCCGACTGGGCGGATCCGCACCAGCAGGGGCACGTTCCCGACCCCAGCTTTCCCGTGCTCAGCGAGGTGCGCCCGGAGCAAGACCTCGAGTTGTTGGCGGAGGCAGGCGTCGACTCGGTCGTCCTGTTCGCCAAGTGCCAGTACGGAAACTCCTACTACCCGACGACCGTCGGCCGGCCTCACTCCGCTCTCGGCGGCCGGGATCTCTTCGGCGAGCAGCTTCGGGCGGCGCATGCCCGCGGCATGCGTGTGATCGCCTACTTCTCCAACATGTGGGACGTGGCCGCGGCCGGCGCCCACCCCGAATGGCTCCTCGAATCCGCAGAGTCCCGCGGCAGCACCGGCCGGTGGCCCGCGCTCTGCCTCCTGAGCGGATACCGGCAGTACGCACTCGATCAGGTGCGGGAGATCGCGAGACTGTATCCGATCGACGGGTTGTGGAGCGACATCCTCACCGCCGGGCCCTGTGTGTGCGGCCGCTGCGGGGCGGCGTTTCGGGCGGAGTACGGGCGACCGATGCCGCGCGATCGCGACGACAGCGGCTGGCTCGACCTCGTGCACTTCTCGCAGAAGCTGCTGCGCGACTACCTGGACGAGCAGCGGGGCGTGCTGCTCGAGGAACGTCCGCACGCCGCGCTCGTGCCGAACTTCTATGCGACCACTTTCGTCGACGCGGTCATCGGGCTCAGCACCGAGCATCTCACCCGTGCCGATATCGGCTCGAGCGAGGGATACACCGACTGGCACGGCCTCGGCTTTCCGAGCTTCGCGTCGAGCTACATCACGGCCGGAGTGAACGGACGACCGAACGAGGTACTGGTGAGCCGCTTCGTGCATACCTGGGACTTCACTCTCCGGTCGATCGCACAGCTTCGCTTCGAGGCATTCACCGTGGCCGCCCACGGGTCGACGGTCTCCGTCGACGATCAGCCCTACGCCACTGGCGCTATCGAGCCGGAGGTCTATCGACGTCTCCGTCCGGTCTTCGACCGGATCGCCGAGCGCTCCCCGTGGCTCGACGGCGCAACTCCGGAACGCTACGCCGCGCTCTACGCCAGCCAGAACGCCCGCGAACTCGAGAGCCTGCTGGGCGCCGACGAGAATCCGAGCGTCGGTGAGCAGTCCGCACAGTTCCCGCAGAGCGAGCCGCGTTCGTCGGCGAGCGACCTCGTGGCGGCCGTCACCGGGAGCTACCGTGCCCTCGTCGAGGCTCACCTGCCGATCGATCTGCTCGATGAGCGCGAGAGCAGCCTCGCGAGGCTCTCCGACTATCGCGTGCTCGTGCTCGCAGACGTGCTCGCGCTGTCGCAGAGGGAGGCGGATGCGATCGAGGCCTTCGTGCGTAACGGCGGGGGGCTCGTCGTCACCGGTCCGACGGCCGTACGGTCCGCTGACGGGACGGTGCTCTCCGATTCCCCCCTGACCGGCCTGCTGGGACTTCGCTTCGGCGAATTCGGACGCTTCACCTTCCCCTACCTCCGTTTCACCGAGCCAGGTCTCGCGGCGGAGCTCGGCTCGTGGCCGCTGCCGCACTACGGGCGACTCATCGCACTCGAGGATCTCGCCGACGACCTGCACGTTCTCGCCAGGCGCACCGATCCGGTGCTCGAAACAGACGATGTGACCTACTGGCACAACAACCAGCCTGCCCCGGCGGTGGAAACCAACGATCCCGTCATCGTCGAGCGAGCGGTGGGGCGGGGGCGGGTGATCGTCTCCGCGGCCCGCCTCGGGAACAATCGGGCCCGCCTCGGTCACGGTGCCTACCGCGACCTGCTGGCAGCGCTGGTGAGACGTGCTGCTCGACACGCGCCGGCGATCGAGGTCCTCGGCACTCACCACAACACGGAATTGGTGCTCGCCCGGCGCGGTGCTGAACTCGTCGCACACCTGATCACGGGCTATCCCGTCGTCTCGCTCGATCTCCACGGCGCCCACCAGCCTGCGGCGATCGAGGATGTCGCACGGCTCGAATCGCTCCGACTGAGGGTGCCAGCCGGAACGACCTCCGCCACCCGCATCGTCGACGGCCTCGAGGTACCCATCGAATCGATCGCCGGGGTCCTCGAACTCAGGGGTGCCGACGACTGGGAGACGGTCATCCTGCGGGGAACGTGGTCATAGGGTTGTTCGCGACGACACGAGTCAGCTGAGGAACGGGTACTGCACGATGGCAACCATCTACGAGGTCGCGGCGCTGGCCGGTGTCTCTCCCGCGACCGTCTCCCGCGTGATGAACGGCACGAAGGTCTCGCCGGAACTCGCCGGGCTCGTGCGAAAGGCGGCGCGCGAACTCGACTTCACGCCGAACCGCACGGCCCGCACCCTGCGCAGGCAGAATTCCGAGGTTATCGCCCTCATCATCCCGGACATCGAGAATCCCTTCTTCACCTCATTGGCGCGCGGTGTCGAGGACCGCGCCCAGGCCTCCGGCTATTCGGTCGTGCTGTGCAACAGCGATGAGGACATGGGCAAGGAGGCCAGGTACATCGACATCGCGCTCTCCGAGCACATGGCGGGCGTGATTCTCGCGCCGGCCTCGGACCACAGCGATCTGAGCGCGCTCATCTCGCGCAAGAGACCGGTCGTCGCCGTCGACCGCGGCCCGCACGGCTTCAGCATCGACGCCGTGACCGTCGACAATCGAGCGGGTGGGGTCGCGGCCGCCACCGCCCTTTTCGACCAGGGCTTCCTGCGGGTCGCCTGCATCACCGGGCCGAGCGATGTCGAGACAGCCCAGTTGCGTAGTGAGGGCTGGCGAGAGGTCGCGGCTCGACGCGGTGACGGAAGCGATCTCGAGGCGCTCCTCCGCCACACAAACTATCGGGTGGAGGGCGGCCGAGCCGCGATGACCGAGCTCCTGTCGCTACCGGAACCTCCTGACGCGGTGGTGGTCGCCAACAACCTCATGGGGATCGGAGCACTCCAGGCGCTCCTCGCGGCCGGGCTCACGCCCCCGCAGTTCGGCCTCGCCGTCTTCGGCGACCTCCCGTTCTCGCCCCTCGCGCCCAGCGGGATCACCGTCATCCATCTGCCCGCCAGGCAGCTCGGCGTTACCGCGGCGACCCTGCTCATGGAACGAATCGGCGGAGACACCCAGCCCGCGCGCACGGTCGTGCTGAGGAACGAGTCCGCCGCGACCTAGAGACCCGAACTGGCATCGATTTCTCTTGTCGGCGTGGGTGAGGGTGATGATTTTACACTTGACGATGAAATCGATTTCTGAGACGATTCATAGCCACGCAACATCCAAAGGAGTATGTATGTCCAGCTATACCCTTCCCGCGCCGCGCCCCGCGGCCTCGATCGCGCCGAAGACTGCCTATCTCATCTCGAGCGGTGATCTGCGGCCCTCGGCCAACATCGCCGGCTGGCCGACGCAGGAAGCCCTCGAGAAGAATGTGACCGCCGCCTTTGAAGCGCTCGGCTGGACGATCGTGCGCGCGAATCCGGTCGACGAGGCGCTCGGCCACGGCTTCATCCACAGCCAGCGCCACGGCATGGAGGTCTTCAAGCACATCCCCGCCGATGCGCCTCTTATCGTGGCCGAGGCCGTATGGCAGTACAGCCACCATGTGCTTTCCGGCCTGCGCACCCATCGCGGGCCGATCCTCACCCTCGCGAACTTCTCCGGCACCTGGCCGGGGTTGGTCGGCCTGCTGGGACTCAACGCAGGCCTCACCAAGATGGGCAAGGAGTACTCGACCCTCTGGAGCGTCGACTACACCGATGCCTGGGTGCAGCGCGGCATCAGGCAATGGATCGAGACAGGTCACGTGACGCACGATGCGTCACACGTGCGCCCTCTTCCCACATTGCCGGAAAGCGACGAAAAGGCTCTTGGCGAAGCGCTCGCCGACCAACTGGCGATCGACAAGGCGATCTTCGGAGTTTTCGACGAAGGCTGCATGGGCATGTACAACGCCATCATCGACGACGAGCTCATGAACAAGCTCGGCATCTACAAGGAACGCCTCTCGCAGAGTGCCCTCTGGGCCGACATGCAGACGGTTTCGGATGCCGAGGCCGCTGCCGTCGGCGACTGGCTGAAGGCAAAGGGCATGACCTTCAAGCTCGGAACGGATGAGGCGACGGAACTCACCGAAGCCCAGCTCGCCTGGCAGTACAAGATGTACATCTCGATCCTGCGAATCAGCGACGACTACGGGCTCGACGGCATCGGCGTGCAATACCAGCAGGGACTCAAAGACCTCTCCCCCGCGAGCGACCTCGCCGAGGGACTGATCAACAACGCCGACCGTCCGCCCGTCACCAGCCGCGACGGCCAGCGCGTGCTCTGGGAAGGCAACGCCTTCCCGCTCGCCAACGAGGCGGATGAGGGGGTCGCTATCGATGCGCTCATCACGAACCGCGTCTGGTCGGCCATGGGTCTCGACCCAGCGACGACCCTGCACGACGTGCGCTGGGGCGAAGACTTCGACGGGCAGTTCGTCTGGGTCTTCGAGATCTCCGGTTCCGTACCTCCGTCACATCTCATCGGTGGCTTCGCTGGAGCCGAGGGCTGGCGCCAGAACCCCGTCTACTTCCCGCTCGGCGGTTCGACCATCAAGGGCGTTTCCCGTCCCGGTGAGATCGTGTGGTCGCGGGTCTACATCGCCGATGGTTCGCTGCATCTCGACATCGGGCGTGCATCCGTCGTCGAGCTGCCCGTCGAGGAGACCGAGCGGCGCTGGCAGGCGACCAACCCGGAGTGGCCCATCATGCACGCCGTGCTGCACGGCATCGACCGCGACCAGTTCATGGCCCGCCACAAGGCGAATCACGCGAATGTCGCGTATGCACCCGACGCCGAGACCGCCGACAAGGCCCTGCTCGCCAAGGCCGCCCTGTTCGCACGACTGGGCGTCACTGTGCATCTCTGCGGCACCGTCAACCTCTGATGCCCGACGTCGTGCTTGGCGTTGACATCGGCACCTCGAGCAGCAAGGGAGTGCTCGTCGATTTTTCCGGGCGCGTAATAGCGATGGCTGTGCGTGAACACGAGGTCTCGCGTCCGCATCCCGGCTGGGTCGAGATGGATGCTGCGGTCTGGTGGCAGGAATTCATCTCGATCGCGAACGAGCTCTGCGCGACCCCGCAGACGACGATCCTCGCGGTGGGCGTGAGTGGGATGGGGCCTTGTGTTCTCGTCACCGACGACAACGGCCTGCCGCTACGACCGGCAATCCTCTACGGGGTCGACACTCGCGCTACCGAGCAGATCGCGCGGCTGACCGAGGAGCTCGGTGCCGCGGAGATCCTCAGACGCGGTGGCTCGGAACTATCGACACAGGCCGTCGGTCCGAAGCTCGCCTGGATCGCGGAACATGAGCCGCAGGTTTCCGCGGCGTCGAGGCGGCTCTTCATGCCGAGCTCGTGGCTGGCCTGGAACCTCACCGGCAACTACGTGCTCGACCATCATTCCGCCAGCCAGTGCACACCGCTCTACGACACGATCGACAACGACTGGTACCTGCCATGGGCGGAGGAGATCGCCCCCCAACTGCGGTTGCCGCCGCTCCTCTGGCCGGGTGACACCGCGGGTGAGCTGAGCGAGAGCGCGGCCCGGGCCACGGGCCTGCCTGTCGGTGTCCCGGTGATCGCCGGCACGATCGATGCTTGGACCGAGGCCGTGAGCGTCGGCGCACAGAGCCCCGGCGACCTCATGCTCATGTACGGCACGACGATGTTCCTCATCAACACCGTGGCCGAGCGGATCGCGGTTCCCGGCCTATGGGGAACGGTCGGCGCCTTCCGGGGAACTCGCAATCTCGCCGGCGGCATGGCGACCTCCGGTGCCATCACCGGGTGGTTGCGGGACCTTTTCGGCTCCCCGTCCTACCCCGAGTTGCTCGCCGCGGCGGAGGCAGCCGGTCCGGGAGCGCACGGCTTGCTCATGCTGCCGTATTTTGCGGGCGAGCGCACACCGATCGCCGACCCGGACGCCAGGGGCATCCTCGCGGGACTGACCATCGAACACGGCCAGGGCGACCTCTATCGGGCTGCACTCGAGGCCACGGCACTGGGCGTGCGGCACAACGTGGATGCCCTCAGGGCCGCCGGCGGAGTCGTCGAGCGCGTCGTTGCCGTCGGCGGCGGCACGCAGGGAAGCCTGTGGACCCAGATCGTCTCGGATGTCACAGGCCTTGTCCAGGAGGTGCCGGCCGTGACCACCGGTGCAAGCTACGGGACGGCGTTCCTCGCCGCCGGCGCGGTCGCTTCGGTGTCGATCGAGGAGTGGAATCCCGTCTCGTATCGGGTCCAACCACGGGCGGAATCCGGGGCGGACTACGACGAGCTGTACGAACTCTATCTGCGGCTCTACCCGGCGACAGCGGAGATCACCCATGCCCTCGCCGGGCGGCAGCGCGCGGCATCCGCCCATCGAGCGAGGACGTGAACCAGGGGCGAGACAGCCTCGTCAGTCCTGGTCGGCCGGCGGGCCCGGTCGCACGACATCCATGACGCTCGTGGCGGGCACGAGGCCGCTGAGGCGACCGGGCGAAAGCACCCGCGCGACCTCCTCGGGCGTCATGAGTTCCGCGGCAACGACGAGTTCCGCGATCGAGGAGTTGGTCGTGAGCGCGGTGTGGGCGAGAGCAGCGGATGCAGCGTAACCGATGTACGGTGTGAGCGCAGTGACGACGCCGACCGACGACTCGACCTGCGCGGCAAGCCGCGAGGTGTTGGCCGTGATGCCGTCGACGCAGTTCACCCGGAGCGTGTAGCAGGCGTTCGTCATCCAGGCGATGGACTGCAGGATGCTGTGAGCGATGACGGGCTCGAATGCGTTGAGCTGCAGCTGGCCCGCCTCCGCGGCTGCCGTGACCGTCGCATCCGCGCCGATCACGCTGAAGGCCACCTGGTTGACGACCTCGGGGATCACCGGGTTGACCTTGCCGGGCATGATCGACGAACCGGCCTGGCGCGGCGGAAGATTGATCTCACCGAAGCCGGCCTGCGGCCCGCTCGAGAGCAGGCGCAGGTCGTTGCAGATCTTGGAGAGCTTGACCGCGGCGCGCTTGAGGGTACCGCTCAGGGTCATGAAGATGCCGGCGTCGGAGGTCGCCTCGATGAGGTCGGG
>OUNO010017383.1_pt1 | contig 12837 bp, 12 predicted proteins | sample 1779811 | NCBI WGS metagenome assembly OUNO01 (sample SAMEA3914804, study PRJEB12502) | metagenome | biome: forest; material: soil | place: Canada | collected 2010-06-25 | depth 0.3 m | reverse complement strand
CCGCGGCCGAGAACCGTTTCAACTTTCACGGCTTCACACGCCAAATTCAGCTGCATGTCCTGCGCAGTGAAGCGTTCCACCAGGTGGTTCACGACTTCACGATCGACTGACGCCAGGATTTCGTGGCGCTTGTCGATCAGATGAACGCGAGTGCCTGCGGTCGAGAACATCGATGCGAATTCGCAACCGATGATACCGGCGCCCAGCACGACCATCGACTTAGGCGTCTTGCGTAAAGTCAGAATCGTATTGCTGTCGTGAATCGTGCGGCCGTCGACCGGAATATTTTCCGGTGCGACAGGGCGAGCACCCACGCCGATGAAAATGAATGAGCCCGTGATGGTGCGTCCGCCGACTTCAATGGCATTCATGCCGACGAAGCGCGCGCGACCTGGGATGACTTCAATCTGATTTCTTTTGAACTGATCGTAAATGACCTGCGACTCGCCACTCACCACGCGCTCTTTACGGCGCAAGAGACGGCTCATGTCAGGAAGCGCGTGACGACGCTCGGGCTTGTCGTGGTGCTCGTTTTCCTGGCCCAAGGTTCCGCGCGATCCGAGCGAGAACCGGTACACGGATTCTCGGAAGGACTTCGACGGCAACGTACCGAAATGAACGCAGCCTCCGCCGACGAGATTGTACTCTTCGACGATTGCAACGCGCTTACCTGCTTTTGAACCCTGCAGAGCGGCTCTCTGGCCAGCAGGGCCAGAGCCGATCACGATCAGGTCAAAATCAAAGCGGGGTTCGGCGGTGTTACTCACGTTGGCTCGATCTTACATGAAAAGGGCACAGAATCGACACGAATTGGAGCCTAAAGGCCGGCAAAACTGTCAGATGCGACAGACCTACGCGACTTTTTTCTCGAGCTGACGATCTCTCGCCATCTGCTGCACGTACCAGTCCGGTGGCGTGAACTTCTCACGAGGGAACGGAAGGCGGTTCACCTCGATCTCGTGCATGAAAGACGGTATATAGCCGGTCGGAACGTATTCGCCCACTATTTTTCCTTCAGGCGATTTACCGCGCTGAACGAATCGGAAGATATCCTGAACCTGATATTTTCCGTTCGCATCCACTTCTGGGATGACCTCGGTAATATTGGTAATCTTACGAGAGCCGTCGTCCAAGCGCTTGATCTGAACGACAACGTGAATTGCCGAAGCGATCTGGCGGCGAATCGCGGCGACCGGAACGTTCGTGTCACCCATCAGTGCCAGAGTTTCGAGACGAACGAGTCCGTCATAGGGCGTGTTGGCATGGGTGGTTCCCATCGAACCACCGTGACCGGTGTTCATGGCCGAGATCAGATCGAGCGCTTCGGGTCCGCGAACCTCCCCGACCACGATTCGGTCAGGGCGAAGACGCAGGGCTGATTTGATGAGATCACGAATAGAGACCGCGCCCTGCCCCATGGCGTCGGGGTGCCGGGTTTCCATGTAGACGACGTGGTCAGTCTTAATCTTAAGTTCGGAAGCATCTTCGATGATCAACAGGCGCTGGGTGCCTGGAATTCGAGAGCCCAAAACGTTGAGCAGAGTGGTCTTACCGGAACCGGTACCACCCGAAATAATCATGTTTTTAGCCAGGTAAATGCAAACATCGAGAAAGCGCGCAGCGTCTTTTGAGACGGATCCGCGATTGATCAGGTCTACGAAGTTCGGGTTACCTTTCGAGAATTTACGGATCGAGAGGGTCGTGCCTTTGCGAGAGCACGGCGGGAGGACGGCGGCCACGCGGCTTCCGTCTGGAAGGCGTGCGTCCAAGATGGGGTGGTGCTCGTCGATGGTTCTGCCGACGAACTGGGCGATGTTTCTGACTGCGGCTTGGAGCGCCTCTTCGTCACGGAACACTTCCGGGACCTTCTCGAGCAGGCCTCGTCGTTCGACGAAGATTTCTCCGGGGCCGTTGACCAGGACCTCGGAGACGGCGTCTTCGTCGAGGTACTTTTTAACTGGCGCCAGGAATGTTGCGACTGAATCTTCAAAGACACCCATTGTTCCTTTTCTCCTCGCTCAGAATTACGAAGCGAGTTCCTTAACGATCAGGGTTCCTTCCATGCCGTTCACCGGACAGTAAAAGCGGTACTGACCCGGCTGATTCGGCGTGAAAGAGATTTCTTCGACCTTCTGGGTGCGAATTTGTTTACGCACTTGGAACGAGTCCATCATCAGGCAAAGGGGCGCCTTCGATGCACCGGTAACAAACAAGCGAACTGGAATGTCGCGAGTCACGAAGATCGTCTTCGGAAAGAAACCCAGGTCGCCCGCGATGATTGCGACTTCCTGAATCCCTTTGCGACGGGCCGCAAGGGCGTCCGCGTCGTTTGCGAACTCGACTCGCTTCCGATCGGTTGGATTCTGATAATTTGCTCCGGCGTCGGTAGCCGACTCGGTCGGATGCATCGAAGCGATGGAACGTGAAGCGCGGCGCGCCCCCCGCCTTCCATCGACTCCTTCCGAACTGAGGCGCTCTTCGGAATCGAGCTTCTCGGCTTCGGTGACAATCCGACTGGTCCCACGAGCTGGGGAGTAGCCAAACTTGGATTCTGGGTACTCTTCGTACGACGAAAAGGACTCCAGCTTTTGTTTCTCTCTCGGCTCTTCGGCGGCATGGAGGTTCCTGAGCGGAATCGCCCCTACTCCCAAACCTATCGCCAAAATCATGACACGAACTCTGTCCATAGAGTGTACATCGCGGTTGAACCTGCGACGCTCCTTCTCAATGGACTTATCGGCGAAAGATCGAGGAATTTTAGCGATTTATCGCAGATCGTTTCAGACGCGAAACCGCGTAGAACTGAAGCGCGCCTAGAATGAGAGGCCCGATGATCTTTCCAGCGTCCTTTTGAAAGAACCCTACTCCCGCATCCATCCACTGGATCACACCAGCAAGGATGCCTAAAACGATGAGCGCCTGAACCGAACGTTTGTAGATCGCAATCAGCACGATTGCCGCGAGTGGCAGAGTGCGCGCGGCAGCGTAAAGGGCGAAAATCTCGGCAGCCTCAGTGACCGCCGAGCCCGGTGGCAAAATCGAATGAGGAATCACCAGCCCCGCTATCGCAAAGCCGCTGGCAACGAGAACGTTAAGCCCGGTAATTCGAGCTGCGAGTCTGAAGTTTCCGTTATCTGTACCGTTGGCCATTCTCTCGTTTCGGACTTCCGATGCCTCGAACTAAGCCCAATCGCCCGATTCCCTGTCGAATTTACATTCAACGTCCAGGACTTAGACAGGGATTCGCCGGCATCTGGCCCCAGGAAGCTCGAAAACGCGTCTAGAAGTTGGCACTCCACTTGCTCAGTGTGGCGTCGACGAATGAAGACGTTCGCCTGGGCCCGACCGCCCAAAACCCCCGACCAGGCTGAAAGCCGGTCATTCGATGGACCCCCACCCAATGAGCACTCACAACGTGGTTTCCCTTCAGGCCGCACGCGATCTGAGATCAGCCCGCGACGAAGAACATGCTTACAAAGCTCGTATTCTTTGCATGAGCAAGATCGAGCTCCTCGAGGAAATGGTCCGCTTCCAGGAAGAGCGCTCACAGACGGGCGAGCTCTCCGTGCAGATGATGATTCAGGGTCAGTACCTGTTTAAAGCCTTAGAAGACTCGGCTGAAACTCACGAGCTGAAGATCCTGACCCGTTCCTACCGCCGCCACTTGGAGCATGAGCTTCAGGCCCTTCGCCGCGCGGATTGAGCGAAACAAGCTCCAAGCCCCCATCTCCCTGTTTTTTGAATGACGTCAGAAAATACTCCACGCGCCGGAATTTTCTCGAGGCACATTATTCAACAGGAGATAAATATGAATAACCGTTTCAATCGCGCCTCGATCTTGGGATTCTTTGCATTTTCCGCAATGGCCGCCACCGCCGCTTCGCAGGCAAAGGCTGATCTCCTCAGCTTGCCAGAAGTCGGACAAACCAAAGAGTTCACGCGCAGCTATTCGCCTGCTCACATGGCCAATCATCCAGGCCAACGCCTCAAAAGCATCTCCCTGACGATCTACAACGTGGACGAGGGCGAAGAACAAGGCTTCTCGGCAGCCATCCAGGGTGTCACCCGCGAAGGCAAGTACGTGACTGGAGAAAGCGGACATTGCGACGAACTTCCGTCGAGCCTGGGACTGGTCTGCTCGCTTGTCGATAGCGAAGGCGGAGATATCATGATCACCGACAGTCGCCAGGCCTCGATGATCTCGCTGAATTTCCGCGACCAGAATGGGAAGGCCACCTCTCTTCAAGACGCGCTCTATCGTTCAGTTCCGATTCCAGCGGACCGCGAGAACTCGACTTACTTGGTTAAAACACGCTGAAGTAAAAACCTCAGGACGCACAAAAGGAAAAGGCGCGTCTTTTTCAAGACGCGCCTTTCCTGTCAGTTCAGATAGTCTGCTCACGGAACGTTGAAGTAGATCTTTCCGCTGCAATCCAAAGCGGCCAAAAGGTGCGTGCCGTAGTACGAACTCACGCGACTGCCTGCGGTCTGAGCGTGTTGTCCTTTGTAGTCGTTCGACCCCTTATGATCGTAACGCCAGCGATCCAAATGGCAGTTAAAGCCGTTTGGATCAGAGGATAGCGTACGAACTTCGGATCCACTCGGACTATTCACGACCACGGACATGGTCAGTTCTTTTGCCAGACCTTCACGAATGGCTTTCACCACTGCGTTCTCATACTTGTCGATGTAGAGGTTCAGCTTGCCGTTACAGTCATTGCCCTTACACACCTCATCTTTTTCCTGAAACGAGACAGGAAAGGAAAAGGACTGAGACTCGTTCGTAAGATCGAAAACAGCGGTCTGGTAGCTGAGCACGTACGAAGAAATCGTAGGCTCCGAGGTCGCGTAATCAGCAAGCATCGAAGACTCGAGCACCAGGCGAAGAGACGGAATCGTCATGTTCACTTTCTGAACCTGAACGCCCCAGTTGGTCTGAGCCCATTGCACGAACCCAGGCAAAGGCTGCCCGTTGCGCTGAAGAAGTCCAAGAACACTATAGGTCGCGCCATCCGGCACGATCTCGACTTCTTGTTTACATCCCGACAACGAGAGGACCGCGACGAGCGCGAAAATGGAAAGAGCACTGTGATATTTTTTTGAAATCATTTTCTATCTCCGTAGAAAGGAAAGCTTAGCCTTCAAGCCGTTTCAAAACGCGCTCTGCTCGGGTCTCGACAGCTTTCGCTTCCTGATCCGCGCACACAAAATCTTTTTTCTGAATACAGGCGGAAACCCTGTCAAACGCGCCGTGTACGCCCGCCAAAAGGAGGTCCGGAATGTATTCGGTTTGCAACTGAATGGACTCACGAGCCTGCGCCGTGAAGCGCTTCAAGACCGCTGCTTTCTTTTTATCGGAAATTTTGGCTTGAGCGGAGGCGCGGAATTCTTTTGCACGCTTCAAATAGAGTTTGGCATCCGAGACGACGACCGCGCGGTCGACAAGATGGAATTGCACAAGATTCGCCAGAACATCGTCAAAGTCCCATTCGGTGTAGCGATTGAGCTCGGCTAGATGACTCGCAAGCTGCACCTGCTGAGTGGACGCAGGCGCCCTGTTCTCCGCCGATGGTGAAGAACTACAGGACGAAGTAGCGACAGCGACTCCGATGGACGTAAGAAGGAATACACCTAAGAGTTTCATTTTTCGAGCTCCCCTGCTTACAAGTGTACGCAGGATCGGAGAGCACGCAACTACGGTGCTTTATCTCAGTCCTATTGACCTGTCTTTGTAATGCCATCGGGCATCGATAGGATTCTGACGAACTACGAATTAACTAACTTCCCGTTCGCTTGCGGATCTCGCTTCCACGAACCAGGGTATCTATTTCAGCCTGATCTTTCTTGGAGAGCTTTCCTTCTAGAATCACAGCCATGCGCTCTGGAACAAAGAGGTCAGCCGCCACGCGCATCAATATATCGGCGTCAAGCGCACGAATCGCGTCGGTCCACTGGACGAGCGAAAGCGGGGTCTTCAAATCCAAGAGCAGCGACTCCCCTGCTCGTTGTCCGATAGCCCGAGGACTTTCAAACAAGCCAATCACATCGCGATGCATGCGCGACTGGATTCGGTACAGTTCTTCGGAATCGAGAGGCACAGTTTTGAGCTGTTCAAGCTCGTGGAAAACCTCGCGCATGGCTTCAATGGCTTTCGACTTGGCCATGCGAAACGTGATGTCCATCACGCCCAGATCGCTGTAACCCTCGAGGCAAACATCGATGTCATAGAGCAGGCCTTTGCGCTCGCAGAGATTTCTCTGGAGGCGCGAAGCCAACCCATCATCCAAAACCCGCTGTAGCGCCAGGGCCGGAATATAGCTCGCTGAGCGCTCACCCTTCGTAGCAAATGAAAGGGTCACTTCAATCTGACTCGAAGGCTTGTCCAGGTAATGAATCGCAGGCCCGGGCTTCGAGAGCACGCCTGACTTTCCAGGCCTCACGCGGTCTTCTTCAAACTCGGCCTTGGCACCGCCACCGGTCGACGCGAGTTTTCCAAAGCTCTTTTTTGCCTCCGCAAAAAACCCGGAGTCCACCTTGCCCGACGCGACGAGCACCATCTGGTCGGGGCGATAAAACTTTTTAAAATGCGCGAGCAGATCGGGACGTTTGATTTTCGCGAGCGACTTCTCACGACCCAGCACGGGTCTCGCCATCGGATGCTCGCCGAATAGAAGTTTGCGAGAAATATTGAACGAGTCGCACTCTTCGCCGTTTTCGTCGAGCTCTTCCAGCATCTCTTCCATGACGATGCCCTTCTCGGTCTCGAGCTCCTGAAGAAGCGGATTTCCGAAAAGGTCGGCAAGAATCACAAGCACTTCGGACAAGTGCTCGGGAGTCACGCTCATCGCGAACATCGAGTACTCGCGTGCGGTGCCGCCTTCAAGCCCATCGCCCAAAGTCTCGAGCGCCCGATTGAGCAGATAGCTCGACGGAAACTTCTGCGAGCCACGGAAAATCAGATGTTCAAGTAGGTGGCTGATGCCCGCCTGCGCGATGGGTTCATAACGCGAACCCACGCGCACGGCGAGCACCAGCTCCACGAACGATGTACCTTCGACAGGGATGACTGCGACTCGAAGCCCGTTTTGAAGGGGCCGCGTTTCGATAAGAGACGACACGAGCCTCGCGCTACAGCAAGTTACTGGCCAGCTCAGAGAGCTTCGAGCGCTCACCCTTCGAGAGGGTGATATGCGCCGAGATCGATTCATCTTTGAAACGATCCACCAAGTAAACCAAGCCGTTGTTTGCGGAGTCGACGTACGGGTTATCGATCTGGAAGCTATCGCCCGTCAGAACGATCTTCGTGTCATCGCCCGCGCGGGTGATGATCGTTTTGATCTCGTGGGGCGTTAAGTTCTGCGACTCGTCGACGATCAGGTACTGCTGTGGAATCGAACGACCGCGGATATAAGTCAGCGGTTCGATCTGCAGCAAGCCCTGGTTCATCAGCTCCTGGCAGCCTTTTCCGGCTCCGCGGCGGCCTTTTGAACCGGTCGCGCCAAAGAGGAAGTCGATGTTGTCATAGATCGGCTGCATCCAAGGATTGAGCTTCTCTTCGATATCGCCCGGCAAGAAACCGATGTCTTTGCCGAGAGGAAAGACCGGGCGCGAAACGAGCAAGCGATGATAGACGCCTTCGTCAACCGTCTTGGCCAAGCCCGCCGCGATGGCAAGCAAGGTCTTACCGGTACCGGCTTTACCGACGAGCGATACCAGTTTGATATCGTCGTTCAGGAGCGCGTCGATGGCGAATGCCTGTTCAGCGTTTTTCGGGAAAATGCCCCAGAGACCTTCGGCCGGTTTGAAAATCGGCACGATGCAATCGAGCTCTTTCGAGAAGCGACCCATCGCAGTGTGGTTGGGGTTGGTTGCGTCTTTGAGAATGACGTATTGGTTCGGCCTCAGCTGTGCGGCAGAGTCTTTAATGACCAAGCGCTTTTGCTGGTAGAATTCGTCGACGAGATGCGCCTCGACCGACAACGTGACCGTTCCAGCATAGAGCTGATCGGGCTCGACACTCGATGGTTCGTAGTCTTCCGCGACCACTCCGAGAGCGTCGGCTTTAATGCGAAGGTTGACGTCTTTGGTGACGAAAACCACGGGACGCTTCGGCTGTTCTTTTTTCAGGGAGATCGCCAGAGCGAGAATGCGGTTATCCGCCTTATCCATCTGAAGTTCCATCGGCAGAGGCTGATGGCTTCCGAGCTCAACGGTGAGCGAGCCGCCGCTTGGCAGCTTCACACCCTTGGAGAGCTCGCCGTCTGCGCGCATATCGTCGATCAGTCGAGAAAACTGACGAGCATGGCGGCCGTTCTCGGACATCTCACGCTTGAAGCGATCGATCTCTTCGATGACGACGATCGGAATCACAATGTCGTTGATTCCGAACTTGTTGATGGCGTTAGGGTCGAAAAGCAGGACGTTCGTGTCGAGGATGAAGGCTTTTCTCATGTGGTGAGGCTCCCTCCCGGAGCCAATTCCCTGAAGGCTCGGGCTCCCGCTTGGAACCCGACGGACGACGCAAGTCGCCTGCAAGGCAAAGGGTATCAATCGTCAAAAGCCTGTCAACCACCCGCGAAAATATAAACTGACCGATACTTAAGCGCATGACCTTCAATCGCTTCTCGCTCGCCGCAGCCGCCGTGGTTTTAGCCGTCGGAGCCCACGCACAGGCCCAACCCAGAGACTTTGGCTTTAAGCTCTCCCAGGCAACCTGGTTGCAGCAGGGAACGGTGCCTTCCATTTGACCCAGTCCACGTGGCGCTCAAAAAGCTCGTTTACGCCAAAGTGACGATGACGACGCCCAAAGGCACGCTCACCTCGCTCTTCGCGCGTGCGGCTCAGAACAAAGCCCGGTCCATGGACGGGAAGATTTTCCTGCGCGGCCACCGAGACGACTGCGAATGCAGCCGCGATCTGTAAGTCACTCGAAATGACGCTCTGGACGGCTGACCTCAGTTGAGCTTCTGCACCCCGCCGCCGATCGGCATTTTGTAAAAACCAATGCCCGAGACGGAGGAGCTACCGATCAGCCGGATCACGCTGTTCTCTCGGATATTGTCGATGTCAGTCCCATGGTTAGTGTGGGAATAAACGTCGACCGCATAATCCCTCAAGGTCATGTTGTTTCTGGCCACTGCTTCCGCTGTAAGACGCTGATACTGCGCCGTCGCTTTGGCCACGTCCTCGATCTCGAGCGAATACCAAGCACGCCCCGTGCGAACGATTCTTACGTATCCTGTGCGGAAAAGCGAACCTCTCAAATACGGATCAACGACGTCCGTCCCAGAAAAGGTCGTTCCCATCTCGTAGTCGCGCCCCGGATGGAAGGGATGGGTATGAATATCCGCGACGATATTCGCTCCCGTGTAGTAGGTCGTGGCCGAGCCAGACTCTGAAGCCGCTGAAAAGTTTTTGATCGAGTAAAACCCGCCGGAATTAGTGATGATCGCAGAAACCTCGCGAACCGCTCCCAAGCGATCGTTTGATGGCCTATCTACCCAGCGTTGTGGATCCTGAATCGAACTGGGCAGGTTCGCATAAGTCACTGTGCCAATACTCAGATTCCAGAGTGGTTCAAACTGCGCCGCAATCCCCGCAATCATTGCCGGGGCCCAAGCTGCTTGAACTGACTGGACACTCAATCCAAAGGCCAACATTAGAAGTGCGATCAAAAAGCCTGTTTTCCGCATAAATTCTCCATTTTCCAAATGACACACCGCTGGACCGAAAGTACCGCGGGGTCACAAATTAAATTTAGAGTCCAAATTTTACATCGACGCGCAGCTGGTAACGACGTTGCCCGTCTTGAAATGCGAGTGCGCCGGTCTCTTCAGCGTATGAGGCCGCCGTGATCCGGAAAAGATAGAGGTCGAATGCGGCGCCATACGAAACGTAGGTCTGATTGAAGCCACCGTAGAGCGAGAAAAGTGGAAGCGCGAGCTCCATCCCGAAGTGACTCTTCTTGCGCCAATCATCTTCTTCATTCAAATGTCGGAAATCCCAGAGCATCGAAAGTTTGCCGGCGTTTCGCAGCTGATACTGAAGCGCGAAGCCTACCGACATATTCATCGCAATCGCCTGAGGGCCACTTCCAAAGCTCGTGTCGCCCAGATCCGTCGTCACAAACGCGGCACTGAGCTTCAGCTCTTTCGTCAGATCCCCAATCACCTGGGTACCGACGTCGACGCCGTACCCTTTTCCATAACCACCGATGCGGTCAAAAAGTGTCTGCGGGCTTGGATTGAGGAGCGCCGAAGTCGGAAGCAAGCTGTAACCGCCACGGCGAAACATCAGCTTCCCTGCCACGCCGAGCCTGACTTTCAGGCGTCGCATGCGTTTTCTGGAAAGCTCGTAACCGTAGGCGACCTGAACACCGTTCGTGGTCTGATACGCGTACGCCATCTGTGGGAGCGCCTGGTTTTCCGCCATAAGCGCCACTTGCTGATCAATGAGAATACTGACGCCCAGATTGCCCATGATGAGAGTCGGCGTGAACTGAACGCGCGCGGCGACGTCTTTGCCCATCAGCGCGTTGAACCCTGAAAGACTCGGATTGCTGAAAACGGACATCACGTCTTTCGCAGAATAAATCGTGTCGGTCGAAACAGTGGTATCGAGAATCGCTAAGTGAAGGCCCGAGGTCTTGTTTCCGCCCAGGCCTGCGGGATTCATGAATACGGCCATCTCGTCGTCCGCGAGCCCGATATACGCTCCGCCCATCCCCATGGCGCGTGCGCCGCGATAGAGTTCGTAGAGTTCGGATGCTTTCGCCCGAGGTGCCCATGCACTCGAAAGCACGCACCCCACCAGCGACATCGCCCAAAAGGACTGCAAGAAGGTTCGTCCGAGTGTGGGTTTCAGGCTAGCAAGCACTATGGCGTCCAACCCCAGAGCAAATGCGTATTTACGAATTGGGCAATACCGGCAGCCGCGCACGATGCCCGGTTCGTCACGACGCCTGTGCAGGAGCTGCGATTCCGCATCTCAGGTAGGCAGGAGAGCGCTCCGTTGCCGGCGCACTGGTTGTCGGTGAAGGTGCAACCCGTGCCCGAGAAATCGATGGTCTGGCCGTCGATCACTGCGTTCGGTGTACCGCGGCAACCGGCGTTGCAAATATCACCCATGATCGGCTTGAGACCCGAAATCATCTGTGCAAATGCGGCTCCGCCCGATCCACCTGGATCGACTGAGATCTGATCAATCGAATCGATCATATTGAGAAGCGAGGCAGAGAATCCGCAACCATCCCCTAGCGTGTCCGTCGCATCGGCCCAACCATTGGTGTTGCCAGGAGTCCAACCCAGGACTTGTTGTTTAAGCCAGGTCGTCGTGTCTGGATTACTGTAGCGACTCTGAAGCGCGCCAAGCGACGCCATCGCGACCAGAGACATGTAGAGATTGCTATCGGCTGTGCGATCGATTGCAAGCAGTGAGCCCGGATTGTTCGTCAGACCGTTGATGAGATCGATCGGCGCAACGACCGCCCCCGACGGCGTGATCGCCATCAACGCTTCTTGAGCGCGACGAGAGGATTCGATTCGTTTATCGAGAGTCGGCTGATCGTTGGAATAAAAAAGTTCAGCCAGCGTAGTCCAAAGCATCGGCCCAACGGGCGGACTATTTACGAGATCGCCCACGAGTGTGAAAAAATTAATGCCTGCATTGCAACCATGAGCTGAAGCGTAGATCAGGCGAATTTCGTTATCGCTGTAGACGGAATTGTAGAGCGGCTCGATGATCGCAATCGCGCCAGTGCAGTCATTGTTCGTCAGCGCCTTGTTCGTGGCGACAATCGCGGCGCGACGGCCAGTGAGCGTCGAGATATCGTTATTCGGACTGCCGCACGCGCTGAGAAGCGCGCCCATGAAGGCGGCACAGAGAAATGCGCGGGTTAGATAACGGCGGCTTTCGGAAAAGATACTGGCCTCCTGCCCTTTTCGCTCTGGGCAGAGACCTCATGTCTCAGCCCGAAAGAAAGTCCACGATCCGCTGGCAACCTGTGCGGAGAGATTTCTCGTCGAGTGCGAAACTGATCCGGAAGAACTCGGACTCACCGAATGGAGTGCCGGGAACTACGGCCACTTTCGCGCCTTCGAGCAAACGCTCGGCGAAGGCCAGAGAATCTTCTTTCGCTCCATTCGAATCTTTACTCGAATCGGGCTTCAGATAATTCCCCACCCCCACGAAAACGTAGAACGCTCCCTGAGGGGCCACTATCTTTAGTTTGCCCGCTTTTCCGAGGATTTCCAACGTAAGATCGCGGCGTTTGCGAAAGCTTTCGACTTGCGAAGAAAACGCGGATTCCGGCATTTTTAGCGCGGCAACACTTGCCCATTGAGCGAGAGCGTTGATGCCAGAGGTGCTCTGTCCCTGCAGAGTCAACATCGCCTGTGTAACGACTTTCGGTGCAACGGTCCAACCGATGCGCCAACCCGTCATGGCGGCGCTCTTCGACATTCCGTTGACGGTAATCATGCGCTCGCGAAGAGCTGGGCACGCGTCTCCGAACGAACAGAACTCGATCTGACCGAAAGTAATGCGGTCATAGATCTCGTCGCTGATCACCCAGACGCGGCTAGCTTCTGGAAGATCGACCAAAACCTGACCCAGGGCAGCAAGCTCGGCGCGCGAGTACATCACGCCGGTTGGGTTGGATGGCGAATTGAGAACGACCATTTTCACGCGGCCGCGGCCTTCGAGAATCGCCTCGCGAAGCTGCGCAGGGGTCATCTTGAAACCCGATTCAAAACTGGAACGAACCAGACGCGGAGTTCCGCCGGCGAGCTTCACCATTTCTGGGTAGCTGAGCCAGAACGGAGACGGAATGATCACTTC
>OUNO010004135.1_pt1 | contig 12839 bp, 13 predicted proteins | sample 1779811 | NCBI WGS metagenome assembly OUNO01 (sample SAMEA3914804, study PRJEB12502) | metagenome | biome: forest; material: soil | place: Canada | collected 2010-06-25 | depth 0.3 m | reverse complement strand
CGCTCGCCGGTGCTGACCAGCATGTCCAGCTCGCGGCGCGGCGGCTCGGCAGACAGCGTGCGCGCGAGCGCCAACAAGTTCTCCGTGGTTTTGCCCATGGCGCTGACCACGACGACCACCTGGCAGCCGGAACGCTGCGTCCGGGCCACGTGGCGCGCGACCTGCCGAATCTTGTCGGGATCGGCGACGGACGAGCCGCCGTACTTTTGGACGACGATGGCCATCGTTCGGAGCTAGCAGCGGGCTCGCGAATGGGCCAAAATATCCGCTAAAATGTCGGGATCGCCCGGGACGCCGAAGGCTCCGACGGGAGGGCGCCGTGGCCCGTGACCATCAACCCTTCAGCAGCTTTTGTCGTCGCGGCTGAAGCTGAGCACGCCGAAGCCGCCCGTGGCCCACAGCCGTTCGCTCGCTGCGTGCCAGCTCAAGCAGGTGACTTTGGCCCACTCGCCGCGATCGATGGCGTCAGCCGGGGAGCGCTCGCTGCTGGCGTCGACACGCGCGATGCACAGCGCTTCACCGAGCTCTGGATCGACCAATAGGATCTCGGTCTGATCGCTGGTCTCGCGGTACAGCGCGGCGAAGAAGCAGGCGTTTCCTGCGAGCTCCGCGCCCGTCACCGCGCTGATGTTGGCGCTGCCCGCGACGCGGCGGAACGTGCGCCCGTAATCTGCCGAGACCAAGAGCGCGCGGCCGCGCTCTGCGAGCGCAACGGCGCTGCCGGCGGTGGCCAAGAGCGGCGTGCCGCTCTGTCCGACGTGCGCGGCCGCGCCGCTGACCGCGACCGAGCGCGGGCCCGAGCCTGGCGCTGCAAGCGACACGAGCGTGCGTTCGCGGCCGCGCTGCACGAGCAACGTGCTGCTTTCGCGGGCCACGGCCAGCACTTTGCCGTCGAGCACGAGCGGCTCGAAGCGATCGCCCGCATCGAGCACGAAGGCGGCCGTTCCTTCTTCGGACCAGAGCAAGACCTGGCCGCCCGGCGCTCCGAGCGAGCCGCCGAAGGCCAGCCGTGCGCGCGCACCCGGCGCGAGCTTCAGCGGCTCGCGGAAGCGGCTCAGTTGTTCGGCTTGCGAGGCGAAGCGCGCGCGCCGAAACACTTGCCCGCTCTGCGTGCTGGCCAGCGCGATGTCTTGTGCGGCGCCCACTAGCGCCAAATCGGACAAGGCACCGCCGTCGAGCGCGACGCGCAGCGGGGCCGATGCGTCGCTTCGAAACCACAACAAATCAGAGCTACCGCAGGCGATGCTCTCGCTCCCGCAGCAGAGTGCGCTGCACGCTTCGAGGGAAGCGACGGGCAAGCGCAGCTGCCAGGGGTGAGGGGAGAGCGGCACGCGCGCTTCGTCGCTGGCAGTGCCGAGCGAGATTTCGCGCTCGGCGGCGATGCCTTCCGCGCCGTCGTCCCGCTCGAGCGTCGGGAACTTGGATTCGTCGACGACGATTGAGCCGTCGTCCAGGCCCTCCATTCCGTCGTCGGGGGTGAGCGCTTCCGGCAGGGTGAAGCCCAGCACGGGATCCACCGCGAAGCCCGCTTCGTCGCCTTCGGCGCTGCTGGCGTTCGAGTCGTCGAGCTCGACGATCGTGCCCAAATCGAGCTCGATGGGGTCGTTGTCACCGACGTTCTCGCCCAGCACGTCGATCTCTTCGCCGATCACCAAATCAGTTGCTTCCGAGTCGTCGTTCCCGCCGTCCTCGAGCAGGTCGAGCTCCACCGGCTGATCGAGGTAGGTTTCTTCGCTGTCGTCGGAGCCCAGAGCCATGATTTGTCAGCAGGATAGCAGGCTTTGCCGGCTGGCGTAGTGCCTGCGATGGGCTACTTTCGGTGTTCCTTCGTAGCGCTTTTGCAACGAGGCTTTCGGGAGGGACCGTTCATCGAACCGCACATCGAGCAGGCGTTCTCGCCCGAGCATCTGGCAGCGGCCTGCGCGCCGTGGGCAATTTCGGCCGAGCACGTGCAATTGGTCGGCGAGACGGAGAGCTTCGTGTTCCGAAGCGAGCGCGACCGGCTGGTCCTGCGCTCGACTCACACGAGCCACCGCAGCACGGCGGCTCTCGAGGCCGAGCTCGACTTCGTACGCTTCTTGCGCGCGCGTGGCTTGCCCGTGTGTGGCCCCGTGCTCTCGCGCAGCGGACACGAATGGCACGCGGTCGGCGACGATTGGCACGTGTGCTGCTTCGAACAGGCTCGTGGGGAGCCGGTGTTACGTAGCGAGCCGCGCTCCTGGAACGCGCGCCTGTTCGAGCGCTGGGGCGAAACCTTGGCGCGCTTTCACGAAGCCGCACAGAGCTACGCGCCGCCTGCGGGTCGCCCCGAGCGCGGCGCTTGGTTCGAGGACGATCTGATCATCGGTCAGCACTTCCCGCCCGAGGAGGCAGATCTCGCCGAGCGGCTCGCTCGGCTCGTCGAACAGCTGAAGGCGCGCGCACGCTCGCCCAGCAGCTTCGGCCTGATTCACGCCGATCTGCACAGCAACAATTTTTTCGCCGCCAGCGACGGAGCGCTGTCCGTGTTCGATTTCGACGATGCCTGTCAGCACTGGTTCAGCTTCGATCTCGCGGTCATCGCGCTGCAGTTGCCACGCGGTGTACCGACTGCCGAACGGCAAGCGATCTGGGATCAGATCCTCGCGGGCTACCGCCGCGTTCTGCCTCTGCCGCCGGATTTTCAGGCAGAAATGCCGCTGATGATGAAGCTGCGCGCGCTTCAGCTGCAGCAGTTCATGCACAAGAAGTGGCGGCCCGCCGAGGGCGAAGCGGCTCGCCGCGCGCGCCTCGCTGCCGCCGCGCAAGCGATTCGCGACGACGCGCCGTTCGACGTGAAGCTCTGACGCCGTTGCGTGCTACGCTCGCGCCACTTTGGAACTCCGCGAGCTCCTGGATGACGGCTTGATCGTGCGCCGCCTGTCGGTGAAGAACGAGGACGTCGTGTTCGTCAAGGGGATCTTCGAAGCAAGTGAAGGCCTGTGTGCAATGTTCGCGGAGCGCGGTGGCAACTTGACCATCGTGGCGCCCGTGTCTCGTGCATCCGAATTGGACGTGGTTTTGAACGATCTTGCGCGAGAGTTGAACGGCGTGTTGGACGCTGCGGAAATAGTGCACGACAAGCCCACCGGGAATGGGTGCTAAAGCCCCCGTGCGCGTGCCCCCGGGCTTGTGGATATTGCGAGCCACGAATGCTTGGCGTTGCGAGGTCGGTCGCGATGCTTTAGGTTCCGCGCTAGATGCCGGAGCCGTTCGCCACGTCTCATATCGCCGTTGTGCCGTCGCCGGCAGAGCGCACCCCGCTGCCGCTCGACGTGCGCGCGGACACGCGTGTGCTCGACGCGTGGTGTGAGTGGCTCGGCGCGCTCGCGACCGACGCCGAAGCCGCGCTCGCTGCCGCCATCGCTTATCAGGAGTTGGATGGCGGCGCCCGGGATCATTGGCTGAGCGCGCTCGAGCAAGACGCGCTGCGTCTGCACGTGCCGCTGATCGCGGTGTACGCGCCGCTGCTCGCGGTCGAGTCCGACCCCGCGCGTCGCGCGCGCATCACGCTCGCGATTGGTCCGATGGACATTGCGGCGACCCCGCGTTCGGCGGCCCAAGGCCTGACCGGCAAACTCGCGGACGGCTCGTACGTGGCGGTGCTGATTACCCCGCTGTATTTGGATTTCGTGCAGGTTTTGGCGTGTTCCTATCGCGTGGAGCGCGGTTTTGGCTGGGTGCGTCACGACCCAATCGTCGATCGCAAGCACGCGCCGCGCCACGGAGAACGGCTCGACGGCACGCTGCTCGAGCGCACGCCGCTGAAGAGCTTGATCGACGACCTGGCGCACGCAGTGCTCGCACACAAGCGGAGCGGGCGTGAGCTGCCCGAGGCGCTGCGCGTGTTCGCAGATCTGTTTGGGCCCAACGTGGGCGGCTCGAGCCCACCCCCCGCGACGTGATTTCACGCGCCTGCGCGGTCTGCGCGCTGTCGCTGTTCGGTTTGACGAGCGCCTGTCAGCGCGTGGTCGATGCGCCGCTGGGAGATGCATCGCAGGACGAGTCGCGTGGCCAAGTGCAGCGCTACGTGTTCGGCACGACCGACGGCGAGGAGATCAGCGCCGACGGCATGCACGGCCGGGTCACGCTGCTGCTGTTCGTGACGACGTTCGACTTGGCCTCGCAGGTTGCAGCCAAACGCGTGAACCAAGTGCTGCACACGCATCGCCCGCGCATCAACGCGGCCGCCGTGGTGCTCGAGGCCGCGAAGTACGCGCCGCTCGCGGACGTGTTCAAGAGCACGCTCGAGCTCGGTTACCCCGTCGCGATCGCCGATCTCGAGCTCTTGCAACGGAGCTCCACGCTGGGCGACATCGATCGCGTCCCCACGCTGCTGGTGCTCGACGCCGAGGGCCGTGAAATGTACCGAAAGAACGGTAATTTTACGGTCGAAGAGCTCGAGGGCTGGCTCGAGCACGCTCAGCGTCGGTGACCATGCGTCCGGCGAGTCGCGTCGTGCTGCCGGCTCCGCCGCCAGAGCTGTACGCCGAAGCGACGGCGTTGGCCCAGGGCGCGCCCGAGCCCGCGCTGCTCGGGCACGTGCGCTTCGGGACCGCGGGTTGGTCGGATGCGTCGCTGTCGCGGGACGCGCTCTTCTATCCGAAGACGGTGAAGACCGCCGAGGCGCGCCTACGTCACTACGCCGCGCACTTCCCACTCGTGGAGGTCGACGCCACGTATTACGCGCTGCTCTCGAGCGAGACGGTGGCTCGTTGGGTCGAGTGGACTCCGGCGAGCTTTCAGTTCGACGTCAAGGCGCACCCCGTGTTCACCGGACACCCGCTCGAGCCGGAGCGCTTGCCGGCCGAGATCACGGCCGCGCTGCCTCCGGCCGAGCCCGGCAAACGTTGGTACGCGGATGCGCTACCGCGTGAGCTCGCACGCGACCTCGAGCAGCGCTACTTCGCGTCGCTCGCACCGATGATCGACGCTGGCCGGCTGACGTCCATTTTGCTCCAGTTCCCGCCTTGGTTCGAGGCCACGCGGGGCAACGCACGCGCGCTCGAGGCGTTGCGTTCGCGTTACCCCGAGGCGCCGTTTTCGGTGGAGTTTCGTCACCGCAGCTGGCTTTTGCCGGAGCGCCGCGAGCGCGTCGCAGATCTGCTGCGTGCGCAGCACTTCTCATACGTCGTGGTCGACGAGCCGGACGTCGAGCGCGGCGGTGTTCCGCCGCTTTGCCTGGTCACGTCCAGCCGGCTTGCGGTGCTGCGTTTCCACGGGCAGAATCGGCGCGCGTGGCAGAATCCGCGCGCCACCGTCGCCGAGCGTTTCAACTATTTGTACGCGCGCCCCGAGCTCGCCGCGTGGGCGGAAGCCGTGCGGCGCATGGCCGGCGAAGCCGAGAACGTTCACGCCGTGTTCAACAACTGCGTGCACAACTACGCCATCTTGAATGCCAAATCTCTCGCGGTGCTGATGGCGCATCAGGGTTGACCGCTGGCCTCAACGCTCTAAGGTTGTCCCTCGGATACTTCGTTTGCATTGTTCGGTCCGGAGGAACCACCATGGCGAAACTCGAAGGCACGAAGACACACGAGAACCTCAAAGAGGCGTTTGCTGGCGAATCGCAAGCCAACCGCCGCTACCTCTATTTCGCGAAGGTCGCTGATGTCGAGGGCTATCCGGAGGTTGCCGGCCTGTTCAAAGACACGGCCGACGGCGAGACGGGCCACGCGCACGGCCATTTGGACTTCTTGAAGCAAGTCGGCGATCCAGCGACTGGCAAGCCGATCGGTGACACGGCGAAGAACCTGATCTCCGCCGTCACTGGCGAGACGTACGAGTACCAAACCATGTACCCCGGCTTCGCCAAGACCGCTCGCGACGAGGGCTTCTCCGACATCGCGGAGTGGTTCGAGACCTTGGCCAAGGCCGAGAAGTCGCACGCCGGCCGCTTCGACAAGGCAGCCAAAGAGCTCGGCTGAGCCGAGCATGAGCAAGCACCCCGCCCGTACGCCGGTGATCGAACCGGCGTACAACCCGAACGACGAACGTTACTGGGACCCGAGAGACCTCGAGCAAGAGCTCTTGCGCACCTTCCAGGTGTGTCACGAGTGCCGCATGTGCGTGACGTACTGCGGCTCGTTCCCGATCTTGTTCAAGGCCATCGATCGCGAGATCGACGGGGGGCGGGCCGAAGGCTCCGAACGGGTGGACGCGGAGACGATCCACGCCGTTACGGATCACTGCTGGCAGTGCAAGCTCTGCTACATCAAGTGCCCGTACACGCCGGACGAAGGCGCGCACGAGCTCTTGGATTTTCCGCGCTTGATGGCTCGCGAAAAGGCCCAGCGTTCGCGTCGTGATGGTGTGCCGCTGGTCGATCGAGTGCTGGGCGAGCCGCAACTCATCGGCGCGCTATCCGTCGGCCCGCAGGCGAAGCTCGCGAACTTCGTGAACAGCAAGCGCCTCGTGCGCAAGGTCGTCGAGAAGGTGACCGGCATCTCTGCCGAGTTTCCACTGCCGCCGATCGCTACGGAAGCCTTCACCAGCTGGCACCAGAGCCACACGCCGAGCGAAGGCGCGGGCCTGAGCGGCCAAGTGGTGCTGTTTCCGACCTGCTACGGCGAGTACAACTTCCCCGAAGTGCCGCGTGCCGCCGTGCAAGTGTTGGAGCGGAACGGCTTCGACGTGCTGGTGCCCGAGCAGCTGACCTGCTGCGGCATGCCCAACCTGGACGGCGGAGATCTCGACGCCGCCCGCGCCAAAATGCGCAAAAACGTCGAGCTGCTCGCGCCGTTCGTGGAGCGCGGTTTGCGCGTCGTGGTGCCCGGCCCGACCTGTGGCTACACGATGAAGAAAGAGTGGCCCGTCTACCTCGGGACGCCCGAGGCCAAGCTGGTCGCCGCCAAGACATTCGACTTGATGGAGTTTTTGGATGGGCTCCGTCGCGAGAAGAAGCTGGTCAAGAACTTCACGCGTGGTTTGGGCCGCGTTGCCTACCACGCCGCGTGTCACCTGCGTGCGCAGAAGATCGCGGTGCCAGGCGCGCGCGTGCTCGCGCTCTTGCCCGATACCGAAGTACGCATCATCGAGCGCTGCTCCGCCGTCGATGGCACTTGGGGCATGAAGGCGAAGTACTACGAAGAAGGCGTCCACTACGCCAAGCGCTTGGCCGGCGCCATCGAGGACGAGCAGCCGCCTTCAGGCGAGCTGAGCGTGGTCACCGATTGCAGCTTGGCCGCGCTGCGAGTGCTCAAGGAAAACGGCCGCACGGCACGCCATCCCATCGTGGCATTGGCCGAGGCCTACGGCTTCGGCGGAGGAGCTTCGACATGAGCAAAGTGACCCGCGGTGAGATCCTCGGTCTCGCCGAGTACGAGCAGATCCGCGAGCCGTTTCGGCGGCGCGTGATCGAGCTGAAGCAGGCGCGCCGCGTAGCGCTCGGCACGAACATGACCGTGCTGTTCGAGAACCACGACACGGCCCTGTTTCAGATCCAGGAAATGCTGCGTACCGAGCGCATCACCGCTGAAAAGGCGGTGCTCCACGAGATCGAGACGTACAACGAGCTCGTGCCAGGTGAGCACGAGCTGTCGGCCACCGTGTTCATCGAATATCCGGAGCGCGAACAGCGCGAGCACATGCTGGTGGCCCTGGCGGGCGTCGAGACCGCGTTCTACGTGCGCGTGGCCGGCGAACGCTTGCCCGTGATTCCCGATCTACGGGGCACGGACGACACGCGCACCATGGCCGTGCAATACGTGCGCTTCCCGCTCAGCGAGGGCGCGGAGCGCGCGCTGCGCGAGGGCGTGGGTGAGCCGTCCCTCGGCGTCGAGCACCCGGCGTATCGCGCCGAGGTCGTACTCGGTCGCGACACGCTGCTCAGTCTGCGTGATGATTTCGGCTGAGCTCGCTCACTGACAGGGCGCGCCGCCGAAGACCGCGGCGCACTCGGTAGCGGGGGCCAGTGCAGCGCGAGCCGAGTGCAGCAAGCGGCACTGCACGGTGTCGCCCGTCGGAGCGGGAGACACGGCGTAGCCGGAGTTCGGCCCCGCTCCGTCGAGCTTGCCGCATGCTTGTTGGCACGCCGCTTGAGTCGCGAAGTGCTTTTGGAACGCGTCCGCTGCGGCCACCCCCGCCACGCCCGAGCCACACGCCGCGGCAGCCAAGATGCAGTAAGACTCGCAATTGCCGGTGAAGGTCTCGGCGCTGGGCTCGTCGGCGGAGCCGCAATGGCCGTCGCCGCCGGGGCCGGTGTGCGGGCAATGGCTCGTGGGATCGACCAGCGCGTTGTACGAGTGGTACTTGCGGCAGCCAATCGTGTTTTCCTTGATGTCGGTGATCTCGCCCTTCGGCAAGAGGTTGCACACGGCGGCGCACTGTTCGGGTGACTCGTAGACCGCGAGATCGTCCTGACATTCAGCGAGCTCGAGGTGGCAGAACGAGTCGCAGTCGGGATTCACCGTGCTGGCGTCGTCGACGCAGGGGCCGATGGGGTTCGCCTGACCTTGCGCCTGGAGCTGCGCGTGCACGCAGTGCGTCTTGGGGTCGACCGTGGCCGCGCTGGTGTGCGTGAGGCGGCATTGTAGCGTGTCGCCCGTGTAATTGCTCATCCAGTCGAAGGTGCTCAGGTTCGTCAGGCCCTGGCACTTGGCGACGCACGTCTTCTGGTTGTATTGCGTGTTGCCGAGCTGAGGTTGGTCGTCCTGACACGCGCCGGCGTACAGCAGGCAATAGCTCTCGCAATTGCTGCCGCACTTGTCGTTCCCGCCGGGCCCGGCATTGTTGCAATATCCCGGAAGGGTTGCGGGCTCGCCGGGCGTCACTTGCTGAGCGACTTGCAGCTGATTGACGCGGCAAGCGACCGTGTTGCCCGTGGGCTCGATTTCCTCGCCGGGCGGGAGCAGCTTGCACACGCCGAGGCACGTGGATTCGTCGGCGTAGATCGCGTTGTTGCCGTTGCACACGTCTTTGGCGAGCGAGCAATAGGTCTGGCACTGCTCACTTGGCGGTGCCGTGCTGGTGTCACCGGCCGCGCCGGCGTCGCCGGAGAACGTGCGATCTTCGATACCGGCCAAGGACTGACAAGCGCCGAGCACACTGCCGGTCATGCTCAAGAACAACGCCGCGGTTGCGAAACGAGAAAGCCGGCTCATTGGAACGCTCCTCCTAGGCCAATCCCGGCCACGTCGCGACCGAGCAGTGGGTGCAGCTCGACGTGAGCTGCTTGGGGCGATGACGGCGCGCTGGTCAAGTACAGCACCACGCCCGTGACCACGAAGGCCGCGCCCACGCCAATCGCGACATTGGCGACGACCGCCGCGTTCTTGGCGTCCTGGGTCAAGCTCGCGCCCTGCGCGTCGTCGCACTGGGGGCTGCGCGGGCAGTGGCTTTCGGCATCGCTGTTCTTCGAGATCGCTTTGACGCCGAAGTACGAACCGATGCCCAAACCGACCACACCCACGGCGCCCGTGATGTACGCCGCCGTGCGTAGCGTGTTGCCTTGCGCCGGCGGCGGTTCGGGATTGCGCGCGGGCACCGGGGGCGAGCCGACCTGGGTCGACGTGCTCGCTGCGCCGTCAACCGTCGCCGTGCCCGCCGCGGGTGCATTGGGCGCTGCCTTGAGCGCGGGGATCTCCAGCGACTTGCTGTCGCCGTTGGCAGCGACCTCGACGTCGGTCTCGTAGCTCTGGTAGCCGTCGGCGCTGGCCACGACGTGGTACTTGCCCGGGTCGACGGGGATCGCGATGCCGAACAGCGCCGTCGCCAAGGCGCTGTTGTCGCGCGTGATGCGCAGTGACGCGATCTGCGCCGTCTCCGGCGCGACGCGGATGGTCAGCTTCGACAAGCCTGGCTGCAAGCGGTCGGCGCGCGCCGCGGCAACACGCGTGCGCTCGGTCTCGCCTTGTGCTTGGGCGGCGGAAGCAGCTTCGCGGAACGTCGCCCATGCGCTCGCGGTACGCCCCGTCTTCTCGTAGCACTCACCCAGGTAGAGCAGCGTGCCGATCCCGGGATCGATGCGCTCGCTCTCTTCGAGCTTGGGGCACGCTTCGGCGAAGTGTCCGCTCTTCATGGCCTTGAGCCCATCGTCGAACAGCGATTCCGCGGCGGCCTTTTGTGCAGCGCCGGCCTCGGCGTGTGCGAGTGACGGCAGCGCCACGGCCAGCGAGCACGCCACCAGCGTCGGCCAAGGACTCGGCTTGAAGGTCATCCTCTTGGGCATGGCCCGAGATTTACCGCGTCTCGTGGCGCGTCGGGAGACAAGTGCGCTCGAGACGAGCGTTTTGCGGCGCTAGCCCTCGCCGGCGCCGGCGAGGCAGTCACGCCCGCAGGCCGCGAGTCAGCGCCTGCCGCCGAAATCGCTCAGATCGCCCGCAGGCGCGGGTTTTGGGCCGGGGCCGGGGGCGGGGGCCGCCGCCGGCTTCGGCTTGAACGTCGCGGGTGCGGCCGGCTTGGGCTTCACACTGGGCTCCACCGGTTTCACCACGGGTGCACCGGGGTCCGGTGCGGTTGCCGAGGGCAGCACTTCCGGCTCGGGCGGCAAAGGTGGCGCCGGTCGCGCGTTCTCACTCGTTGCCGACAACGGTGGAGGGGGCGCTGCAACGCTGGCGGAGGCCATCGGCGGCGCGCTCGGCTGACGAAGCCCGAAGAACAGAACGGCACCGAGCGCCGCAGCGAGGCCCACGCCCAGACCGAAAAACAACGGCGCACGCGACTTCGGGCGGTCTTCGGTGTTGCCGTTCTTGAGCGGCGCGTCGGTGCGACCCCAGGAGTCGATGGTGGCGCGCACCGGCGTTTCGCGCTGCGCGGGCGAGACGCGCGTCGGCATACCCACGTTGCTGGCGCGGTGTGGGCCGGTCGAGGTCGACCCGGAGAACGGTGCTCTGTCGGCGATGCCGAGCACGCGGCTCGCGCGATCGACGTGCAGCTGGCTCGAAGCGCTGCCGAACTGAGCCAAGGCGCGGGCCAGCTCGCTCACCGTCGCGAAGCGCTCATTTCGATCCTTGGCCAGGCAGCGGTTGATGATCTCCTCGAGCTCGGCCGGCACTTCCGCGCGCAGCGAGCGCATCGCAGTTGGTGTGTCGCTGAGCAGCGAAGCGCAGAGCGCTGGGATCGAATCGCCCGTGTACGGCGGCTGACCCGTGATCATCTCGTACAGGATGACGCCGAGCGACCAGATGTCGGTGCGGGTGTCGACGTCCTTGGCCGAGCGCATTTGCTCGGGTGACATGTAGAGTGGCGAGCCAATCAGCACCGAGGTGCGGGTGAGCGACAGCTCGGCCACGCTCGCACCCAAGAGCGACTTGGAGATGCCGAAGTCGAGCACTTTGACGATGCGCGAGCCGTCTGCACGCGTGGCGATGAACAAGTTTGCGGGCTTCAGATCGCGATGCACGATGCCGGCGGCGTGCGCCTCGGCCAAGGCTTCGATCGCCTGCAGCACGAAGTCGATGGCATCTTCGATCGGGAGCATCCCGACCTTGGCCATCTCGTCCGAGATGTCATGCCCTTCCAGGTACTCCATCACCATGTAGGGGACGCCGCCCTCCATGATGCCGACGTCGATCACGCGCGCGACGTGCTCGCTGCGGATCTTGGCGGCCGAGCGTGCCTCGCGTCGAAAACGTTCGGCCGTGTCCGCGCGCTCCAAAGCGAGCGGATGCAAGAACTTCATCGCCACCCGCTGCTCGAGCTCGAGGTGCCAGGCGGCGACCACGAAGCCCATGCCGCCGGAGCCCAGTACGCGCTCGACCCGGTACTTGCCGGCCAGGATCTGGCCTTCGACGACGGGAGAGTCAGCCATCAGTACTGGGTGGCGAGCTTAGCACGCCGATTGTTCCCAGCTCAGAGTCCGCGGCCGAATCGCGGGCGCCGAGCTCGAAATCGGGCTCAGTTTTGGGGACGGTAGGCTGGGAACGGATTCAGGAACCAGCTCGTACCGCTGTTTCGGTACACCGTGAGGCGCGCGAAATCGATACCTAGGATGGCGGAAAATCCGTGGGCGTCGTGGCTGCCTACACTTGCCCCCGCGCCGAGCGAGAGTCCCCAAGGGGCTCCGAGCCAGAGCGTGCCCGTACCGCCCGCGGAGCCCTGGCCCCAGAAGCGCTCGTAGCCGCCCAAGTCCAAAGCTAGCCCGAAATCGCCGTTGACGTAGCCGCGGGTCGCCGTGCGCAGCGAGAGAGCGACGTCGCTCCCGTAACCGAATTGCGGCTGGAGCGAGAACAGGCCACCCACGATGAAGGGATGAGAAGGGTCGCTGCCGAGCCCGAAGTCGACGCGCATCGAGCCGACGGTGCGCGCAGAGAGTGCGTTCTGCGAGAGCCGCGAGACTCCACCACCGACGAACGCCCACGACGAGACGTCGGCGCGAGCGGCGTGTGCAGAGAGCGTGAGCGCGAGCGCGCAGCCGAGGCTCAGGAAGACGGACAGCGCGCGCAGCTGGCGCGTGCGACGACGAGGGCTAACGTTTTTCACTGTGTGCACGATCCAATGCGCTAGAACGCGCCGAGCGCGGCGACGAGTCGATCCAGATCTTCGCGGCGGTGCTGCTCGGTCACGGCGATCAGCAGGCGGTCCTGCAAGGCGGGGTCGACGCGGCCCAAATCGAAGCCGGCAATCAGGCCCTGCGTTTCGAGCTTACGGCACACGGCGGCAGCGCTGCCCCCGCGCACGCGCACCGTGAACTCGTTGAAGAACGGCGCGGCTTGAAAGCCCTGAGCATAGCCCGGTAGCGCAGTGATGGCGCTTTGCACGTAGTGCGCCTTGGCCAGGCAATGCTCGGCGGTCTGAATGAAGCCCGATTTGCCCAGAATGCTCATGCGAATCGCCAGCGATAGCGCAAGCAGGCCCTGATTCGTGCAGATGTTGCTGGTCGC
>OUNO010001895.1_pt3 | contig 12844 bp, 10 predicted proteins | sample 1779811 | NCBI WGS metagenome assembly OUNO01 (sample SAMEA3914804, study PRJEB12502) | metagenome | biome: forest; material: soil | place: Canada | collected 2010-06-25 | depth 0.3 m | reverse complement strand
TCTCCGAGCTCAAGTACTTGTTCAACTCGACCAAAACCGAGAGCTTCAACTCGCCGTTCGCCACGCGCGCGAAAGCCTCGGGATACTTGCGACAGACCCGAGCGGCTGCAATGCGCCGCCCAGCTGATGACTTGCAGAATCCGAGCGCATCGACACAGTAGTTGAACAACGACGAGTACCCGAGCTCGAGACACAGCCCTCGATCATCGAGCTCGGCCAGGTGCGCCAGCATGTCCGAGAGCGACTCGTTGTTGCTCCGTACGATCGGCTCAATGACGCCAACAGCCGATCGTTTGCGATCCCACCCAGTCGATAGCGGTCGTTCATACACACGTACTAACACGCTGATTTCAGTGCTCGTATCCCGTCCGCGGCGACGCCTTCAACGCACGAAATGACGTTCAAAGCCGCTCGCCAGTCGATCGCTTCGTCCTCGGCGATCTACGCGTGCCAGCACGCAAGTGCTTGATCGACCCGCCTTCTTCCGACAAGTCTTCCGAAATTTCTGTCAATTCCAATCGCCCGGCGCCGCCCCGCCGGAACAAGAAATATCTCGGACGACTTCGTGGTGCTGCGAGCGCTCAATCTGCGTCCTAATGGCTCCCCACCTCGTGGGCGGCATCACGAAAACGAACCGCTCGGCCCCCCCTCCGACGGGGTGGGGCCGCCAACCGCATGCCCAGGTGCCGTGGCCTTTCCATCGGCGACGACCGCAGAACCAGGCGCGGTAGCTCAGCCGCATCTCGACTCGCTGCGCTCGTTCGCTCTCGCCTTTGTCGCTCACGCGCGCCGCAATTCGAGCGACTCCGCTCGCCGCGCGGTAAATCGCTGCACGCCAATCGCATCACCCGCCGTCGGCGGCCCGCGCTGGCCGAAGGGCAGCGCTTGGGACGCCCCGCGCCCGCAGCGCTTGCGCGAGGACGCGGACAGGCTCCCCGCCATCCCGCACCGCAGGGCATCAAGTCAAAAAAAGACGTCCACGTTCACGCGGGAGAAGGGCGCCAATTAGGATCCCCCGCGCGCCGTACCTCGCCGCCCCCGCGCACGGGGCACCCTTCAATCCAAATCTCGATCTTAAGGCGTAGGCCTGAGCGATAAATCGCGCGACTCGTCGTACGCGCTGTCCGGCTCGATGAAGATCTTGCTCATCTCCGGCACCTCGGCGCGCACGCGGGCTTCGACGTCGTTGATCACGCGCTCCACGTCCTCCACCGCCATCTTGGGCGGGAAGCGCACTTTGAGCGCCAAAATCACGGCGTCGGGGCCCAAATGCATGCTCAAGAACTGCGAGACCTTGAGCACCCCCGGCGTGGCTTCGATCAGCGCGATCGTGCGCTCACGCACCTGGGGCGTCACGCCTTCACCAAGCAACAGACTGCGCGTGTAACGCGCGAGCATCAGCCCGACTACGCACAACAAGAGGCCGATCACGATCGATCCGATCGCGTCGAACATTGGATTGTGAGTCAGCGCCGAGACACCAATCGCGATGAACGCGATGACCAAGCCACACACCGCCGCCGTGTCTTCCAGCAGCACGACGGGGATGGTCGGATCTTTGCCGGCGAACAGCGCCTCGAAGAAGCCCTTGCCGGCGCGGCTCTTGTTGAACTCTTTGAAGGCAACGAAGAAGCTGCCGCCCTCCATCAAGATCGAAACCAAGAGCACGCCGAGCGGGATCAACAGCGAACCGTGCGCCTCTTCCGTCGATGTGAGCTTGTGCACGCCCTCGTAAACGGCGAACACGCCGCCCACGAAGAACAAGAGCAGGGCCACGATGAAGGCCCAGAAGTACGACTCTTTGTCGCGCCCCAACGGGTAACGATCCGGACGGACCTGCTTCGCCAAACCCATGCCGACCAGCAGCAAGCCCTGGTTGCCGGTGTCGGCCAGCGAATGCACGCCCTCCGCCAAGATGGCCGTGCTGCCCGAAAGCCATGCGGCCACGAACTTCGCCACGGCGATGCCCAAGTTTCCGAGCAGCGCGGCAATGACGACCTTGCGAGCGTCGGATTTCGAATGAGATTTCATGAAGCTCGACTCGATGCGGGCGGTGGGCGTTTCAGAGGACGGTCACGTCGATGCGGGAGCGTGCGTTCTCGTAGAACGACGCAAGAGCCGCATTTAAACGACGGGAGACGTACCAACGCAAGAGCGCGGGGCGAATCGTATCGAAGGGAGCGTCGCGAAAGGGCGTGTTCGTCGATTTGTGGATGCTGCGCAGCTCGGCTTCGCTCGGGGTCAGCATGGGGGTGACCATGCGGTCCAAGTACAAGCTCGCGCGCGCTTTGTGTAAGAGCAGGCGAGCGAACTCGCCCTCGCTGATGCCCTCCATGCGGCGCGCGGCGTCCAGCGCGTCCTCCCCGCCTGCGCGATCGCTGAGCATGCGGTGAGCGAGCTGAGCTTGGTGGTCGAGCTCGGCTGGAGTGGGCTCGGGGTCGATTTTGAGCGCGCCCAGAATGGTCTCGGCGATGTGGCGATCGAGCGCGGCCGTCACGTGACGTTCGCGATACGGCGCTTCACCTAGCTCGGCGCGATCCGGATCCGAGAGTGCCTCGAGCCGCGCCTCGAAGGACAGCTCGCGCTCGAACACGAAGCGCGGGCGACGAGCGCCGCCCGTCTCGGGCGCTTCGAAGCGCACGACCGCGCGATCGACGAGCACGGGCTCTGCCGCCAGCGAGCCCGACAGCGCACACAGCGCGCCAGTGAGCAGCGCCGCGAACGAACGCCTCATCTTGCGGCGGGGCGTTTGCGTGAAGAGGGGGTCGCCTCTTCGTCGTCGTCAGTGGGTTGCTCGGCAACCCCCGGCAGTGAAACGTCGGGCGTCGAGTCAGCGCCGTGGTCGGAGTCGGGCGGAGAGCTGCCGTCTTGACGGTGAGCGAAGCCGCGGGCGGCGCGCCGGGCCTTCACGAACTCGGCAAAAGCAGTGACTTTCTCGAGATCGCGAGCGCCGAGCGTGTCGGCCAGCTCACGCAATTGCTTGCGTAGGGCTTCGGCGCTGCTCTTGCGACGGGCCACGAGCGCGTCTTGCGAAACCACTGGCTCAGACGCGGAAGCCGGCGCGTCTGCCGGCCAAACGGCGCGGGCCGTCGGCGCCAGGCCGTGCGCGCTGAGCCAGGCTTCCATGAACACGCGCAGCCGCTCGCTGCGGAACGCGAACCAACGCTCGCGCTCGGTGCCATAGGTCATGAGCACGTCTTTGAAGCGGCGGAACGCGCCCTTGCCGTCGATGGCGGCAGTGAGCTGATCACGCAGCTCACCCTCTTCGACCATCGGAATGAAGCGCTCCATCCAGCGGTATTGCTCACGCGAGCTGACCGGCTCGATGCGCATGTACGTGTTGTCCGAAGCAATGCGCGAGTGCATCTCGGGGTCGGCGATGCCGTCGACCACGCGCAGCACCTCACCCGTCATCAGGTGCAGGTAGCTGTGCACCTCGGGCGCGTTGTTCTCGAAGGCATCCTCGAGCGCCTCCCAGTCCACTGGGATTTCGCGCAGCTGCTGGCCCCCACCCGAGCCCGAGTCCGAGTCAGCCATTTCTATCCTCTTTTCCAAAAGCTCATCGAATCCCTACGCGGTTCATCTTGGGGCCGACGACCGCGACCGGAAAGGGGAAATGCGCCGTCATCCGATATCAGTGCGAGCGCGCCCGACACACGGCGTCCGACCAGCGGCCGAGCGCGGCCGTTCGCGCGCTGTCGTCGATCTGTGGAGTGAACGCGCGGTCGAGGCGAATCATTCGCGCAGCTTCATTTGGGCTCGAAAATAGCCCGGCCCCAAGGCCGGCGAGCATTGCTGCCCCGCGCGCGGTCGACTCCAGCTCGGTCGGGCGCTCGACCGTTACCGCCCCGAAATCACTTTGAGTCTGTAACAAGAGATCATTCGCGGCAGCTCCACCGTCGACGCGCATGCGCGTGACGGGGTGGCCGAGATCGCCGCTCATGGCGTGGATGACGTCGTGCACCTGAAACGCGATGGCTTCGAGCGTGGCGCGAGCCAAGTGCGCCCGCGTGGTGCCGCGCGTGATGCCGGTGATCAAACCGCGCGCGTCGGGATCCCAATAAGGCGCGCCCAGCCCGGAAAGCGCGGGCACGAACGCAACACCATCACTGGACGGCACTTGGCGCGCGAGTGCTTCGATCTCTTGCGCCGACGCGATCAAGCCGAGGCCATCACGAAGCCATTGCACCGCCGCACCAGCAATGAAGCAGCTGCCCTCGAGCGCGTACACGGCCTCGCTCTCGAGCTGCCAAGCGACGGTCGAGAGCAACCCCGCGCGACTCGCCACCGGTTTCGAGCCGGTATTCACCAACAGAAACGCCCCAGTTCCGTAAGTACATTTGGCGTCTCCAGGCGCGAAACACGCTTGGCCGAAGAGCGCCGCGTGCTGATCACCCGCGATGCCGGTGATCGGAATGCCATCGGGCAAACCCGGTACGCCGCGCGTCACGGCGACACGCGCCGCGCTGGGCACGATCTGCGGCAGCACCCCCTTCGGGATACCGAGCAGCTCGCACATCTCGTCGCTCCACGTGCGCGATGCGAGATCCATCAGCAACGTGCGCGAAGCATTCGTCACGTCGGTCAGGTGGGGAGCGCTCTCTGCTCCGCCTGCGAGCTGCCAGACCAGGTACGAGTCGACCGTACCGAACGCGAGCTGCCCAGCTCGAGCCGCGTCGCGTGCTCCCGACGTGTGGTCGAGCATCCACGCTAGCTTGGTGCCGCTGAAATAGGGATCGAGCACCAAACCGGTCAGCTCGCGCACGCGTGCCTCGTGCCCGGCCGCTTTGAGCTCCGCACAGAGCGGCGCCGTACGCCGATCTTGCCAGACGATCGCGCGTTGCACGGGTCGACCCGTTTTGCGCTCCCAAAGCAGCGTGGTCTCACGTTGATTGGTCAGGCCAATCGCCGCGATGTCCTTCCCCTGCACACCCGCGAGCTCGAGCGCGCCCTGCACTGCAGCGAGCACGCTCTGCCAGATTTGGTCGGGCTCGTGCTCGACCCAACCCGGCTGCGGGAAATGCTGGGGGAACTCACAGTTCTTGCGGCCCAGCGTGGCTCCGTCGAGCCCCATCACCAGCGCTGTGGTGCCCGTGGTGCCCTGATCGATTGCGAGGATGTGACCTGCCACCACGCGCGAGCCTACCAGAGCCGAACTCGGCCAGGGGGCCCGACGGAGCAGGCAGCGGCACTCGCGTCGCCGCACACCCATCACGGGTTGTGCGTGATTGCGTGCGATTGGTGCGGGTGATCGCGACGCCTACATCTGCGCCCATCGGCCGAGCTGCGCGCGAGCGTGCGCCCGCAGATGGTGATTTACTCATCGCCGCTGCCGCTGCCCTTGTCGGCGCGTGCCGAGAACGGTAGCCTTTTTGCCCCTATGGCCCGCATTCTGCTCGCGACACCCGAAGGCCAGCAGGTCGTCGAGTTACGAGACCACAATTCGCTCGGGCGCCATCCCAGCAACACCATTCAGCTTCTCGACAAGATCGTGTCGAAGGAGCACTGCATCCTGGAGCGACGCGTCAACGGCTTCACGTTGCGCGACCTCGGCAGCTTGAACGGCACGTACATCAACGGCGAGCGCGTCGTTGGTGAACAAGATCTCAAGCACGGCGACGACATCGCGCTCGGCGCGACGCGCGCTCGGTACGACGACGGCTCGGGTCGGCCCTTGCCACCGCCACCGGCTTACGGTGTGCCACCGCAAGCACCGCCGCCTTCCGGTTGGCAGCCTGCCCCACCGCAATCGCAGCTGCCCGCTCCTTCGACGGCGAACGCGCCGCCGTATCACACGCCTGCCGGTCCGCACGGCACGCAGCAAGTCGCTCAGTTCCCAGCGGTGCAGAACTTCGTCGCCGCTCCCGGTTTCACTGCGACGCCCGGCTTCCACCCGGCGCCAGGCTTCTCGCCCGCGCCGATGACCACGGCGCAGATGCCGCAGGTGCCGGCCACGCGCGTGGACGTGAACGACAAGGCGCGCCAAATCGGCACGCAGATCGCGGCCACCGGCAAGGGCTTCATGCCCTACGACAAGCTGGCCGGGAATACCGACCAGCTCGCACAGGATTACGAACGCCTGCGCCTGAGCCACGAGCTCTCGCGAGAGATCGCGCTCGAGCGCGATCTGCCGACGCTCTTGAACAAGATCTTGCTCACGATCTTCAAGTTCGTGCGCGCCGATCGCGGCGTGATCTTCTTGATGAACCCGCAGGGGGAGCTCGTACCGGGCGCGAGCCAACGCCGAGATGGCACCGACGCGCCGATCCCCGTGTCTTCGACGATCATGAACCACGTGATCAAGGAGCGCGCGACCGTGCTGACGCACGACGCCGCCATGGATTTCGCGGCCTCCAAAGGCAAGAGCATGATCCTCAATCGGATCAGCTCCGCCATCGTCGCGCCGCTCCTGCACAACAACGAGATCTTGGGCGTGCTGTGGCTGGACAGCGAAACCCTCGCCCAATTCCAACCGAAGGACATGGAGATCGTGACGGCCATCGCAGCGCAAGCAGCGATGTTCATCGAGATCAACATCTTGGGCAAAAAGGTGGAGCTCGAGATCGTCAATCGCGAGCGCTTCAGCCGCCTGCTTTCGCCGAATATCGCGCAGCGCGTGCTCTCGGGCGAGCTGGAAGTGAAAAAGGGCGGTCAGCTGGTCGGCGAATGCACCGTGTTCAACTCGGACATTCGCGGCTTCACTCCGCTCAGTGAAGGCTCGCGCCCGGAGGCGCTGGTCGATCTCTTGAACGAGTACTTCGAGCAGATGGTCGAAGTGTTGTTCAAGTACGAGGGCACACTCGACAAGTTCATGGGCGACGGCATCATGGCCTTGTGGGGCGCGCCCGTTGCGCATCCGGATGACGCGCTCCGCAGCGTGAGCTGCGCGCTCGAGCAAATGGAAGCGCTCGGCAAGTTCAATCGCATGCGCATCGACGCGGGCTCGCAACCGCTCGCCATCGGTATCGGCATTCATACCGGGCCGCTCGTCGCCGGCTACATCGGCAGCTCGAAGGCGCTCTCCTACACCGTGATCGGTGACACGGCGAACACCAGCGCTCGCTTGTGCGGTGTCGCCAACTCCGGGCAGGTGCTGGTCAGCGAGGCCACGCTCTCCAAGCTCAACGGCAAGTTCGTGTTCGAAGAGCTGCCGCCGGCGCACTTGAAGGGCAAAGAGAAGCCGTTCCGCGTGTTCGACGTGAAGGGCTTACATCCGAGCGTTCAGGTTCCAGTCGCCGTCGGCACCTGAAGCGGCACGGCTTTGAAGCGCTGCACGCCGTAGCGATAGTAACTGGCGTCGAGCTCCGCGGCATAGGCGCGGCGCCGTAACTGGCGAGCGGCGAGCGAGCCGGTGAACAGCCCTCCAAATGGCTCCCAAATCGCGTCGCCCGGGTCGCTCGAGGCTTCGATGATGCGCGTCATTAGGTCGAGCGGCTTCTGATTCAAGTGCAGCGCGCGGCCGCCTTCGACCTTCACGCGCTCGTCGCCGCGCACGGCGCCGCGCTCCCAGACGTTGGTCACGCCATGAGGGCAATTGAACTTGGCGCGCATGCCGTGCCATTCGCTTTCCGACACGGGCCGCGCGCCGTCGAGCGAGAAGTAAGGCCTGCCCGCCGGATCGCCGAAGCGATTCGCGAACTCACCGAGCAAGAGCATCGCTTCGGGCGGCGGGAAGTACCACAGGTGCCCCTGGTCGAAGTATTTCCGGGTCGCCGCGTTGTTCACGCCGCACGCTTCGTTGGCTCGGCGCAGCGGCAAGCCCGTGCGCCGCCATTCGTCGAGTAGCCAACGCTTGAGCGGCTTGCCGAAGGCGCGCGCTTCGAACACGTACTGCACGCACACCTCGGTCACGACCGGGAAGCGCCGGATTTTCTGGGTATTCACGTTGCCGGCAATGTGCCCAACCCCCTTGTTCCAAGTGTTGGAGTTGACGTACCGGAAGCCGTGCTGCTCGAGCACTGGGTGAGCAGCAGCCCAGCCGATCTCGGAATTCCAAAACCAGAGCGTGGTCTGCGCGGTCGCGGCCAGAGCCCAGGCCTTCGCGTGTGGCTCGTACCAAGCGGGGACGTCCAAGTGGTCCGAGGTGTCGCCTTCGAAGCCGAGCACGCCGTACGCGCCGTCGGAAACAATCGTGGTTGGCGCGGGCCAGCGCGCGTAACAATCGAGCGCGTCGCCATGCTGCAGCGAGACGAGATCATCCTCGAACAGCGGCGCGCTGGGCGCGGACTCACGCGGTGCGGCCCGGCCGCGGCCGACCGTGCTCGTGGCGACCGGCTTGCGCGCGCGCCCCTCGGGCTCGATTTTTCGGCGCATTTCGCTTCTGGACATACCACTCGGACGGCCTGCCCGAAAGCGCATGACGCGGCGCGGCGCCATGCGCGGCAGGCTTCGGAAGCCCTCGACAGCGTAGCTGTCTCGGGGGAAAGTCCCGCTCGGTAATGGCTCACATCCTGGCCTTCGAGCGTCCCGTCGTGGAGCTCATCACGCGCGTTCGCGAGCTACGCGAGCTCGCAAGTGAAGACGATCGTTTCGGCTCCGAGCTCAAGCGCCTCGAGGACAAAGCCGCGAAGCTCGCGCGCGAGGTCTTCGCCAAGCTCTCCCCGATGCAGAAGGTGCAGCTCTCGCGGCATCCCAATCGCCCGTACACGAACGACTACATCGATCGCTTGTTCACCGACTTCGTCGAGCTGCATGGCGATCGCCGCTTCGCGGAAGACGGCGCATTGGTCGCGGGCATCGGCAAGTACCACGGACGTAGCGTGGTCGTGGTCGGGCACCAGAAGGGCCGCACCAGCAAAGAGCAAACCAAGCGCAACTTCGGCATGCCGAATCCGGAGGGCTACCGCAAAGCCATCCGCATGTACGAGCTGGCCGAGCGCTTCAGCATGCCGATCTTCACCTTCGTCGACACCATGGGCGCGTACCCCGGCTTGGGCGCCGAAGAGCGAGGCCAGAGCGAGGCCATCGGCGCTGCGATCGAGACCATGTCGCGCATGACCGTGCCCATCATCACCAGCGTGATCGGTGAGGGCGGCTCCGGTGGCGCGCTCGCCTTGGGCGTCGCGAACCGCGTGCTGGTGCTCGAGTTCAGCTACTACTCGGTGATCACTCCCGAGGGCTGCGCGGCCATTCTATGGAAGAGCGCCGAACGCGCGCCCGACGCCGCGGCGCGCCTGCGCATCACCGCGCCGCACTTGCTCGAGTTCGGCATCGCCGATCAAATCGTGGAAGAGCCACCGGGCGGCGCCCACCAAGATCACGACGACGCCGCAAAGCGGCTCGATCGCGCGCTGTACGCCACGCTGGGTGAGCTCTCGACCTTATCGCGCGACGCCGTGCGGGAAGACCGCTATCAGCGCTTCCGCAAGCTCGGCGCGTTCGTGGCATAGCGCTCGGAGTGCTCGAGGAAGGGCGGCTACCGATGATCTTGCTTGGCCAATATGACTCTCCGTTCGTGCGGCGTGTGGCAATCACGCTGCACGTCTACGGCTTGCCGTTCGAGCATCGGCCCTGGTCCGTTTGGGGAGATGCCGACAAGATCGCGCAATACAATCCGCTGCGCCGCGTGCCCACGCTGCTGCTCGAAGACGGCAGCGCGTTGCTCGAGACATTCGCGATCCTCGACTACGTCGACGAGCTGGCGGGCGCGCGCGCTCTCTTGCCGGCGTCGGGGCCCGTTCGGCGCGCTGGACTGCGCGTGGCTGCGCTGGCAGCGGGCATTGCAGACAAGGCCGTGTCACTGCTCTATGGCTCGCTGGATCTGATGCAGCCTTCGCCGATCTGGAGCGAGCGCTGTCGCACGCAGATCCTGGAAACGCTGAGCCTGCTCGAGAACGAGCGCGCGGCGATCGCGACGCCGTATTGGCTCGGTGCCGCGTTGAGCCATGCGGACGTTGGATTTTCGTGCGCCTATCGCTTCTGCAACGACGCGCACCCGGGCTTGATCGATCCGGCGCGCTTCCCTGCCCTGACCGCGCAAGCCGCGCTCTGCGAAGCTTTGCCCGAGTTCGGCCAAGTGTATCTGCCGATCACGAACAACCTGAAGAAGCCCTAAGCCTCTCGCTCGCAGCGCGACGCCGAAGGCTGCGCCGCGCACGGCCGCGGCGCGTGACCATCGAAAAAGTCAGCTTCGTCGCGGCTGCGCTGCCAGCCGCAGGTCTGGCCGTTCGTGACGCAGACGAGCGCGCGCCGTTGCTGCCGTCGCTGCAGAGCACGCCGAGGGCTAGCCGCTCGTCGCCAAGCGGCGCCGACATTCGTCCAGGATCTCCGCGGTGCGGCTCGAGCCGCAGCGCGTAGCGCCGATCTCGCGTGCGGCGAGCACGAAGTCGAGCTCACGCACGCCGCCGGAAGCTTTGACCTGCACCGTCGCCGGCGAGTGCGCGCGCATCAAGCGCAGATCCTCGAGCGTGGCGCCCGAGGTGCCGAAGCCCGTCGACGTCTTCACCCAATGCACGCCCAGCTCGCCGCAGATCTCGCACAAGCGCTGCTTGTGCTCGTCCTTCAGATAGCAGTTTTCGAAAATGACCTTCAGCTTGGCGCCAAAGTCGTGCGCCGATCTGAGCACGTGCAGCACCTCTTCGCGCACGTAGTCGTAGTCGCCACCGAGCACGCGCCCCACGTTGACGACCATGTCGAGCTCGAGCGCGCCGTCTTCCAGCGCACGTTCGGCTTCGTCGACTTTCGTCAGGGTTGCCTGAGTCCCATGTGGAAAGCCAATCACGGTGCTCGGTACGACGGTCGAGCCATCGAGCAGCCGCGCACAGCGCCGCACGTACCACGGCACCAGGCACACGCTGGCTACGTCGTACTTCAATGCCAACTGAATGCCAGCCTCGAGCTCGGGCACCGTCGCGGTCGGTGCAAGTATCGAGTGGTCGATCATTTTCGCGATGTCCGCGTAGCGGTAAGGAGCGGTGGTCACGCCGAACTGTGCTCGTCCGACGGACAACCGGCAAGCAGCGATTTCTTGCGCAACTGGCGCGGTGTGGCAGCCGACCCAGCGGCAACGACAATGCGCACCACGATTTTTTGCTCGGTGTTTTGGCTTGCGAGCCTCGGCTCGCTGTTCATACCTCGACCTTCAATACGGTACCGACTTCGCGTTGAGCCCCGCTTCTCGCCTCGGGCCGTTCATCGAGTTTTCGGTCGCGGAGTTCAAGAAAAGCGAATTCGAAGGCGTGGAAACCGACATCGGCAACACGGCCTTGCACGAGTGGCTGACGGTGGGCATGCGGGGCGCGTTCCGACTCTGAGCGCGCGCTCTTGCCGAACCGCGCCGCGCATGCCATCCTCCCTGCGCAATGTTCGCTTCGAGCACGTACACGACGACCACGACGACGGGTAACTCCCGGGTCCGGTCACGTGTGTCTCGTAGCTAGCGAACACCGAAAAGACCGAAAACCCGCCGGAGAACGCGGGCTTTTCGGACTTCGATCGAGGCGCCCGTTTCGCCGGCCAACGAAACGGAAAAGTCATGCTCGAAGCATCGGACCATCGAATTCTCGGACAACGAATGGACCTCTTCCACCTGCAGGAGGAGGCGCCCGGCATGGTGTTCTGGCACCCGCGCGGCTTCGCGATGTACCGCGCGTTGGAAAGTGCCGTGCGCGCCTGGACGCTCGCCTCGGGATTCGAGGAGGTAAAGACTCCCGAGCTGATCCGCAGCGCCATCTGGGAACGGAGCGGGCACTGGGAGAATTTCCGGCAGCACATGTTCACCTTCAGCGACGAGGGTAAGAGCGCGGCGATGAAGCCCGTGAATTGCCCGGGACATCTGCAAATCCTGAAGAAGCGCTCACTCTCGTACCGCGATTTGCCGCTCCGCTTGTCGGAGTTCGGCATCGTGCATCGCGACGAACCGAGCGGCGTGCTGCACGGCCTGCTACGGCTGCGCCAATTCACCCAAGACGACGGTCACGTGTTCCTGCCCGAATCGGAGGTAGAGCGCGAGGTCGAGCGCTTCTGTAGCTCGCTGCACGATTTTTACCGTGCCTTGGGTTTCAGCGATATCTCGGTCAATTTTGCGACTCGACCCGTGCAACGCGCAGGCTCGGATGAGGTGTGGGATCGCGCGGAGCGCGCGCTGGAAGCAGCGGCGCACCATGCCGGGCTCGCCTGCCGCGTGAAGCCAGGCGAAGGCGCGTTCTACGGTCCCAAGCTCGAGTTCGAGCTCGGCGATCGCCACGGGCGGCGCTGGCAGTGCGGCACGATCCAGCTCGACTTCGTGTTGCCCGAGCGCTTCGAGCTCAGCTACGACGGTAGCGAAGGCGAACGCTTACGCCCAGCCATGCTGCACCGCGCGATGGTCGGCAGCTTGGAGCGCTTCCTGGGCATTTTGCTCGAGCACCACGAAGGCCGATTGCCAGCATGGCTCTCGCCCGAGCAGGTGCGGGTCGTACCCGTGCACCCGGAGCAGCACGAGTACGCAGAGAGTATCGTCGCACGCCTGCGCCAGCGCGGGCTACGCGCGGGGCTCGATGCGAGCAACGAGAGCCTGGCGCGCCGGGTGGCGGAGGCACACGAGCTGCGGGTCCCAATCTTGTGGGTGGTAGGTGCGCGCGAAGCCATGGATCGCACCGTGACCGAGCGCGGCTCGAATCGGGAACAAACCACCCTCCCGCTATTGGAAGCGCTGATTCGAGCGGAGGACGTGTGCGCGGCCCCCGTATCGTCGGGAGACGCCGACCGCCTCGAGCCCGAGGCGAATGGTGACTGACGACGGCCCAACGCGGACAGAACGCGCGTCGCCGGTGCCGTCGCCCGCACACCGCGCCGCGCGTTCTGCTTTTTCCCGGGCAAAGCTTGACCCCCCCGGGGTCGCTAGCTAGGTTCCCGCCGCTCGCGG
>OUNO010001327.1_pt4 | contig 12844 bp, 12 predicted proteins | sample 1779811 | NCBI WGS metagenome assembly OUNO01 (sample SAMEA3914804, study PRJEB12502) | metagenome | biome: forest; material: soil | place: Canada | collected 2010-06-25 | depth 0.3 m | reverse complement strand
CCACCACCACCGCCGCCACCCGCATAACCGCCACCGCCGCCCCCGCTGTAGGCGGGGCGCGGGCGATCACTGGCGCCGCCGGGAGCACCCGGTGCGCCGCGCGGGTGCGCAATGTTCACCATCAGACGACGACCGCGCAGATCGAAATTGCGTAGCGCGGTGATCGCTTCGTTCGCCGCTTCGGCAGTGCCCATCGTGATGAAGCCGAAGCCGCGCAACCTGCCGTCGGGTCCGACGGGCAAGTGAATGCGCGCGACGGGACCGACGTTGTTGTCGGTGAAGATCTGAGTCATCTCTTGTTGGCTGGTGTCGTACGGCAAGTTGCCGACGTACAGCGTGCGGTCTTCCGTCATCTGCGGACCGCCGCCACCTCCGCCTGCACCGCCACTCGAGCTCGGGCCGCTAGCGCCGCCAGGGCCTGAAAAACCAGTGCCTTCGCCGCGTCGCGGAGGCTCGGATGAAAATGGGCGCACGGAGATCGCACGACCTGCTTGCAGCGATCCATCGAGCTTGTCGCGCGCTGCGATCGCTTCTTCACTCGTTGCGAAGGTGACGAAGCCAAAGCCACGCGGCCTGCCTGTTGCGCGATCGCGCGGCAGACTCACGTCCACCACCTTGCCCCCAGTTGCTTCGAACAATTGCCTCAGCACGTCTTCGCTGATGGACTCGGGCAAGCCCGCCACGAAGAGTTTTCGTGCATCCTCGGTCGCCATTTTCCGTAGTTTCCCTAATAGTTCGCTGCGCCCCGGCGATGGCCGGGATGAGCGCAGAATCCAGCATTGACGATAACTGCCTGCGAATCGGCATTCAAGTCAGCAGTTTGTGGCCAGCCCGGCCCAACAGCCGGCACGCGGCTTGCACGCCTCACTCGGCGAGCGCGCTGGGGTGCCAGGGAGCTTGGTTCGACAACCCTTCGTGTAAGCTCCCGCCGCGATGAAGCTGCGCGTGATTAGCAACCCCACTGCGGGCAGCGGGAGCGCTCTGCGCCGCCTGCCCGAGCTCAAGCGATTGCTGGAGAATCGCGGAATCCATGCCGAGTTTGCCGAGACGCGTGCGCCGGGAGACGCCACGCGTCTGGTGCACGAGGCCCGCGCCGATGGGGTCGAGTGCCTGCTGGTGATGGGCGGCGACGGCACGCTGAACGAGGTCAGCCAAGGCTACATCGACGCGTCGGGTCAGCCCCTCCCCGGCCCCGACATCGCGCTCGCGCCATCCGGGACAGGCGGCGATTTCCGCAAGACGTTCGGCCTGGGCAGCACTCTGGAAGAGGCGGTGGAGCGTCTGGCCACGGCCGAGCCCCGCCCGCTCGACCTCGGCCTGCTCGAGCTCACCGCTCATTCCGGCGAGACGGTGCGCCGCGCATTCTTGAACATCACGAGCTTCGGGCTCGGCGGGCTCACCGATCGCTTGGTCAACGCCGGACCGAAATGGATCGGTGGTCGCGCCGCGTTCTTCGTCGGCTCGCTGCGTGCACTGATCAGCTACGACAACGCGCCGGTGCGCATTCGTGTCGACGGCGAGGTCTGTTTGGAAGCGCCCATCGTCAACGTGGCCATCGCCAATGGCCAGTATTTCGGCGGCGGCATGAAGATCGCTCCCGACGCGGACCCGAGCGATGGCTTGTTCGAGCTGGTCGCGATGCACGATCTGACGCGCGCGCAGGGCGTCGCGCTCGCGCCCCGTATCTATCAGGGGACGCACGTGGGACAGCCCGGCGTGCGCGTGCTGCGCGGCGCGTTGATCGAGGCCGAAGCGCTCGTGCCGCGGGCCGAGGTGCTGATCGACATGGACGGCGAGACGCCGGGGCGCCTGCCGCTCAAGGCGCGCGTCGCACGCGGCGCGCTCAGGATTCGCGCGTAGCGGCCGGCGCCGTGCGGCGCGCGAGCTCGGCAGGCGGCAGCGGCGCCGCAAACGACCCAGGCGTGCCCGCAGCGTGCAACGTACGCACGAAAAAATAAACGCCCATAGCGAGCAGGCCGAAGCATGCCCACTGCGCCGGTGTGAGCCCGACGTAGCGCGGATCGACGGCAGCCACGAGGCCGTTGCTCTCCTGGATGGATTCACCCACGCGCAAGAAATCCAAAGCGAAGCGGACCGGCGCGTAGGCGATGGCCATCGCACCGACGTAGAAGCCCCAAGGGCGCGGCTTGCGACGCAGATACAAGAAGGCCAGCGCGAGTGGGATGGTCAGGAGCATCTCGTACAAACCGAGATCGAAGCGCCCGCCGCCCGGATATTGCACCGCGAACCACACGTCACTGCGCAACCCTGGATGATCATGCGCGATGCTGCAGCCCGTGCGCCCGAACACCCAGGCCGCCGGGAATGAGCTCGCGATCACGTCCGCGTACGGCAGGATTGGCGCCTTATACTTCCACTTCCACAGAAAACCGCCAATGACGGCCCCGCTGAAGCCGCCAAAGCTCGACAGGCCTTCCCAGATCCGAAACAGCGACAAAGGGTCCCGAAGCACCTGGCCCGGATAATAAAAAATCACGTCCAGCATGTGACCACCGAGGAAGCCGACGCCGACGACCCAGGCGATGAAGCTGGTCATCACGCGATCGTTCAAGCCCAAGCGCTTGGCCTGACTCGTGGCCAAATACGAGCCGAGGTACACGCCGATCGCGACCAACGTGCCGAACGGCTTGATCGAGAAGGGCGAGCCGGGAAAGCCGTGGAACAAGCCCTTCGGAATGATCGTCAGCTCGGGGATCTGCAGATACGGAATGGCGGGGGCGCTGAACACGCCCCGGCTCCTACCACACCCATCCGAAGGCGCCGCTCAATCAGTGCCTTTCGGCGCGCACGATGACCCGATCGGCAGCGAGGGGCTCGGTGCCCGCGACGATCTCGAGACTCAGTCCGTCGCAGCGCCGCGCCAGAACCACTGGGCTGACGGCCTCCGTTGCGCAACGCGCAGCCGGCAGCGGCTCTTCCAACGCATCGCGCAGCACATCGAGCCCTTGGCCGAGCGCTTCGGCGCGCGCTTGAGGATTGCTCGGCGGAACGGCCTTCACGCGCGCGGCCTCTGAGATGCGCGACAAGAGCTCTGGACCGGACAACGACAACCGCTGCACGCCGCCGCGCTCGAGATCGATCTCGAGCGTGACGTCCAAGCGGCGCTCGGTCAGGATCTTGTCTTCGGGCACGGCATACAGGAACGGGAAGGCCTTGCTGCAGCGGTCAGCCTCGCAACGACCTGGAGGCTGCCGAACCCGAAAGCGCAAGAGTAGCTCCGAATCCAGCTCGGACGTGGGTTGACCGAACGTGCGCGTCGCGCCGAGCGCACGCGTGAGCGCTGTGATCTCGCGCAGGAACTGCCGGCGCTGCTCGGCGGCCTCGGCCAAGCGCTGCTCGAAGCCCTGCGCGCGATCGAGGAAGCGCTGCTCACGGCGACTTTCCGACAGCCTCAACGAGTCGAGCTCGGTGATGCGCTCGGTCACTGCGTCGGCGTGCGGACCGTGCGGCATTGCCTCGAGGTAGGCGTGTAAGCGCGCCAAGTTCTGCCACGACAGCTTGAAATAGCGCTTTTCCGCGGGCGCGAACCATTTGCGCACCTCCTCGTAGTAGTCGCCGTGCGGGTAGACCTCGAGGTAGCGCTGGCTCGCGCCGAGCTTGGCCTCGAGTGTGGTCGCGACGCGCGTTTGCCGGTAGCTCTGGTACTCACCGAAGCCTCCCGTGACGCGCGCCGTGCTGGCACACGATGTGGCGAACGCCAGACACGAAAGAACCAGCCCGAGCCCGTATTTCACTGCGTCGGCTCCGGGCAGAAGTTGCATTCCGTGGGCACCCCGGGCGAGCGGTCGTCCTCGTAGGAACGGTAGTCGTCGCAGCTAGCATATTGCAGCGCGCGCAAACACACTTCGCCGTCGTGCACGAGCGGCACGCACTGGTCGGGAAACGCATCCAGGTACTTCCCAGCGCACGCGTCCGCGCAGGCATTCGAGTCGATGCCGCACTCTTGGCAGCGCTGGCAGTCGATGTTCGCTTTGCTCGCGAAGAAGATGCCCGGATCGAGCTCGGCCGGTTTCTGCCCACAGCCGCCGATGTCACCGGGCGTGGGTGCCGTGCAGAACACGAGGGCAACGAGCGCGAGCGCCAAACGCGCACGCTCGCGCTGAAAAAAGGCCAATGCGCGCTGGGCTCCGCTCATGGCAACACCTCGTAGTCGACGAACAGCCCGAGCTGGGCCGAGAGCACCGGGATGGTCGTCACCGAGCGGTCGAGCGTGCCGGCACCGTAGAACAAGCTGCCCGACACTTCGCTTTGCACGCCGAGCCCCGCGCTGATCATGAACGCGGCGCCGAACGCCGCCTCGATGCCGCCGGTCAGATCCGGCTCGAGGACGATCGGAATGCCGGCGCGGCCGAGCAAGAGCAGGCGACCGTCGAGCACGCGATCGAGCGCCGTGTATGAAACGCTCAGCACTTCCTGGGGGATGCCTTGCGCCGCTATCGAGAGGTGCAACACCGCACCGTGCGCAAGCCCCTGCGCGCCGCCCCGCACCATGCCCAGGCCGAGATCGTAATAAGTCGCGCTCGACGAGACGGACTCGGGCGTGTCTCCGAGCGGCGTCGCTAGGCGATAGGGGTTGTTGAAGCGTAGACCCTTGCCCAAACCGAGGGTGCCGAAGCCGTGCCAGTAACTCTCACTGCCCGCGATCGGCGTTTGGTAACGCTCGTCCGCTAGCGACCGGGTGCGGCTTTGCGCGCACGCGTGCCCGACCGCAAATGAGCAGGCGAGCAGCGAGCCGCCCACGAGCGCCGTGCGGCGGACCACGAAATACCGAGAAATTCGCACGATCGCGATGCCGTGAGGGTTATGCCGCGCGAGCGCACACCCGTTCGATTTCGTCCACGCGCTTCGGAATTGCACCGCTCAGCACGATCGCCTCGCCTTGCGTCACGAGCACGTCGTCCTCGATGCGCACGCCGATGCCCCTGTATTCGTCCGCGACCGCCGCGGTGTGCGCGATGTAAATACCGGGCTCGACCGTGATCACCATGCCCGGCTCGAGCAGGCGAGGCTTACCCGAGACGAAGTACGCCCCGACATCGTGCACGTCCATGCCCAGGTAGTGGCTGGTCTTGTGCATGAAGTAGGGTTTGTAACGGAGCTCCGAGATCGCGGTCTCGACGGGACCCTGGATGATGCCGAGCTCGACCAGGCCAGCCGTGATCACTGCGACACTGGCGGCGTGCACCTCGTCGAACGTGCGCCCTGCGCGGGTGAGCTCGATGCTCGCCAGCTGCGCGTCGAGCACCAGCTGGTAGATCGCACGCTGCGCGGGGGTGAACGTGCCGCTGACCGGAAATGTGCGGGTCACGTCGGCCGCGTAGTAGTCGAATTCGCAGCCCGCATCGATCAGGAGCAAATCCCCCTCCTCCATGCGGCGATCGTTGCGATGGTAATGCAACACGGTGGCGTTCGGGCCCGAGCCGACGATCGGCGCGTAGGCGGGGCGCTCCGAGCCGAAACGCCGGAATATCCCGCGTAATATGGCCTCGACCTCGTACTCGTACATGCCGGGCGCGGCCTTGGCCATGGCTTCGACGTGGGCGTCGCGCGTGATGTCGATCGCGCGCTGCATGGCGGCGATCTCGCGCTCGGATTTCCTCAACCGCGACTCGTGAACGACCGTGCCCGGGTCGACGATCGACGTCGGACAGATGACGCCCAGGCGTGCCCGGCCGCGCACGCGATCGAGCGCCGCGAGCACGGTGTCGTCGAAGCTGCGATTTTTGCCGAGGCGATAGAAGACGCGCTCCGTGTTTTGAATCACGTCCGGCAGTTTCTGCGCGAGATCGCCGATGGTGAACGCGACGTCGGCGCCAAACTCGCTCACCGCACCTTCCACGCCGGCGCGCGCGCCGTCCCACACCTCGCGCTCTGGGTCGCGGGCACGCACGAACAGCGTGAACGGCTGGTCGCTCTGGCTGTTCAAGACCAGGACGCTCTCGGGCTCGTCGAATCCGGTCAGGTAGAAGAAGTCGGAGTCCTGACGGTATTCGTGCTCCACGTCGTTGTTGCGAATTGCGAGCGGAGCGGAAGGGATGACGAGGACGCCCGGGTGAATCGCGGCCAGCACGCGTTCCCGACGTTCTTTGAACTCGTTGTGCATGAGGCCCACTTTACCACCACCCGTGGGGTGCGGCCGCCCTCCGCCACGACGGAGTGCAACAAGTGCGGCAGCACGCAACAGCGGGCCCCGACACGCCGGAGCCCGCTCAGACCGAGGCGGAGGCATGTCAAGTCGCGGCGCGCGGGGCGCTTACGACGCCACTCTGGCCGTGATCCGAGCGCGTGGTTTGACGGCCGCATAAGCTCACGGTACCCCTCCATGGTGAGCAGCAGCGAACGCCCTGACGGCTCGGAGCGCGAAGAGGGCGAGCGCGTGCGTCGCCTCGAAGGCATCTTGCCCGAATTGGTGAAGCGCGTGTTCGAAGCCGGTTACGAACGGCTCAGCGAAGGGCCTGAGAACGTGCGGCATTTCGTGAGTGAGCTGCGCCTGCCGAAGGACGTGCTATCGCAGCTGGACGAAACCAAGAATGGCCTGTACCGCGCCGTCGCCAAAGAGGTTCGGGACTTCCTGGACCACACGAATTTCGCCGACGAGCTGGCCAACGTCCTGACGAAGCTCTCTTTCGAGGTCAAAACCGAGGTTCGCTTCATCCCCAACGACGCCGCCAAAGGCGGCCGTCCCATTCCGGACGTCAAAGCCAAGGTCAGCCTCAAACGCGACCGCACGTCACGCCCACCCGAGGCGCCACCCGAATCTCATGACAGAGCTTCCATTGCGCCGGATCCTCTGGCAAATGGGACGCCGAACGAGGAGTCACAATCTTGAAGTCGCTATCTGCAGGCGCCGAAATCGACGCCTGGTGCACCAAATGCCGAATGGATCTGATGCACCGCATCGTCGCCATGGTCCATAGCGCGCCGAAGCGCGTGATTTGCCTCACGTGCAACTCGGAGCACAACTACCGCGCGCCTCGCACGGAGACCACGGCCAGCGGCGTTCAGGTCCGCGCCCGCAATACGGGCCCGAAGCCCTCGCCCGCTGCGGCTCGTGTGACGCAAAAGGCCCGCGCCGAAAAAGAGCGCGCGGACAGCTGGGCGTCGAAGACGCTCGGCCAAGCCGTCGACGCCTTCACTCGCTACGCGATGGACAAGTCCTTCCGCGAGGGCGAGCTCGTGCTGCACTCGAAGTTCGGCGAAGGCTACGTCGACAAGGTGCTGGAAGGCGCCAAGATCAGCATCATGTTCCGCGACGGCGCGAAGACCCTCGCGCACCGCGCGAACTAGCTCGGTCGTTCGATACCGCAGCGTCCTGCGTCGGGCGCTGCGGAGCAGGGCGTGCATTGCTACGCGCGTCGGGCGCACGCCCGCGCTCGGCCTTCGCCGGGGCGCGTACCGGGCCGCGTTCGTTGCGCACGGGACCGCGCTCCGGACGCGCTTCGCGTACCGGGCCGCGTTCGCTACGCACGGGACCGCGCTCCGGACGCGCTTCGCGTGCCGGGCCGCGTTCGTTGCGCGCGGGACCGCGCTCGTTGCGTGCGGGACCGCGCTCTGGACGCGCTTCGCGTGCCGGGCCGCGCTCGTTGCGAACGGGAGCACGCTCCGGACGCGCTTCGCGTGCCGGGCCGCGCTCGTTGCGCGCAGGGCCGCGCTCGTTGCGTGCGGGACTGCGCTCCGGACGCGCTTCCCGTACGGGCCCACGCTCGTTACGTGCGGGCCCACGCTCCGGACGCGCTTCCCGTACTGGACCGCGCTCTGGACGCGTTTCGCGCGCAGGACCGCGGGCTTCCCGTACTGGACCACGCTCTGGACGCGCTTCGCGTACTGGACCGCGCGCTTCCCGTACTGGACCGCGCTCCGGACGCGCTTCGCGACGTGCGTCAGCGGCGCGCCCGCGCGGTGCGCGATCAGCAATCGCGTAGTCGTTACGAGCGCTGCCAGTCCCACGCGCGGGCACGGGACGGGTGCCGACCGCCGACGCCTCGCGGCGTTCACGCGGCTCTTTCGCGCCGCGCTTCGGCGTCGCGACGCGCGGCACTTTGGCGTTCGCTTTGACCTGCACTTCCCAGGCTTCAGTGCCCGGAGTGCGCACGCGAACCGGAACACCGAATTCCTGCTTCAGCGCGGCGAGCTCGTCCAGGCTCAAGTGCCGCCATTGCCCCGGCCGCAGATCTTCCGCGGTCACGCCCGCGTGTGAGATACGCGCCAAACGCATCACGAGCGAGCCCGTCGCTTCACCCAAGCGCCGCACCTGACGGTTTCGGCCTTCGCGCAGCGTGATCTCGAGCCAAGTCTTGTCGCCCTCGAAGCGCAGGCGGCGCACTTCGGCGGGCGCCGTTGCGCGACCATCGATGTCGATGCTCTTGCGCCATTCGACGAGCTGGTCGTCGATCACGAGGCCCTGGACCTTGGCCACGTACACCTTTTTGGCTTTGTTGCGCGGGTGCGCGAGCGCATTGGCGAAGTCGCCATCGTTGGTGCACAAGAGCGCGCCGCTGGTGTGAAAGTCGAGGCGCCCCACCGGCACCACACGCACGCCTACCGGCGTGAGCAGCTCGGCCACCGTGGGCCTGCCCTCGGGATCACTCAGCGTGCACATCACCCCGCGCGGCTTGTGCAAAACGATGTACACGAGTGGCTCGGCCATCAAGCGATTGCCGTCGACCTCGATTTTGGCGCGCCGCGGATCGACGCGCACACCCAGCTGGTCGATCACCCGGCCGTCGACCTTGACCCGACCCTTGGTGATCAGCTCTTCGGCGGCACGCCGGGAAGCAATGCCAGCGCGTGCCAGGACTTTTTGAAGACGTTCGTCGGCCATCGGAGTGGCAGGTCCTAGCACCCCCGCCCCCCGACTGCTGGGCTTTCGAACGAAGACGTGTCGCGCTGGACGCTAGTTTCGACTTCGCGCGCCGGTCGCGCTGGCACCGCCGGCGCCTGCGTCGGCCTTGGCAGCGTCAGCGGCAGCCTTTTCGGCTGCAGCGTCCTTCGCCTCGATCTCGCGCAGGGCGATCTCGTCGCGGTCCCAACGGTCGACGTGGCCGTCGAAGTCCAGGTCGACGCCGCGGCGCTCGAGCTTGCCGTCGTCGTAGATCTCCCAGACGTCCGGCTTGTTGTCGTAGTTGGTGTCGATCTGAGCGCGGCTCAGCTGACCCCCGACGTAAAAGCGCGTCTCGTCGTCTTGGCCGTCGCCGTTGTGATCCTCGCGCAGCTTGGAGACCCGGCCCTTTGTGAAGGTGATCCAGGTGTCCATCTTGCCGTCGAAGTTGGTGTCGGCGACTTCGTTCAGGGCGTCGCCCTTGTCCGTGTACGTGCGCACGACGTCTTTCACGCCGTCCAAGTTGGTGTCGACCTCACGGCACATCAGCACGCGATGGCGATCTTCACCTTCACCCACCACGCCATAGACGCGACGGATGTTGGCCTTCTTGGCGCCGGGCCCGATGCTTTCGACGACCTCGCGATCCGCGCGACCTTTGAAGTCGCAACGCGAGCGGTCGTCGGCCGCCACACCGCTCACTTCGCCGCGCTGCGCGGCCCCCGTCTGCGGGACGCCTGAGCCGGCGCACGCATAGGCCAGGCCGCCCGCGAGCGCGACCGCACCCAACATCAACCAGCGCGCGTTCACTTGGCAGGTCCCTTCTCGGCAGGAGCCGGCGCGGGCGCCGACTTCTCGGTCGGCACGTCCGCCGGCTTGTTTTCGGTCTCGGTCGGCAAGGAGCTCTTGGTCTCGAAGGTCGGGCTAGCCGGCGCCTTGTCGGCGCGCTCCGGCGGCACGTAACCCGTCTCTTTGCAGTAGTCGATGGTCGCGCCCGGATCCGGGCGGCCGTCGTTGTTCATGTCGGCGTGGATCAACGGGCAGCCCGGCTTGGGGTACTCCCACCATTGATCGATCACGCCGTCACCGTTCGAATCACGCTCGGTGCGCACGAGCACGCCGGCTTGGTAGAAGTCCCAGGTGTCGAGGTGCCGAGCAAGCGCCGTCGACTGATCCTTCTCCGCTATTTGGCCAGACTTGAAGGTGCTGATCTCGTCGATCTGCCCGTCCTTGTCGTAATCGTTCTCGCGGCGCCACAGTTGCCCGCTGGCATCGAAGTAGCTGTACGCGTCGACGACGCCGTCGAAGTTCAGATCGACCGCGCGGCACAGCTCGCGGCCATCCTTCTTGACGATCGAGATATCGGTCTTGCCGTCACCGTTGGCGTCGATACGCTCCGACGCGGCCGTGATGTCGCACGGTTCGTGCTTCACTTCGGTGTCACGCGTGGTGATCGCGTTGCCGGCCGAGTTGACTCCCTTGCCTGCACCATTACACCCGAACTGGAACCCCGACGCGACTAGCGCGATCAACAGAGGTGCCCAGGTGAGGCCAGCTTTGGTGTCCCTCGTTCTCGTCATGCTCGATCCTCTCGGCGTGCCCTTCGCGTGAGTGGTGGGCGAAGGCCCGACACTCAGCTCTGCCGTACCGGAGGTTTTAGCCCGGAACGTCCCGAAAGCATAGTCGTCAACCGGGGTTAGCCCGATACACCCTCCGCAGGCATCGGCGCCTCGCTCGGCCCGTTGCCCGGCCCGTTGCGGCGCGAGAGATCCTTCCCGGCATCGCCTCGCTGAACGATGAGATGATCCGGATTTCGAGCCGGTAGACATTTCATAACCCGATGAAACTAATTATAAATTCAGGAATCAGAGCGCCGCGCGACGTTTGACAACACACGTATGGGAATCTAGTGTAACGACTGGTCAACCGACTCCGTTCGTCGCTCTGTCCCGTTTAGCCAATGTCCCGCAAGAAGATCTCCACCACCGTCTACATCACGCCGGAGCAGAACGAGCGGCTGCACCTGTTGCACACCCGCACCAAGGTTCCGGTCGCCGTGTACATCCGTGAAGGGATCGATCTGGTGTTGAAGCGCTACGAGCATGCGCTGCCGGGGCAGATGAGCCTGACAGATTCTCCCGCCCCCAAGACCGCCAAGAAGTAAGCGCTGACGCGGGGTCCGGGTCGAGGCTTGGCTGGTCGGCGCGCCGAGGCCGCGCTAGAGAGCCGCCCGCCTCGCGAGCAACGCGCGGATGCCGCCCGATGCCGACCGACCCAAAAAAGATTCGTAACTTCTCGATCATCGCTCACGTCGATCACGGCAAAAGCACGCTTGCCGACCGCATCCTGGATGTCACCGGGGCGATCAGTAAGCGCGAGAAGGTGGAGCAGTTCCTCGACAAGCTGCCGCTGGAGCGTGAACGCGGCATCACCATCAAAGCGCAGTCGGTGCGCCTGAAGTACATCGCGGTCAGCGGTGAAGAGTATCAGCTGCAGCTGATCGACACGCCCGGACACGTGGACTTCAACTACGAGGTCAGCTCGAGCTTGCGCGCCTGTGAAGGCGCGCTCTTGGTGGTCGATGCCACGCAGGGCGTGCAGGCACAAACGGTGGCCAATGCCTACTTGGCCATCGAAAATAACCTGGAAATCATCCCGGTCCTGAACAAGGTCGACCTGCCGTCGGCGAACGTCGATCACACCGCCGAGCAGATCGAGAAGGTGATTGGCCTCGACTGCAGCGGGGCGCTGTTCGCGAGTGGCAAGACCGGCGTCGGCGTGCTCGAGGTGCTGGAGGCGGTGATCGCTCGGGTGCCGCCGCCCCAAGGAGATCCGAAAGCACCGCTCCGCGCGCTGCTCTTCGATAGCTGGTACGACAGCTACCGCGGCGCGGTCGTCATGCTGCGCGTGATGGACGGCACGCTCAAGAAGGGCGACCGCCTCAAGTTCATGGCCACCGGGCGCCACTACGACGTTACCGAGATGGGTTGCTACAACCCGCATCCGGTCGCGATCGACGAGCTCGGTCCGGGTGAGGTCGGCTTCGTCGCCGCGAACATCAAGTCCACCGAAGACACGAAGATCGGCGATACCGTCACGACGTTCCACCACGGCGCGACCGAGCCCCTGCCCGGCTTTCGCGAAGTGAAGCCGATGGTGTTCGCCGGCATCTTCCCGACCGACTCCGCCGAGTACGAGAATTTGCGCGATGCGCTGGCGAAGCTGCACATGAACGATTCGTCGTTCAGCTTCGAGCCCGACACGTCGGACGCGCTCGGTTTCGGCTTTCGCTGCGGCTTTCTCGGGCTTTTGCACATGGAAATCATCCAGGAGCGGCTCGAACGCGAGTACAACCTGGATTTGATCACCACGGCTCCGAGCGTGGTTTACATCGCGCACACGAAAAACGGCGAAACCGTGCGCGTCGACAACCCGTCGAAGATGCCCCCGGTCGGCGACATCGAGACCATCGAAGAACCGATCCTGAAGCTCACGGTGCACGTGCCGGCGGAGTACGTCGGTCCCACGGTCGCGTTGTGCGAAGAGCGCCGCGGAACGCAGCTGGGCCTCAATTTCTCGACCAAAGACCACGTGGTGGTGACCTACGAGCTGCCGCTCGCGGAAGTGATTTTGGACTTTCACGACCGCCTGAAGAGCGCCTCGCGCGGCTACGCCAGCATGGACTACGAGGTCACGGGCTACCGCGCCGACACCCTGGTGAAGCTCGACATCATGTTGAACGGCGAGCCACTGGACGCGCTCAGCATCATCGTTCATCGCGATACGGCCTTTTCGCGCGGCCGAGCGTTGACCGCGAAGTTGAAAGAGCTCGTGCCGCGTCAGCAGTACGAGGTCGCGATTCAAGCCGCCATTGGCGCGAAAGTGATCGCCCGCGAGACGGTACGCGCCATGCGCAAGGACGTGACCGCCAAGTGCTACGGCGGCGACATCAGCCGCAAGCGCAAGCTCCTCGAGAAGCAGAAGGAGGGCAAGAAGCGCATGAAG
>OUNO010000367.1_pt2 | contig 12861 bp, 24 predicted proteins | sample 1779811 | NCBI WGS metagenome assembly OUNO01 (sample SAMEA3914804, study PRJEB12502) | metagenome | biome: forest; material: soil | place: Canada | collected 2010-06-25 | depth 0.3 m | reverse complement strand
CGCTCTTGCAGGTAGAAGCCCAGGGGGCCGTCCAGGTACCAGCCGCGCTCGCTGTTCCAGGTGGCGAACCACAGGTGGACCGAGATCGAGTTCGGCCACCACAGGCGCTTGCCCCAGTTGATCCAGATGGAGATCGGGCCCAGCTCGGCGATTCGCTGGCGGGCGCGGTGCCCGACGCGGAACCGTCGGCGGCGGGCGTTCACAGCTGGCCGCCCTCGACCTTGGCGAACACCGCGTACTCGTAGTGTTCGCGGTTGGGGCCGTAGGGGGCGCCCCAGCCGTCGACCAGGTCCACGACCTTGCCGCCGGAGACCTCCTCGATCCAGGGCACAGCCCACTCGCGGACCTCGTCCAGGGTGAAGGGCTCGCCACCGTCGGTCATCGGGTCCAGGCCGGGGCCGTGCTTCGCGGGGAAGGTGGCGGTCGGCTCGGTGTCGATGAAGCCGCGCGAGTCCAGGCCGGTTCCCGGTGCGTACAGGTCCCAGGAGTCGTAGCCGCACGGCGGGCTGATCGACCACACGCCGCTGCCGGCGCGGGCGTGCTCCTCGGCCCACCCGAGCAGCGGCGGGCGGGCGTTGCGTTCCTTGCGGGCTGCGCGGCGGACCCGCTCGAGCGGCTGGCTGCGGTCGCGCAGCCTGCTCCCGATGCTGACCGCCATTGCGATCAGCGGGGCGACGGCGAGGCACAGCCCGGTGGCGTCGTGGGGGTTCATGGCGTCACGCTGCCTGGGGTGTGGCCGGCGGGATGGCGTCCAGCTTGCGGACGGACGGGCCGAGGACCTGCTCTGCCATGCGCAGGAAGGGGGCGACGGCGGCGAGCTCGTCCGGGCTGGCGTCGCGCAGGGCTTCGACGTAGAAGGCGATGAGGTCCAGGTTTTGGGCAGGGGCGAGCGGCGTGATGGGCATCGGGTGCTCCAGGAGGAGGGGAGGGGGCCGGCGAGGGGTGGTGCGCCGGTTGTCTGGCGGTTAGACGTTCGGGCGCCCGGCCCGGTTGCCGGGCGCCCGGGTGACGTTCAGCCGTTCAGGGTGGAGATGCTGTCGAGCAGGCCCAGGCCCTTGGCGTATTTGCCGGCGGCCTTGGCCAGGTCGATCAGCTCGCGCTTGTAGGTGTAGCGGCCGAACCGGTACCCGCCGAGGTCCACGCGCACGTTGGACCCGTCGCGCAGCTGGCCGTAGCAGTAGGACAGGTCCCAAAACGGGTACTCGCGGCACGCGCCGATCAGGCGGACCCGGGTGACCTTGGCCAGGTCGGGGTCGGACAGCTCGACCTGGCCCTTGATGCTCTCCAGGAAGGCGCCGAAGTCGTCGGTGAACTCTGCGATGTTGCCGGTCTCCTGGACGCCGTAGCGGGCGTTGCGGGCGTCGTTCGCGGCGAGCTGGTCCATCGTGGCCTCCGTGGGTGGCGGGGGGTGCTGGGGGGTATGCGTTAAAGGTACACACGGAGGGCATGCGACGCAACCCCCGAAACAAGGTTAGGCTGAACGGGCGTCCGTGAGGATGACTCCGAGCGGGCGGTCAGGCTGGCTGTGGCCGATCAGCTCGACCTCGGCAGCCTCGAGCCACACGGCTGAGTCCTCGTCCATGGCCGCCTTGGCGGCGTAGAGAAGCGCCTGAGTGCCGTTCTCGGCGATGACGACGTGCGCGCGGGTCTCGTCGACCCTGATCCGGCCGGGGCGGGTCACCAGGTAGATGTGCACGGCTTCCTCCAGGGGTGGGGAGAGGGCGGGGCCCGGCCTGGTGGCCGGGCCCCGGGGGGCTGATTAGAAGCCGGCCGGCGGGCCGTAGCCCAGGGCCTCGATTGCGCGATCCCGGTCCTCGTCGGCCCAGGTGTCGGGGGTGCCGGCCTCGGCGGCGCGCAGCCATGCGCCCTCGGCGTCGATCTCGGCCTTGGCCTCGGCGTCCATGTCGGCGGTGCGGCTGCGGCAGAAGTCGACGTGATCGGCGCTGGCGTGGCGGATGGTGTCGGTGCGCCCCATTGCGCGCTCGTGGGCGGTGCACCCGGGGCAAACGACGCCGTCGCTGGTGGGTTCGGGGAGTTCGTAGTAGTCGACGGACAGGAGGGTTTCGATGGAGCGGGCGGCGGTGGCGGTGGCGGCCATGGTGGGTGCTCCTGGGGTGGTGGGTGCTGTTCGGGGTATGCGTTAAAGGTACCGCACACCCCGAACCTACGCAACCCCCGAAACCTCCGAAGCCTTGCGGCGGGATCGCTGCCCGCGCCGTCGCCGCAACGCCTTGTCCATCACCAGCTCGAGGACCCGGTTCCGCGACAGCTCCAGCTCGCCGGCCAGCTCGTCCAGCGCCTCCAGCTGCCCGGGCTCGGGCCGGAACTTGTCGTACTTCGGCCGGGGCTTCACCTTGCTGTGCGACCGGGCCCGCGCGGCCTGGATCTCCTCGGGGGTCAGCGTCCGGCGCAGCGTGTCGAGGCCCTCGCGGATCGCGGCCCGTCGCGCCTGGGCACCGTTGAGGCCGTCCTCCTGGGCCCACTGCTTGAGCGCGTCGACCTGGCCGGGGCCGGGCGTCCACGTGATCTTTCCGTCGCCGGTGGGGGCGCCGCCGATCGGCGGCCGCCCTCCCCGGCTGGGCGTGGCTGTGGTCATCGCTGGTCACTCCTTCTCTGGTTGGTCGAGCATGCTGAGCAGGTTGCGCCCGGACTCGGTGAGCGCGAACCGGTGGTGTCCCTCGGTGAGGGGGTCGTGGTTGCCGGCGCACCGGTCCTCTTCGTAGAGGCTGCGGAACCGGCCGGCGCCGTCCAGGGTGATCGGGTGCAGGCAGTGCCGGCAGACGGCGTCAGCCTCGATCGGTGCCGGGGCGAGGTCCTGGGCGGGCCGGTGCCGGGTGGTCGGGCTACACCAGACGTTCCAGTCCTGGTCAACGGCGACCCGCCGGCCATCGGCGAGAGTCAGGGGTTTGATGCGGCGCTCGCAGCCGGCGCATTCCTGGAGTCGGCCGGCGCTGGTGGCGTCGGCGAGCTCGAGCGGCACGAGCCGGGGCAGGGTGGCCAGCCGGCGGCCGTCCTCGTCCACGATGCGGCACAGGGTGCCAGCCAGGTTCAGGACGTCCTCCGGGCGGGCGTGCAGCACGGTGACGTCTCGGTCGGCTTCCTTGCCGAAGACGTCGCCCAGCTCGTACAGCAAGGCGTGCGGGCCAGGCAGCGGCTCGGGGTGGTGGTCGTGGCGGTAGGTGCCGGTGGCGTCGACCAGGGCCACGCCGAACCGCAGCGCCCGGCCCCGGTAGCTGGACCAGCACTGGAGTTCGACGTCGTGGGGCATCAGCCAGAGGGCGTCGCCGAACGTGTCCGGAATGAGCGGGATGCGGAGTGTCAGGCCTGCCGGCGTGGTGTGTGGTGGGGCGGTGATGGTCATGGGGTGCTCCTCGGGAGGGTGTTCAACGGCCGGGGTGGGTGGCCGCAGGGGGGTACGCGTTAACGGTACCGAGCGGTACGCCAGGAGGCAACCCCCGAAACGGGGGAAGCCCCCGACCGACCGGCCGGGGGCTCCCTGAGGGTTCGCGGGGTCAGACCTTGACGGAGTCGTACAGATCGCGGAGCGCGCGCCCCAGGTCCTCGGCGTAGATGTCGCGGTCCTGGGCTTCGACGATCCACTCGAAGTCGCTGCGCCGAACGCGGCCGATCTCGATGTCGTACAGGTCGGCGCCGTTCAGCTTGATGATCAGCGTGCGCTTGTGGGTGCCGGCGCCCAGGTAGATCGCCACGCGGATGCCGTCCTCGCAGCGGATGACGCGGCTCGCCCTGGCGCCCATTCCGATCCAGGTCCAGACGTTGACCTGCTTCCAGATGGTCAGGGCGTCGGCGGGGCTGCCCTTGGTGGCGGTGATGGACTCGATGGTGGCGGGCATGGCGGGTGCTCCCTCGGGTGGTGGGGATAGGGCTTCGGGGTGGGTCACCGCTCCCAGCGGTCGTGAAGCGGGACCGGGCCGACCTGGCCGGCGTTGCCGTACAGGCCGCGCAGCAGCTCGCCGAACCGCTGGTCGCTGGTCCAGATGAACGCCCCGCCGAACATCGGGCCGGCGCCGGTGCCGCGCTCGACCGGCACCGCCGTGATGTACGGGCCGTCCACGTGCCGCAGGTCGCGGGTGACCAGCTCGACCGTGGGCCGGTCCTTGAGGTCCTCGAACACCGGCGGTACACCGGGGCCCACCAGCAGGGCTGTCTTGTGGCGGGCGCTGATGCCGTTCGCTGAGCAGTTGGTGACGCCGTCGTAGATGTCAACGATGAGTCCGCGCATGATGTCCTCCAGGGGCGGGAGAGGGGCAGGGCAGGGTCAGGCGATCCAGGCGTTGCAGGGGCGGACCGGGACGGTCACGTAGTCCTCGTCGTCGGTCTGGGCGTGCTGGCAGACCATGAGCAGCGGGTAGCCGAAGTCGTCGGTGGCCAGGGCTTCGACCGTGCCGTGTCGGGGGCTGACCTCTTCGGCGACGTAGTAGGCGATGTAGTCGCCGACCTTGGGTGCGTCGCTGGCGGCCATCGTGTCCTCCGTGGTGGAAAGCGGTTCCGGGTATGAGGTAAAGGTACACCCGCAACCCGGACGACGCAACCCCCGAAACTAGGCGGCCAGCGGTGCCGAGTCCGCGAACCCTTCCGGCGTGACCAGCACCCATCGCACCTGGTGCAGGAACATCGGGTACAGCTCGGGCGCCGGCACGGCCGCACCGTCCGGGATCAGGAACCCGGCCCCCAGGGCCAGCGTCCTTGACGACTCCAGCAGCCCGTGACATCCGGTGGTGCCCGTGCCGTCCAGCAGGGCCAGCGCGGCCAGCCGGTGCTTGTTCCGCCGGCCACCCATCCGCCCGGGCAGCCGGTGGTGGATCGAGTAGGGCCCGGTGATCGGGCGGCCGCACCAGTCGCACAGCCCGCCAGACAGCAGGACGCGAGCCTGCCGCACGTCCTGCGGCAGGGCCGCCCCGATGGCGTCCGGGTCCTTGGGTGCCTGCCGCTTGCGTGGCGCCGGCACCGAAGCGACCGGGCCGGCACCCCGGGGCATCGGCGTCTTGCGCTGGATCGGCTTGCCAGGGGCCAGTCCCTTGCCGGGGTTCAGCGGCTTACGCCTCTGCGGCTGTCCGCTGCTCTTCACGCTGCCTGGTCGCGCAGCAGCCGGCGGCGTTCCCGCTCGGACAGCCCGCCCCAGACGCCCCAGCGTTCGGAGCGCTCCAGGGCGTAGGTCAGGCATTCGACCTTGACCGGGCACGACGCGCAGATCCGCTTGGCCTCGCGGGTACTGCCGCCCTTCTCCGGGAAGTGGAGTTCCGGGTCAACGCCCGCGCACGCGGCGCTGTCCCGCCAGGTGATGCCCTCGTCCTCGGCCAGCCCGAGCGAGCCCACCAGGTCGATCACGTCGGCCATCAGGGGCCGGTGCTTGTCGCGCCACCGGCGGCGCGCGGCGACGCCGTCCTCGAAGTCCTGGGCGGCCGCCTTGCGTCGAATGCGCGCAGCTCTACTCGTCATGGTGGGTGCTCCCTGGGAAAGGGGGTGAGGTGGTGACCGGAGCCCGGGGCGGGAGGGGTGGAACCCGCCCCGGGCTGGTGTAGATCAGGTGTGGAAGGCGCCGGTGATCTCGCCCGAGTAGCCCTCTGCGATGATCGAATCGTCGGCCTTGCAGCGGATCGGCTCGAGGTCGGCGCCGGACGGCACCGGGATCAGCTGCCAGGTGCCGCCGATCGCGGCGTGGATGGTGTGACCGGCCGGGGTGAGTAGCGGCTCGTCCGGGTGGTCGGCCATGTCCTCGAGCAGGTCCTGAGCCTGGTCGTCGTCCGGGATGACCAGCAGCACGTACCTCACGCCGGCACCCCCTGGGCGTCCTGACCGATCGGCCGGTCGGTGTCGGCCGAGCGCTCGCTCTCCTCGGCCTCGGCCAGCCGGCGACCGGACGCGACGGACATACCCTCGCGTTCGACGTAGGAGATGATCAGGGCGGCGGCCTCCTTCAGGGTGCAGGTCTTCGCCTGCGGGCCCAGGCCCAGCAGCTCGCGCTCGTTGTCCATCATCAGGAGCACGTCCACCTTCATGCAGGGGTGGTCCTGGGCCTTGGTGCGCAGCTCGCGCGCGGCGTCGGCGGTCTCGGCGGACAGCAGGCCGACCAGGCCACGGGCCGCGATCTCGGCGTTCTCCTCCTCGGTGGGGGCCTTGCGCTGCCGGTTGATCGGGGTCACTCCGGCGCGCTGCTGCTGCCGGCCGGGCGCCCTCCAGCCTTCGGGGGCGTTGTCGCCGTCCGGCTCGGTGTCCTCCGGGGCCGGCGGGATCTCTTCGGGCATGACCTGGTCGGCGTTGAGCTCGGGCTGGTTGCGGGCGGCGGTGTCGCCCGGGTCGCACCCGATCACCTGGAAGATCAGCTCGCCCAGGTTGAAGTCGCGCCACGGCACGACCTCGTCTATGCCGGGCCGGATGCCGCGCTGGACGCTGCGCAGGCCGACCACCGTCGGCGGCTCCTCTCGGGACAACCGCACCCAGGCGTTGGCCGCGTAGCCGATGTTCTTGTGCCCTTCCACTCGGTAGTCCTTCTCGCCCGGGATGGGCTGGCCGTCCTTACCGGTGGCCGACACCCACTTGCCCCGGGCGGTGACGATCACGGGGCCGTGGAACTCGCGGAGCAGCTTCATGAACCGGTTGTGGCGGGCCTCGGCGTCGTTCCACAGGTTCCGGGACGCCTTGATCTCCGCGTCCGGGTCCTTGCGTAGCTTCTCGGCGTTGGACCGCTGCCGGCGGGCGCGCACGTCCACCCAGCCCTTGAGCATGTCCCACTCGGACGAACCCGAGTCCACTACCAGCAGCATCGGCGGCTCGCCGGTGTCGCGGGCGTGGTGGGAGGCGGCCACCGCGGCCTCCAGCTGGCCGATGATGTCGGACCAGGTGCCGTCATGGTCGATGACCTCGAACCGGGCGCCGGGGATGGCGCCGTACTCGTCGGCGCAGCCTTCGCCCAGGTCCAGGGCCAGGGACCGGCCGATCCGCTCGTCCCCGGTGAACTCCAGGGCCTGGTAGGTCTTGCCGGTCTTCTCGCCGCCCTCGATCAGGACCAGCGGCCACGGGGGCTTGCCGGACGGCTGACGGGTGCGCAGAGCTGTGACGGTCATGGGGTGCTCCAGGTGCGGGGGTGTGCCGGCGGCCGGGGGTGGGTCGGCTGCCGGGACGGGGTGGAGGTACCTGCAAAGACGCGCAGGTGGGGGTGCGGTTGCCTAGCTGGCGGCGGGCAGCTGGTGGAACGGGTCGACGCGGCTGGCGCGCCACAGCTCGGCGACGTGTTCGAGCGCGTCGTCCTCGACGTCGATCGTGAGGACGGACTTCTTCTCGAGGATCTCGACGGCCGGGGGGGCCTGGTCGTCCATCTCGTTGTGCTGACTGACCGGCTCGCCGGCGGCAGCGGACAGCTTGATCACGGTGGGGGCGACCCACTCGGCCGGCTTGACGTCGGTCCGGATCAGGTGCGGGGCGTGCTCGCGCAGCACGGCCAGCAGCTCGGCGTCGGTGGCGGCCACGACGTCCACGTCGACACAGTCGTCCGGGTGGTTGTCGAGGACCCACTGGTCGAACACGGCCTGGTTGACGATCTTCGCCTCGACCTTGGGGTCCGATGCGGACACCGTGCCCAGCTTGACCTTGCGGTCCAGGGGCGAGCGGACGCTGAACCGGTCGCCGCGCTCGAACACGGCGTCGGGGGCTTCGTCGCGCAGGGTCCGCAGGTTCTTGCCGACCGCTTCGTAGATGGCCTTGGTGGCGATGGCCTGGAGTGCGACGTCGCGCGGGTTGACGGGGGCTGGGGTGGTGTCGCCAGGTGGGGTGGCCTGGTCGACATCCTCGGGCTTGGGTGCCATGGATCACATAATACGCCCCCCTGATGGTGGGGTCAATCGGCTGTTTTGGGCCCTGAGTCGACCAGACAGAGGCAAACGACCGGCATGGCGAGTAGATCCCCGTCCGCGTCCACGTAGGCCTGTAGGTCCGCGTGGATGACCGCGCGCAGCGACGAGCCGGAGCGCCTGATCCGACGGGTCCAGTCCTTGATCTCTTCCGCGCTCTGGGTCCACCGCAGCCTGGTCGAGTCCTCGGTGATGGCCACCGACCGGATGCTGGGCAGGTGATCGCCCTTCCCTAGCGTGGCGGCCAGCGCGGCGTCCTTGGCCCAGCCCATGAGTAGGGCCGACAGGACGTGTTCCCGGCGCCTGGCGATCTCGCTGGCCTGGGCGACGAGGTTACGGGGGATCGCTACCTCTACTCGATGCTGACGATCAGGCATGCCTGCCACCGTAAGTCATCGGACCCCCATATGGATGGACGTAGGGAAGGTCGACACGTAGTGTAGGGGTGACACGCCGGTTGCGCGTCGATCCCCCACTAGAGGACGACATACCGGTACGGTCCGAAACGACCTAGAAAAGCGAATCGCCCCGCGTCCCTTGGATTGGCAGCCAGGGGGACGCGAGGCGATGACCCTCACGAGGAGGACTTGCCGTGACGATAGCTGTAGAACGACCCATGCCGCAATCGGACACTCCGTACCGCGAGGTGGCCCCGACCGCCCTCCGCGTCCTGGCCGAGTTGACGGCCCATGCCACCCCGTCTGGGGTCGCCCGCGTCAAGGTCTCCGCGCTGGCCCGCGCCATCGGTGTCAGCGAGCGCACCGTCCAGCGCGCCACCGGGCAGCTGCTGGAGTCCGGTCACCTGGAAGGCGTCCAGCGGGGCGTGCGGTGGGCGCCGAACACCTACCGGCTCCGCGCCTAGATCAAATTCTCAGGGTGCACTCGTTCTGCGCCCGTGATCTTCAGCGTTTCCCCAGTTCTGTCACCGGATATCGGCCATATGCGTAACGGGCCGTACTCAGTTTCAGATGCTGGACGGAAGACCCCAGAGGCTTTCGGTCCCCTCCGGCCACCCATCCGGCGCAGGGCCACAGCCGCCATCTGGGCCTTCACGCGGATCACGAGCACTGCGCGAACGTCTCGCACCATCGAGGCAACCGCTGCGGCACTTGGTCCAGAAATGAGCCGGCCGGGCAGCGGGAGCACCCAAACCCCTATCGCTGCCCGGCCGGCAACTTCGTGAAAGGACCAGAAGAGTGTCCGGAACACCCTCTGCACCTCGCACGCGCGTCTCGCCTCGCACGCCGTTACTACCGGCTCCCACCCCTGGGCACCCCCGAAGGGATGACTCCGCGAGATCGCACCCGCCGCTAGGGCAGGTGCCTCACATAGTGGCAGAGTCGAGCCGGTATGTCTTGTCATACCGGGTGAGTGGTTTCTCAGCAGGGGCCAGCGGAAACGTCGCTGGCAGCGTTTCTGCGGCGGGCCGCGAACGCATACACCCCAATGGCCAGCATGGAGTCACCAGCACCACTGACACCACTGGCCGACCGGACGCGACCGCTGAGAGAAAAACCGCCAAGAACACGTTTAGAACCGAAACCTCCGGTCGAGTGCCCTCGTTGAGGACCTCTCGCCGACTGAAGATCCTGAGTGATGTGGGCCACTCTGATGCAACCGTGGCCACTCTGCTACGTGTGCCCAGAACCACAGTCCGCACGTGGCGCACCGGCACGTCCAAGACCGTGCCGACCATCCACGCCCGCGCCATCGCCGCACTGTTCGCCGAACTCCGCGACAACCCGCCCGAGCGCAGCATCGCCCTGGTGCCCGCCGACAAGGCCCGCGAGCAGATCAACGCCCTCCTGGCCGGCGGCTACAGCAGAGCACGCCTGGCCGCCGAGCTCCAAGTCAGCCCCTGCGCCGTCCGGGAGTGGAGCAACGGCAACGCGCGGCGAATGTCCGCGACCCTGGCTCCCCGCATCGCCGCCCTGTACGCGGAGCTGCGCGACAGCCTGCCCGACCCGACCCAGGACCCGCGCCGGTACATCGACGAGATCGAGCTGGAGTCGCTGATCGCCGGCCACCTGCCGCCCGAGCGCAGCCACTACCGGTACCGGCACAACCGGGAGGCCGTCGGGGTGCTGACCAGGCGCGGCCTGACAGCCCTCCAGATCGCCGAACGACTCAACATCACGGAGCGGTCGGTCGTTCGACACCGCTCCGCGCTGGCCGCCCAAGCCCGCGCAACCGAGGCACACCCAACCTCGGCCATTCCCACCCCACCCCTGGAAGAGAGCACCGCAGCATGAGCGTCAAGGTCTCAGGAATGGTCTGGGAGTCCGACGTGCCAGTCACCGATGGTCGCGTGGTCCTGCTAGCCCTGGCGGACAACGCCAACGACGCCGGCCGGTGCTGGCCTGGCACGGAGCACCTGGCAGGCAAGTGCTGCGTCAGCAGGTCCACGGTGTTCCGCCTGCTGCGCAAGCTCGAGGACCAGGGCCTGCTCAGCCGCGAGCAGCGCACCCGTTCCAACGGCTCCCAGACGTCCAACGCGTACCGGATCAACCTGGCCGCGCTGGCAGCGCGCAAGCGGCAGCTGACCCGCGAGGAGCAGGCAGACCTGGAGGGGCGCGAGCCGGACGACGACGGCCCCCCCGTGTCAGATTGACACCGGGGTTCCGGGGTGTCGATCTGACACCCCCCCCGTGTCAACGGTGACACCCCCCCCGTGTCACTGCTGACACCCCCATAACCGTCATTAGAACCGTCACCTGAACCAACTACACGCTCCGCTGCGCTCCGCGCTGCCGCGTGATCCTCGCTTCGCTCCGATCACTTGCCCTCGAACACCGCCGGTCAATTCGAGTGGGTGGTCCCTCCAAAACTCGATCTTTGTACGCAACCACCACTAGCAGGCACGATCAACTTTCGTCGGAGGCAGCCCGATGACCAGCGAAAACGCACCTCTCGCCCAGTTCAATCCGGACTACCCGCGCTGTCGCGCGCACCGTGGCGTCGGCCCTGGCCAGCTCGATGCGTCGTGCAGGCCCTGCTCGGAGGCCGAGAGGTGGGTCCAGGATCGCCGCCAGCGCGAGGAGGCCGAGGCGGCCGAGCTGGCCCGCACCTGCGGCATGTGCAGCCCGTCAGGCAAGCGCTGGGACCCCGAGACCCACATTCCGGTCTCGCCGGCCACCACGTGCGACCACGTGACCGGGCACGCCGCCGTCCTGGCCGCAATTGAGGAGCAGGAAAAAGCCGACCAGGCCGCGCTCGAGGCCCGGCTGGCCGCGCACGAGGCGGCGCGCGAGGTTCCGTCCACGCCGGCCGGTCGGGCCAAGGCCAGGGCGATGTACACCGGCCGCCCGGTCGTCCCTGCTCAGCGCACCGCCAGTGACCGGGGCGCCGCCGCGCGTGTCTAACCCCGGAACTGTCCGGCCTCTGCTGTATAGCGGTGAGGCATGGACCGGGAGCGCGACCTCAGTGACCAGGGCGTTTCATGGCGTACGGGGGATGAGGATGAGGCATGGGAGGGCGAGCCGGCGCCCGAGGAGCCAGAACTCCCGGGCCGGAAGGCAACCAAGCGGCAGCGTGAGCGTCATATCAAGGCGACCGCGAGAGCATTCGGTCGGCCGTCGCGCCGAACCGAGATGAGCCGCCGCTGCGGATACTGCCTGGCGATCCCGGGGGAGTGGTGCCGTCGGGCGCCGCGCGGCGAGGTGACTGGGCATATCCATCCGTCGCGCTAGGGTGAGATACGGCCCATTTGGTCTATAGGCCCCTCAAATGGTCGCGTGTAGGGTGGGATTCCTACACACCCCGCGCAATGGTCCACCCTCAGCCGCACACCCAAGGCGGCCGGGCGGGCTAATCCCACCCCGCACTTGGAGCACCCACTGTGACCCTCGACGCCGAAGCGTGCCCGCCAGGTCCCCAGCGGACTTACGGGCCCGACCCGGACATGCCCGAGCACATCCCGGGCTCGTCCTCCTACTGGTACAAGCGCTACAAGTGCAACCACGCCGAGTGCATCGCCAAAGCCACCGAGGAACGCGCCGCTGTGCGCAACCGCCGCCTGGCCGAGCGCGTGCCCGACGAGCGGGGCTACCTGATCCACCCGAAAGCCCCGCATAACAGCCGGAACGGTTATCAGAACTACGGCTGCCGCTGCGCTCCCTGCTGCCTGGCGGCCGGAGTGAAGAACCCACCCATTCCCATCGGCCTGATCCCCACCCAGCGACAGGCCAGCTAGATCCACAACTGAATTCCCCGCTTCCATCCCCCACCCCTTGGAAGAGAGCAGCACCCCCGATGCTTTCCTACGCCCTCCTGGGCGTGGCGACGCTGGCTGGTCAAGCCGTGCACGCCGCGCAGTTCATCGCCCAATTCCGACGTCGCCCCGGCACCGTCCGGCGCGCCCACCTCGTTCCGACCCGCTCCGGGTGGACCGAGGTGTCCCCCGCGATGGCGCTCCCCGTCGTCCGCCCCCGCCCTGTCAGCCACGCCGTCCGCACGGTCGGCCGCCACCGGGTGGGTGCCTGATGGACAACGACCGCCCCGACCCGTCCGAGGTTCCCCCGGGCACCTCGATCTCGTTCACCACTCTCGATGGCGTGGTCCACTTCGGCGAGGTCGCCGGCCCGCTGATGTGGGACAGCAAGCTCAGCGCCTGGTTCCTGCCGATCTCGGTCACCATCGTGGACACGGTCAGCGGCCCGCCCAGGAAGGCCAAGTTCAGGGCCCCGGTCGGCTCGATCGAGCTGTGGCCCCGGACCCGCGCCCTACGGGACGAGCGGTTCCGCCGCGCCCCCGTCGTCCACCGGGGCACCCCCGCCGGCTCCCAGCAGCGGGCAGCCGGGTGATCGGCCGTGTCCTGGATGTGGCTGGCCTCGGCCGCCCTCGCCGCCCCGTACCTGGTCACCCTCAGGCGGCGGGACCGGTGAAGCCGATCATCACCGCCCCGCAGGCCGTCGCTGCCGGCGTGATGTTCGTCGGCATCGTCGCCGCCCGCGCCGCCGTGGTGCTCCCGCTCGAGGCCGCCCGCGCCGTCGCC
>OUNO010002690.1_pt2 | contig 12879 bp, 11 predicted proteins | sample 1779811 | NCBI WGS metagenome assembly OUNO01 (sample SAMEA3914804, study PRJEB12502) | metagenome | biome: forest; material: soil | place: Canada | collected 2010-06-25 | depth 0.3 m | reverse complement strand
TCGAGCGAGGAGTTCGACGCCTTGATCGTCGCCAATGGGCACCACTGGGACCCGGCGTTACCCGAACCCGCGATCCCCGGCAGCTTTTCCGGGCTAGAGCTGCACTCGCACGAGTACCGGGATCCGGACGAGCCGCACGCGTTGCGCGGCAAGCGGGTGTTGGTCGTGGGCATGGGCAATTCGGCGATGGATATCGCCTGCGAGCTAGGCCACCCCGGTGTTGCCGAGCAGGTGTTCTTGAGCGCGCGGCGCGGCGCCTGGGTGTTGCCGAAGTATGCGTTCGGCAAGCCGATCGATCAGGGCACGCTGCTGCCGCCGTTCTTGCCGGCGAGCATCCGGCGCGCGCTGAGCGAGCTTTGGTATCGCTTGGCCGTCGGGCGGCCCGAGGATTTCGGGTTGCCGAAGCCGGATCACCATCTGGATCAAGCGCATCCCACGATGTCGTCCGACCTGCTCACGCGCTTGGGCTCCGGCGACGTACGCGCCAAGCGTGGCCTGTCTCGCCTCGACGGCAAACGCGTGCATTTCGACGACGGCAGCGTGGAAGAGCTCGACGTGATCATCTACGCGACGGGCTACAAGGTCACGTTTCCATTTTTCGCGCCCGAGTTCGTCTCGGCCAAGGCCAATGATCTGCCGCTATTTTTGCGTGTCTTCCCGTTCGATCGCGCTGACCTGGCGTTCATCGGCTTGGCTCAACCGGTCGGTGCCGTGATGCCGCTCGCCGAGGCCCAGTCCAAGCTCGTGGCGGAGCTGCTGAGCGGCACTTACGATCTGCCAGACGCGGGCGAACGTCAGCGACACACCCAGCGCGCGCGCGCTGAGATGTTCGCGCGCTACGTTCCCTCGCGCCGTCATACCATGCAGCTCGACTACGACGACTACATGGCGACGTTGCGCCGCGAGAGCGAGGCCGGACGAAAGCGAGCACGGCGGCGGGCCGCGCGCAGCACGACGCCCGTGAGGCAACCGTGACCGAATCGAGCGAAGCGCACGACCCCGATGAAGACTGGGCTGATCTGCTGTCGAACGTGAGCGGCGAGGAGCAGCGCTTCTTCACCGACAATCAGCTGTATTTGGCGTACGCGCGCAACAAGGTAGTCGTCACCCGCTACATCGCGCGGCGCGGCCGCATTGGCCTAGTGATGATGGTCGTGGGTCTAGCCACGTGGATTTACGCGCTCAAGGTGGATTGGGGCATCACGTTGGTGCTGGGCATCGCCTGCACGCTGAGCGGCGTCGCCATGGTCGGCACCGGCGTGGTCACGAAGCGGGATCCCGCGCCGCGCGAGCCCGTCACGCGCTGGGTCTCCGGCGCGGGCGGCGAGCATGAACGTCGCCTTTCGGAGCCGACGCTCGCCAACGCGGGCCTCGAGCTCGCGCCCGAGTCGGCTCGCGCTTTGATCATCGTGCAGCGAGAGTTGCTCGTGGATCTACTGCTCAAAAACGGCGCAGGTCGCGAGCTGTCGGCGTTGATCATCGCCGAGAGCGGCTATCCCACGGCGCTCGCCCAAGAGGCGCGCCGCGTGTTGGCAGCGCGTTCGGACTTGAAGGTGGTCGCGCTGCACGACGCGACGCCCGAAGGCGTGGCCATGCCCGCGCGCTTGCACAAGAGTCGACTCTTTCCGCTCGAACAGCGCGCACTCGTGGACGCCGGCCTGTTCCCGGCCGACGTCACCTGGCTGGCCGAGCTCGCGCCCGCAATCCCTGCTGGCCACACGCACCGCGTACCGGTCGATTCGCTGTCCTACGACGCGCTGCTCGTCGGCCTACGCGGCGTGCTGAACGGCGCGCTCTCGATTCACGCCGCGATCGACGCCGGGCGCGCTCCCGCCTCCACCTGAGCGCCGCTCGGCGAAAATCAGGTTTTGGCTTGGCGGCGTGCGCGCACGCTAGCCGCGAGTAGCTCGAGGATCGGGCGGGTTTCTGCAAAGCCCAAGCAGGCATCGGTGATGCTTTGGCCGTGTGTGAGCGGTTTGCCGGGCAGCACGTCTTGGCGACCTTCGACCAGGTTGCTCTCGATCATCACCCCGAAAATGGCCTGACTGCCAGCGCTGACTTGAGCGGCCAGGGATTCGGCGACCTTGGTTTGGTTGCGGTGATCTTTTTGGCTGTTGGCGTGGCTGGTGTCGACCATTACGGCCGGGCGTAAGCCAGCCTTGCCGAGGGCCTGCGCGGCTTCGGCGATCGGCTCGGCGGCGTAGTTCGGCCCGTTGCGCCCGCCGCGCAAGATGATGTGGCAATGCCTGTTGCCGCGCGTCGAGACGATCGCGGCCAAGCCTTGCTTGGTCACGGACAAGAAGCGATGCGGCGCGGCAGACGAGCGCACCGCGTCCACCGCGATTTGGACGTCGCCACTGGTGCCGTTTTTGTAACCCACCGGCATGGACAGGCCGCTCGCCAGCTCACGGTGCACTTGGCTCTCGGTGGTGCGTGCGCCGATGGCGCCCCAAGACACCAAATCTGCCACGAATTGCGGTGAAATCGGGTCCAAGAATTCGGTCGCGGTGGGCACACCGAGCTGCACGACGTCGAGCAAGAATTTACGCGCCACGCGCAGTCCGAGGTTGATCGAGAACGAGCCATCGAGCTTCGGGTCGTTGATCAGGCCCTTCCAGCCCACGGTCGTGCGTGGCTTCTCGAAGTACGTGCGCATCACGATCTTGAGATCGCTCTGCAGCGCGTCCGCGACCGGCTTCAGCAGACGCGCGTACTCGAGGCCAGCTTCCGGATCGTGTATCGAGCACGGTCCGACCACCACCACTAGCCGATCGTCCTCACCCGTGACGATGCGCGCGACTTCGGCGCGAGCGGCAGCGATCAGTTGCGTGTCCGCCTCGGTCGCAGGGAGCTCCTCCATCAAAATGGCGGGCGGGATCAGCGGGCGGAGGCTATCGATGCGGACGTCGTCAGTATCGGGCATGAGTCTAGGTCTGGGCGGTGTGCGGACAGCGAGTTGGGGGTTACTGGCGGCGGACTGTGCCACCTCAGGAGCGGACCGCAAAGTAGCTGAGCTTGGCCAAGCCGGAGGCGCTCGGCGCGGCCTCGAAATCGGCCAAAGCGCGGCCCAAACGGTGGAGCGAGCGGTGGCCCGGAAAATACGCGGGGGTTGGAAACGCGCGCAGCGGGCCGCGTTGCACGGTTTTCTCGATCGACTCGAGCAACAGCGAGTTGTGCACCCAGCCGAGGCCGCTCTGCACGTCCGCCAAGGTCGCGCTCGGGTGCCCGCCCCAGGGCGAGGTGGCCAAGGCATACGCCGAGGCGGGCCATTGGTTCACGGCCACCGTGCCGTAGCGAAGCCCTGCGATCGAACGCTCCAGGGCAGCCGACAGGGTGCGGTCGCTCTCCGTGGCCGGCGTGACGTACAGCATCGCGTTCAGGGTGCCCCACAGCCGCTCGTTGGCGAACTCGGTGGCACTGGCCAAGAACTCCACCGGATCCGCGCTGCCCACGCTCACTTCGCTGATGATGCTGCAGAACGGCTCGACGCTGAACTGCGGCGCATTCGTCGCCGGATCGAGCTCGCTGATCAGCGTCCACGGCAGCTGCCCTTCGGCGGCCTCACCGATCCGCGTCACGTGCTCGGCGCCCTGGGTGAGCGCGGCGTAGCGCGCGGCTGCGCCGGGGTAGTACGCGCGCCGAGGCGGGACTCGCCCGAGCTCGGCTTGCAAGCGATCGAGCAGCGCGCCGCGCTGCGCGAAGCCTCGCGGTGTGACGAGCATCTTGGCCGCGTTGCAATTGAAGGAACCGTTCTGCACGACCATTCCGGTGATGCCGCGCGCCATCGTGTCGAGCTCGCCATCGCTGTACCTGCCGGGCACCACCAGCACCGGGCTCACGTTGCCGAGCTCGCTCGTGACCGGCTTCTGAAATAGCGGCGCGCCGCTCCTTTTCCGAGCCTCCCGCGCTTCGCCCGGCAGCCCCCACACGATCCGGTCGTGGGTCTCGGCCGAGCCGGTGATGTGCAGCTCGTCGATCGCCGCATGCGCGACCAGGAACGCGCCGACCTCGGGCCCGCCGTAGGCAATGCGCAAGAAGCCGCGCGCAATCAGCGGCGCCAGCGCCAGCTCGAAATGCGGGCCCAGGTAAGCATTGACCGGGCTCATCTTCAGCAAACACACCGCGCCATCGACGAACGACTTGTACAGCACGTCGAGCACGGGAATGGAGGCCACGTTGCCCGCGCCGAGCACCAACGCGATGCGCCCTTCGGGCTCGCTGCGCTTGTAGAAGCTCGCCTGCGCGTCGGCCAAATGCTCGCCATCGACGTGCGGCGCGAGCCAGGTCTTGGCGCCGAACGGCGCGTACAACAAACGGTCGTACCACTGGTTCGGTGTCACCTCGACCGCGACGCCGCCGTTGCCCGCTCGAGAGAGCCGCGCCGCGGCCACGCTCGGCGCCCCGAAGCGCCGCGTTTGTTCCAGCGAATCTGCGAGCTGCTGGATGTTGCGCAAGATCGGTACGATCGCCGCGAGCCACTCTTCACCCTCGAGAGGGCTGCCGAGCGTAACGCCCTTGGCCACGCACGCTGCGGCTACCATGCGCGGCGAAAGCTCGTGAAAGCGAGCCGCGATCTCGCGCAACCAGCTCACCTTGTCTGTCAGCGGCGTACGGGCGAAAGCGGTCGCGTGCTCACGCAGTACCGACAGCGCTTGCTCGAGCTCCGGGAGCTCGCTGTCACGGGGCGCGTCCGGCGACGCCGTTCCGCTCACGCTCGCGACCGATGCACCCATGATTTCAATGGCATAACCCCAGAGTGACGGCGCGGCCAGGCCCGGAGAACCGCCTCATTGGAAAGCGGGCGATGGCCGGTGAGAGCGAGTGCGCGTTTCTGCTCTATGTCCCGGTGAAAAGGCGTCGGCGGCTTGGCTGCGGCCTGGCGAGCTGCTGAAAAGCTGTGCTCGAACCTAGTCCAACATGCCTGTACCATTGGCGCTCTCGCCCAGACCCGCCCCGAACATGTCGAACTCCCCCACGCTCCCGCCCGCCACGGGACCCCATCGAAAACCGACACCGCTTCCCTCTGGCATGAGCACCGAGAGCGACGCGCGCTTGCAGGCAGCGTTGGCCGCGAGCGCCCGCGCCGAAGCCAGCCTGACCGGTTTGTTTCGAGCCATTCAGCACTTGGGCAACGGCGTGGGCGGTGCGCGCGAGGCGAACGAATCGCTCACCGTGGAGCTCGAGGCGCTCCGCGACATGCTCAGCTCTGCCAACGAGCAGCAACGGCTCTTCGAGAGCCGCGTGGAACAGCTGGAGCTGGTGCTCGATCGCGCACGCAAGGAGCACGACCGAGAGCGCACGTTCCTGATCGATCAGCAAGACACTTTCCTGGTCAAATTGCTGGACGAGCAGGAAGCCGAGCTGAAGCGACGCGATACGGATCTCGAGGTGCTGCGCGGGCGCGTGGTCGAGCTCGAACGTCGGCAGTTGGTCAGCATCCCGCCGCCCTTGCAATTACCCAGCCTCTCGCCATCGTCGATGCAACTCGTCGAACCGGCGCGGCCGAGCCAGCCTCCGCTCTCGGAGCTCGAGCGAGCCGAGCGCGACGAGCTCGAGCGCACGGCCCAGAAATTGGCTACCGATCGAGAACGCGCGCGCGAGACGGTGATCCGGCTGCAAGCGCAGCGCGACGAAGCGCAGAGCGCTGTCGTACGCATCAGTAAAGAACGAGACGACGCGCTGCACCAGGTCCATCGCTTGAAGAGCGAGCTCGGCGGTCCGCGCATCCCGCTGTCCACGCGGCCACCACCCGCCGAGACGCGGCGCGACTCCGCGCAGGCTCGCGCGCTCGGCGCCACCTTGACGCTCGACCAGCTCGAGATGGAAGCGCGGCTCACGCGACCGACCGCACCTGCCAGCTCGCCAACCGCCAGCTCGCCGAGCGCGAGCGCGAGCTCACCCAGCGCGAGTACGCCTGCCCTTTCGAGCGCGCCGCTCTCGAGCCCCATCTCGAGCGCGCGACCGTCACCGCGCACGCCCGCCATCAGCAGCGTGCTCAATCCGCCGCGCAGCAACCCAAACGCTTCTCCGCTGCCCACGCGGCTGTCTCCCCCGCCCACGCGGCTGTCTCCCCCGCCGCGGGCCAAGCACTCGCCACCGCCCGAGGAGCTACGACGCGCGCTGACGGGCCCGCCGGTCATGCAATCGTCGGCCAGCAGTCGGCCGCCACTGAAACAAAAACCGGACGCCAGCACGCGGCCCCTGGTTGGCTATTCCGTGGGACCCGAGAGCATCGAGACCGAGCATTTGGAAGGCGTCCGCTTATCGTCGAAGCCCGAGCCGCCTATCAGCGGCAAGCGCTGAAGCTCGTTTTTATCGAATTTTCTGGGCAATTAGCCGATTTCATTCGGGGGAGTGCTACTAGGCGCACGCCATGACCGAAAGTGCACCGCTGACGGCCGCTCCCGACGCCCCGCCCGGGGACGTGTCGCGCGCGGTGCTCGTGCGCAGTGTGCTCGTCGCAGTCGTGGCAACCGCCTCGCTCGCGATCACCAAGCTTGCCCTGTTCGCGGCCGTAGGTTGCTTGCTCGGCTTCGTTTCGCTGCCGAGCGAGCCCAAGCGCGCGGTGCGCTGGCTGAAGCTCGGGCTCATCGTGGGCGGTCTGTGCGCAACCCTGGGAGTGTTTCGCTTCCTGGTGCTCGAAGCCATGCCGGGCATGGTCGAGGGCGGCACGACCGCAACCGAACAGCGTGAAGTGTCGCGCCTACGCGAGATCCTGTTCGCGGAAGATGCCTGGCGTAGGAACGCCTTCGTCGATCCGGATCACGATCGCATCGGCTCAGCGGGCCTTTTGGGCGAGCTGACCGGACAGCTCGGAGTTCGGGGCGGCGCGCGGAGCGACCCGCCAGTCCTGCAGAATTACCCCACCCTCGTCGACACACAGCTCGGACCAGCCGCAAACATCGGCGGTTACCTGGTGATCGTGTGCTTGCCGAAGCGCGGCGGCGGCTTCACCGCAACGCCCAGCGCTGCGCTCGACGACGAGCGCGCGGAGCGCGAGTTCTATGCCTACGCTTGGCCCGCCGAGCGCGGTCAAGGTTTGACCACCGCGTATTTTCTCGATCAGAACGAGCGCATCTTGTTGGCCGACAGCCGCGAGACCGCCCCCGCGCGCCTGCTCGGTCCCGAAGCGAGCCCCACCTGCGACGACGTTTCGGACCCCAGTACCGCCGCGGAATGGCGCGTGTGGCGGCACAAGAAGCCGCGCACCACTCTCCCCGACGCTCAGAAGTAGCCAAGCAATGGACGCCGTTTACAAAAGCGATTTGAACCGCGACGTGGCGCCGGCCTACCCGGGCGAATTCGTGCCACTCAGCGTCGGTCCGATCAAGGTGTGGCCACCCGTCGTGCTGGCGCCCATGGCCGGCGTGACCAATTACCCCTTCCGCTCGTTGTGCCGCCGCTTCGGTGCCGGCTTGTACGTGAGCGAGATGATCACGGCGCGGCCGCTGGTCGAAGGCAACCAAAAGACGCTACGCATCGCCGACTTCGGCGCGGAAGAAACGCCGCGCAGCTTGCAACTGTACGGCGTCGACCCGTACTACGTCGGTGAAGCCACGAAGCGCCTCGTCGGTGAAGGGCGCGTCGATCACATCGACATGAACTTCGGCTGCCCCGTGCGCAAGGTGACGAGCAAAGGCGGGGGCGCGGCGATCCCCGTCAAGCCGCGCTTGCTGGCCGCCATCGTGCGAGCCTGCGTGCAGAACGCGGGCAGCGTGCCAGTGACGATCAAATTCCGCATGGGCATCCACGACGAGCTGCTCACGTTCTTGGATGCGGGCCGGGTCGGCGAAGGCGAAGGCTGTCGCGCCGTAGGCTTGCACGCGCGCACCGCCGCCCAACTCTACGATGGCGAGGCGCGCTGGAGCGCGATCGCCGAGCTCAAGCAAGCCGTGCGGACCATCCCGGTGCTCGGCAACGGCGACATCTGGGAGGCCGAAGACGCACTGCGCATGATGCGTAGCACGCACTGCGACGGCGTCATCGTCGGCCGCGGTTGCTTGGGCCGACCTTGGTTGTTCCGCGATCTCGTGAGCGTGTTCGACGGGCGCGAGCCGGAAAATCCGCCACTGCTCGGCGGCATCCGCGACATCATGTTGGAGCATGCCGAGCTACTCTGCAGCTGGTTCGGTGAGCGCATGGCAATGCGCTCGTTCCGCCGCCATTCGACCTGGTACACCAAAGGCTTCCGCGGCTCGGCCGAGCTCCGACAACGGCTGATGCAGATCGGCACGCTCGCGGATTTGCGCGAGGCCCTGGCGAACATCGATGGCGCGCAGCCGTTCCCGCCCTCGGCCATGCGCGTGCCGCGCGGCAAAGGTTCGGGCACTCAGGCCGTGAGCCTGCCGGAAAATTACCTGCTCGATCGCGAGGATGCGACGCCTCCCGGTGCAGACGCAGAAGACGAATTTTCAGGCGGCTAACGGTGTCTCCGTGGCTGTCACAAACTGCCACGTTGCTCAGGAAACCGATCCGAAACGATTCCACGCACGGGCGGCGTGACGATGGGCCAAGTCACGTGTACGCTTTGCCTCCGAACCGAGTTCCGCTGCTCCCCACCACAAGGATCCCGATCGTGCGAATCCCGGCAATGATCAGCGAATTCTTCGAATGGCGTTGGGCGCCCTGCGTGGGGTTGACCGCGGGCTCGCTCACGTTCGTGGCGCTCGCCGTGTTGATCATTCCAACGCAGTTCGATGGCTCATCGTCGTCTTCGACCAGCGCCAGCATGAGCGACGTGCGCACGTTCGAACGGCCAGTGGCAGCGGCCGCGCCGGCACGAACGCTGTTCGGAGCATCGCTCGCGCGCAACCTCACGGGCGGCATTGCCCAGCGTGGCGCGGAACCCACGCAGCCACCGCCGCGTGCAGCCCAGCCTGCGCCGGACGTCGTGAGCGTGGCGCAGCGCGGCTTCTCGCCGATCATGGACCGCCCCGAGCCGCCAGCGCCGCCGCCCCCGGCTCCCGAGGCGGTGCCTCCTCCTGCGCCTCCGCCGCCAGCGCCACCGCCCGAGGCTGGCACGGTGATCGTGCAGCAACCGGAGCCCGATGGGCCGCGGCGTGAGGTCACGGTTCCCTGAGGTGATGCTCGCTTGACGGAGACGGTGCGGCTCGACCGCTTCTTGTGTGCCTCGCGTCTGTTCAAGTCGCGCACCTTGGCTCAAACGGCGTGTGAGGCGAATCACGTGCGCGTGAATGGGGAGCCCGCGCGCTCGAGTCACGCGCTGCGCGTGGGCGACGAGATCCGCGCCTTTGCTCCGCGCGGCAGCGTGGTCTGGGAAGTGCTCCAACTGGCAGAGAAGCGGCTCGGCCCACCCGAAGCTCGCCTGCTGTACGCCGACCATTCGCCGCCTCCACCCCCGAAAGAGGAGCGCATCGCGGTGCGCGAGCGCGGCGCAGGGCGACCGACCAAAGCCGAGCGGCGCGCGATCGATCGCTTCAGGGGCGATGAATGACGCCTGCTGCGAGCGAGCTCGGACGCCGAATCAGCCACGCCGTACCGACCATCCACGCGCTCAGCAAGAGCGCCGCCACCTTTTGAGCGGCAGGCAAGAGCAGCGGTGGCGGTGCCGCGTCCCGCAGGTGATACGCAAAGAGCAGCGCGTCGAACGTAGCGACCGCCAGCGTGCACGCGCCGAGCCGCCCGAGCCAGCGCGCCGGAGAGCTCGAACGGCTGAGCGCGACGACTGCGCACAGAGCAGCGCCGATGCCCAAGGCGCCCGAGGTCAGCGCCAGCGAACCGTGCAGCAGCCCAAAGCGCTCCGAGGGCATCAGCGCCACTGCCACGAAGAGCAGCACTGCGGCTCCCCCCAACGCCCGCACCCAAGGCCCCGAGCGCGAGCCGAGCGAAAAGTTGCCTGGCAGCACCCAGAAAAAGCCGGCCAGCGCCGCCGCAAACAGCAGCAGCCCGACCTGCGCGCAGGCCGCGCCCAGGTGGTTGTCCACGCCAGAGAGTGAAGTCGGCTGCGTCAGATCGCAGAAGAAGTTGGCAAAGAAGTGATGACCCGGAGCCTTCGGATCGAGCCAAGTTCCTCCCGGATAGAGCCGCATGGCCAGAGCCATGAACACGACGAAGCCCAGCCAACACCCGAGCATGAACAGCGCGCAGCGTTGCACCCCGATGAGCCCATTCATTGGCTTGTCATGGCTCATCACACTCACACCCACTCATGCCGTGTAGGTCCTACTCTGGAGCAGCCCATCGTTCGTTCAAAGTCCCACGATCCCCTGATTCTGCAAGCCCGGCCGGAAACGGCCCCGAAATGGGCGATGTGTCAGGCTTGAAGACCCATGCTGCGTCGCTCCCTCGTGGATCCTCCGGATTACGTTGCCGACGCGAGCGTGCACGCGGAGCAAGAGCCGGACGCTACGACGGAAAAATCGCGCTCCTCGTTCCCGCCGAAGATGCGCGTCTCGTCGCCTCCGCCGACCATGCGCCGTTCGTCGCATCCTCCGGCGTCGTCGCCGGATCGTGTCGACTTGGCATGGTTGCAACAGATCTTCGGCAACATCCAAATACAAAACGGCCTCGCTCACGCCCGCTTCGGTGAGTACACGCTGCGCACGGCGCTGCAACCAGTGCTCAGCCTGGCGCATCACAAGCCCGTTGGTTACGAAGCGCTGCTGCGCGCGTATGACGCGGAGGATCGCTTGGTCTCTCCGCACCGTATGTTTCGCAAGGCCGGCGATGACGCGATTGCGCTCGATCAGATCTGCCGAGCCTTACACGTGCAGAATTGCGTGCTGCAGGGAGCCGACCAGAACTGGATCTTCCTGAACGTCAGCCCGGCGCTGATCTTGGAGGGCCATTCCACGCGCACCATCCTGCCGCGCGTGCTCGAACGCCATGGCGTGCCGGCACACCGCGTGGTCGTGGAAATCCTGGAAACGTCGGCTTACGACGAAGAGAACCTAGCGCGCTGCGTGCAATATTTCAGAGATCTCGGCTGCCTGGTGGCGATCGACGATTTCGGCGCGGGGGAGTCGAATTTCGAGCGCATTTGGCGCTTGAAGCCGGACATCGTGAAGCTCGATCGTTCGATGGTCGTGGAGGCCATGCGCACGGCCCGGGTGCGGCGTATTCTGCCGGGGCTCGTGTCGCTCATCCACGAAGCCGGCTGCTTGGTGGTGATGGAGGGCCTCGAGACCGCCGAGCACGCGCTGATCGCGATGGAGAGCGACGTCGACTTCGTGCAGGGCTTCTACTTCGGCGAGCCACGCTCGAACCTGAGCCCCGAAGAGGACTACCGGAGCGTGTTGAACGAGCTGTTCAACTGCTTCCAAGAGCGCGTACGCCGACAGTCGAGCAGCGAGCGCTCGATGCTCGGTCACTATTCCAAGAAATTCGAGGACTCCGCGCTGATGTTTCGCTTGGGCGGCGAGCCCGAGCAAGCCTTCGCCGAGTTCCTCGCTCTGGGCGGCGTGCAGCGCTGCTACTTGCTCTCGGCCGAGGGCGTGCAGGTCGGCGCCAACATGGGCACGAAGGACGCGGCGCGCCGACTGGATCCGCGTTACCTGCCATGCGCCGACGCGGAAGGCGCCAATTGGTTCCGGCGCCCCTACTTCCGGCGCGCACTCGCGCAACCCATGGTCGTGCAGGTGTCTCGGCCCTACCTATCGATCGCCGACGCGCGCGCGTGCGTCACGTTTTCGATCGCCATCCCCGAGACCGACGGCGTGCGCGTCCTGTGCGCGGATCTGGACTGGGAGTCGTTCGCTCCCTGAGCGCGCGCTACTTCTCGCCGGCCAAGAACAGCAGCGCACGGCGGCTAGGCATGAAAAAATAGGCGCCTCCGCGAGTTTCGACGAAGCGCGGCACGTTGCGCACTCGCCGCACGGGGCAACCCTGGATCGTGAAATCACTGGCGGGAAACGGCACCTCGCGGTTGGCGGCCAGCATCGGATCCGGATCGCTGGATAGCCCCGCAAAGGCCGGGTTTTGCACCCAGTTCGACTGCACGAATTCGAACTGACGACTCAAGTTGGCGTTGAAGCACAGGAAATGCAGCCCGCGCTCCTCCGCTCCGACCTCGGTGCGCAGCTTGTCGATGTCGTAGTCTTCGTCGACCGGAGGACCGTAGGCACGACCGCGGCGCATGATGCGATGCCGATTCGTGAGCTCCAAGCGCTCCTTGCGCACCTCGGCGTCCTTCGGATCGCCACTGAGCTCGGGATCATGCGGGACGGGCAGCGCCGTATCGCGCGGGTTCGTACGCCGAATGTGGGCTCCAATCGGACAGCGCTCGCCGAACGAGTCGTCGTTCAGGCCATACACGAAGCTGTCGAGCTCCTTTTCGACGGGCGGGCCAGGCGCGTGCGGATAGCGCGCGAGCGGCGTGCCGTTCGGCCAACGGCCGACGAAGCGCGCGGCCAGCCAGGCACGACCTTCACGACCTGCCGGCGCGTCGGGCACCGTTTGCCGTGCTCGTTCGATGTATTCCCAGAACGCGGGCACGTCTTGCACCAGCTGTCGGAACACCAAATAGCTACCGTTTTTGCCAAAATCGCGCCGTTCGGGCTGCCCGTCGGCGGTCGCGAGCACGCCTGCCGGATCGGCACTGCTCGGCACCAGCGGCGAGAGCGGCAACTTGCCGTACACGTTGGGCTGTCCGAGCAAGACCTCACCTGCAGGAATGACGTCGTCCTGGCGATAGCGAGGCAAACCGCTCAAGCGCGGGTTGGCGATGCCATCGCGAAAACCGAAGTGCTCTTTGCGGCTGGTCAGATTGGAGGCCACGGTGTCGAGCACGGTAATCACGTGCGTGCCATGCGCGCGGCACAGCTGCGCGGTGATGAACTCTTGAATGCGCACCCAATCTTCCGCATCCGCCTCGTTGTCGCCGGCGAACACGGCGAGCATGCCGTGCACCGGCTGCTCGGG
>OUNO010004402.1_pt3 | contig 12891 bp, 11 predicted proteins | sample 1779811 | NCBI WGS metagenome assembly OUNO01 (sample SAMEA3914804, study PRJEB12502) | metagenome | biome: forest; material: soil | place: Canada | collected 2010-06-25 | depth 0.3 m | reverse complement strand
TTCATGGTCGAGATGCGCGAGACGGCCGAGATCCTGAAGAGCGCGACGCGCCGCTCGCTGGTCATCCTGGACGAGATTGGGCGCGGCACGAGCACCTTCGACGGGCTGTCGATCGCCTGGGCGGTCGCCGAATACCTCGACGAGGCCATCTGTTGCCGGGCGCTCTTTGCCACGCACTACCACGAGCTCACCGCGCTCGGCGAAGGCAGCCGCCACGCGGCCAACTACAGCGTGAGCGCCCGCGAGCTCGACGGGGACGTCGTGTTCCTGCACCGCCTGGTGCCGGGCGCCGCGAGCCGCAGCTATGGCGTGGCGGTCGCCAAGTTGGCGGGTCTACCGGAGACGGTCCTGGCGCGCGCGCGTGCGCTGCTCGTTACCCTGGAGGGTGGCAGCGTGTCACCCGAGGCCAAAGTGCCCCTAAAAACTGGTGTGAAATCACGGGTCAAGGACGATCAGTTACCGCTCTTCGGCGCGCGCTCGGCGGAGACCCGCGGTCACGCGGAGGTGATCGAGACACTAAAAGCGCTCGACCTTGATCGAGTGACTGGCCTGGAGGCATTACAATTTCTCGCGAGACTCAAGCAGAAACTCTGAGCGATTGGGCATCCTCTAAATGTTCGTCATCGTCATGGGCGTCACGGGCTGCGGCAAGACGACGATTGGGCGGCTACTCGCCGAACGCGTGGGGCTCTCGTTCCACGATGCCGACGACTATCACTCGCCCGAGAACCGCGCGAAAATGGCGGCGGACATCGCGCTCAGCGACGCCGATCGCTGGCCCTGGCTCGAGCACTTGGCGCGGCTCGCGCTCGAGTGGCAAGCCCAAGGCGGCGCGGTGCTTGCGTGCTCGGCGTTGAAGCAAGCCCACCGCGATCTACTGGTACAGCACGTGCCCGAGCACGCCATCGTCTACCTCGAGCTGCCGCGCGCGACGGCCGAGCAACGGCTCGCTGCGCGTCGCGGCCACCACCAATTCGTGCGCGATTTTCAGCATCTCCTGGACGGCCAATACCGCGATTTGGAGCCGCCCCAAGATGCGCTCGCGCTCTCCGCAGAGTTGCCGCCCAGCGAGATTGTCGAGGCGGCAGCTGCGTACGTCCGGCGCTGAGACTTAGCTCCGCCGGGGCGGCTTCGGCTCGGGCGGCGTCGCGCTGCGGCCGTCTTCGGGCCACGGGTGGCGCGGATAGCGGCGCATCAGCTCGCGGCGCACGGCCGGGTAGTGGCGTTCCCAGAAGCCGGATAGATCGGTCGTGACCTGCACCGCGCGGTGATTGGGCGCCAGCAGGTGCAAGGTGAGGGGGACCTTGCCGCGGCACAGGCGCGGCCCCTCCGGCATGCCGAAAAAATCCTGCAAGCGTGACTCGATCCACGGCGGGCGATCGGCTTCGTAGTGCACGTCGACCATGCGTCCTCCGGGGAGGCGCACGCGCTCCGGGGTCTCGTTGTCGAGGGCTCGGCGTTGGGGCGCATCGAGCCCCGCGAGCAAGGCGCTCCGCACGTCCACCGCGGCCAACTCGCTGAAGCTGATGATACCCGCGCAAATCAGGCTCAGCGTTGCATCGATCGAATCGTCGTTCAGCTCGGGAAAGCCCAGCTCCGGGAAGTGATCGCGCAACAGGCGCAAGCGCAACGTGAGCGACGAGACCTCATCACTCTTGGCGAACGACAGCGAATCGCCGCGACGCGCTGCCGCGGCCAAGACCGCGCTGGCCTGTGCCGACGGGGGCGCCGCGCCGCGGGCTTCGTCGAACACGACCGCGCCGAAGGCCATCTTCTCGACGCGATCGACGCGCTCGGCGTGGGCGTTCCACTCGAGCTCGTCGGTGAGCACGACCGCGTCAGGGAAATCTTCGAGCAGCCAGTCGGGCTCGATCGCGCTGGCCAGGCGCACGGTCGTGTTGTTCGAGGTTGCCCCTCGCTGCTCTTCCACGTCGAGCGCGAGCAAGAACTCCGGATCGACCGCGACGCTCTGCTCCGATAGGCGCGCCACTCCACCGGAGGCCAACGTCAGCTCACGTTCGCCGCGTCGTCGACGCCGCGCGACGCGGTCGGGGAAGGCGCGCAGCAAGCAACGCTGCAGCTCGCGCTCGACGGCTTCCATGCTACCGGGGCCTTCGATTTCGTCTCGCAGCAAGCGTGCCAGCTGCCGCTCGGCGCGTCGTACGCTGTCGACTGCGCGTGCGTCGAGGCCGAAGCTGCGCAAGCGATGCGCTTCGAAGCGCGCGTCCTCGGCCTCCTGAAAGCGCTCCATGCGTTCCAGCACGTCGCTCGGTCCGCGCGCGCCGAACGCCGCGCCGCGATCGGCGCCGAAGCCCGCGCGTGTGCCGAGCACGATGTCGCGTTCGCCCAGCAAGGCCGCGGCGAGCGCCGCTTGCTTCGAGATGCCGCGCCGCTCGCCTTCGACCAAGAGTCGCCCGAGGCGCGGTGAGACGGGGAAGCGCAGTAGGCGCTTACCGATCGGGCTGAGCCCGCCCGTCGGCTCGAGCGCACCGAGCAGTGTCAGCAGCTGACGCGCATTGTCCACGCGCGCGCGCGGCGGTTCGTCCAAGAACTGCACCGATTCGGGCTCGCTGATACCCGCGCCGTGCAGCAGCAAGAATGCCTCGGCCAGGTCGCTGCGCACGATCTCCGGCGTGTCGTGCGCGCGCCGCGCTTCGTGATCGCCCTTCGTGTACAGGCGCAGGACGCGGCCCGGACGAGTGCGGCCCGCGCGACCCGCGCGCTGCGTGGTCGACGCGCGGCTCACGGGCTCGAGCGCCAGCGTGGGCAAACCGCTCCACGGTGAAAATCCCGCGACCCGCGCCAGCCCCGAATCCACGACCGTGGTCACCCCGTCGACGGTGACCGACGACTCGGCCACGTTGGTCGCGAGCACCACTTTGCGCTGCTTGGCGGGTTCGACGGCGCGTGCTTGCTCGGCGATCGGTAAGTCGCCGTGCAGCGGCAAGACCAGGAGCTGCGCCTCGTGCGCCAATGGCTCGAGCGCGGTCTTGGCTTTGCGGATCTCGCCCGCGCCCGGCAAGAACACGAGCACGTCGCCCTCCGGCGATGCAGCGACCGCCTGGCGCACCGCGCTCACGATCTGCTTTTCGAGCGGGCGATCATCGGGCTTGGCCAAGAACTCGATCTCGACGGGGAACATGCGGCCCTCGCTACGTACGCGCGGGCAGTCACCCAAATAACGAGCGACCGGCTCGGCGTCGAGCGTCGCGCTCATCACCAGCAGCTTGAGATCGGGGCGTGTGGTTCGCGTCAGACGCGCGAGCAGCACGAGCAGCAAATCGGTCGCCAAGTGGCGCTCGTGGAATTCGTCGAGTACCACCGCGCCCACGCCGCGCAGCGTCGGGTCTGCCACCAAACGGCGGAGCACGATGCCTTCGGTGGCATAGCGAACGCGCGTGCGCGCGCTGCCCACTTCCTCGAAGCGAACGCTGTAGCCGACGCGCTCACCGAGCTGTTCTTGGCGCTCGTCGGAAACGCGTCGCGCGGCCATGCGCGCCGCGAGTCGCCGCGGCTCGGCGACCAGTACCTCGGTATCGCCCAGCCACTCGTAGACCGCCCACGGAACGCGCGTGGTCTTGCCAGCACCGGGCGGCGCCTCCAAGACGACGGCCCGGGCCGAACGCAACGCGCGCTCGAGCTCCGGCAAAACGTCGTCGATGGGCAGCGGCTGCATGCCGCCCGTGGCTTAGCACCTTCGGGGTTTTTCGGGGCCCCTTCTGGGCTATGCTGCCGCCGGTCATGTCCGAGCGTCGCGCCGCATTCTTCGATCTCGACCGAACGCTGGTGCGGGTCGACACCCCACGCCTGTACACCAAATACCGTCGTAAGACCGGTCAGGCCACCTGGCGCGACTCGTTGCAGGTCGCCTGGTGGGTGCTCCAGTACTCCGCTGGTGTGATCGACGCGCCGCGTGTCGCGCGCAAAGCGCTGGAAGACTTCGCGGGCAAAGAAGAGAGCTGGCTGATCAAGACGTGCGACGAGTGGTTCCCGCAGTACGTGTTGCCGGAGATCCAAGCGCGCGGGCGCGAGATCGTGAAGAACCACCGCGACGCGGGAGATCTGGTGGCGATCGTGACCGCGGCCACGCAATACGTGGCACGCCCCGTGGCCCGTGAGCTAGGCATCGATCACGTCGTCTGCTCGGAGCTGGAGGTCGTCGACGGCAGGTTCACTGGCCAACCGATCGAGCCCCTATGCTACGGGGAGGGCAAGATCATCCGCGCTGGCAACCTATTGGAGCAGCACGGCATCGGCTTCGACAAGGTGACCTTCTTCAGCGACAGCATCACCGATCTGCCGCTCTTGTCGAAGGTCGAGGTGCCGATCGCCGTGAACCCGGATCGCCGACTTCTGCGCGCAGCGCGGGCTCGCGGCTGGCAAGTTCAGAACTGGTGAGTGAAAACTCGCCAGTCCGGCGCCGTGCGTCGCACGCCGCCGGACCGCGACTTCGCACTCAGCGCTGGATGCGCGCCGAACCGCCCTTGGCGAACGCACGCACCTGATCGAGCGTGGCCATCGTGGTGTCACCGGGGAAGGTGGTCACGAGCGCGCCGTGCGCCCAGCCCAGCTTGACCGCCTCTTCCGGCGACTCGCCGGCGAGCAGGCCGTAAAACAAACCTGCGGCGAAGCCGTCGCCGCCGCCCACGCGGTCGATCACGTCCAAATCGGCGTGTGGCGCGTTGTAGATCTTGCCGTCGACCCAAGCCACCGCGCTCCAGGAGTGGCGATTGGTCGAGTGCACCTCGCGTAGCGTGGTGGCAACGACCTTCACTTGCGGGTGCTTCTTGACCACGTTCTCGATCATGCCCACGAAGGTGCTCGGATCGAGCTTCTTCGAATCTTGCTTCTGGACCTCGGGGCCAGCCACGCCCAGACCCTTTTGCAGATCTTCTTCGTTGCCCACGAGCACGTCGACGTTCTCGACGATGCGGGCGATCACTTCGACGGCCTTCTTTTCGCCGCCCCAGATGTTCCACAGCTTCTCGCGGAAGTTGAGATCGAAGCTGGTGACCGCGCCTGCCTTCTTGGCGGCCTTCATGCCTTCGATGATGAGCTCACCGGTCGTCTCCGACAGCGCGGCGAAGATGCCGCCGCTGTGGAACCAGCGCACGCCGCCGGCGAAGATCTGATCCCAATCGAAGTCGCCCACCTTGAGCTGGGCGGCAGCTTCGTTGGCGCGGTTGTAGAACACGATCGGCGCGCGCACGCCGTGACCGCGATCGCTGTACACGGCGCCCATGTTCGGGCCGTTCACGCCGTTGTGCTTGAAGCGCTTGTAGAACGGCTTCACGCCGATGGCTTTCACGCGCTCGGCGATCAAGTCACCGATCGGGTAGTCGACGATGGCGCTGACGATGGCCGAGTTGAGCCCGAAGCAATCGGCCACGTTGGCGGCCACGTTGAACTCACCGCCGCTGACGTGAATGTGAGCCTCGGTCGCCTTGCGGAAGGGGACGATGCCCGGGTCGATCCGATGCACGAGCGCGCCCAGAGAAACCAGATCGAGTGCGCCTTCGCTGCGGATGTTCAAACCATTGCCCATTGGGTGCTATCCTGTGGTGTGAGTACTCGGCCGGGCCCGCGAAATTGCGGTGCGGGCTCCCGATCGGAGCCAGAGCCACCCGGCCGTGGCAGAAGCCCGCAATTTCGCGGGCCCATCATGTACGACGCGCGGCGCAGGCAATCAACGGTGCAGAGCGGGCAGATTGCCATTTTGCCGTGCAACGACCGTGCGACGCTTTCGGCAGGGGGCATCAGCCGGAGTGGCGGCGTCAGCCGCGCACGCGGATAGCCCAGGTCAGCTTGGCGATGCTCTTCAGCACGTTGGGCACCCGCTTCATCAGGTTGATGCTCGGGGGTCGCTTTTCGATCACCCGAGTCGGAATTTCCGTGACCCGCAGCGAGGCGCGGTACGCTCGAATCACGAATTCACTCGCAAATACGTCTTTTTCCACCAGACAAGCCTCTGCTACCGGCAGCAGTAACGAGCGGCGAAACCCTTTCAGCCCGTGGGTGTCGGTGCCGCGAAAGCCCAGGAGCCCGCGCAACATCGCAGTGTAGAGCAGGCTTGCCGCATGCCGAAAGAGCGGGCGCTCGTCCTCGGCGCCGCCGATCAGCTTCGAGCCGACGACCAGATCCGCGCTGCCTTTCCGGAGCAGCTCGACGGCGCGCTGATGAAAATCGGTGTCGCACAGGTCGATCTCGTCCGCCAAAATCAGCTCGCCGCGCGCGGCGAGGATGCCCAAGCGCAGCGCTTTGCCGTAGTTGGGCTCGCCCGCGGAGATGTGACGCACTTCGGGATACTTGCGCTCCAGCTCGCCGATGATGGCCAGTGTGCGATCGCGCGAGCCATTCTCGGCCAGCACGATTTCGTAGCTCCAACCGAGCGGCGACAGGCGCTCGCGCAGGTCGACCACCGCCGAGTGCAGGATGCCTGCTTCGTTGTAGATCGGGATGACGATCGAGATCTCGGGGTCGCTCATGCGCTGTCTCGGCGCAACGTGAGAGCACGCTCTGCCGCCGTTTTTCCAAAGACAATGGCGTCTTCCATGGCCGAATAGTTCCAAGCGCCGTAACGCCCGCTGGACACGATGCGTGCCTCCTCGAGGAACGGCTGGATCACGTCCAACGCGGCGAAGTACTCGTGATCGAAGATCACGTACGCGTAATCGATGCGCCGCGGGCGGGCGAACTCGATCTCGCTCGGCGAATCGATGACGCCCATCTCGATCAGACCCCGCGCAACCTCGGGCAACAGGCGCGCCAGATCCGGCGTACTCCGCTCGGCCAGCTCCACGTACAATGCGCCCTTGCCCGCGGGCGCCATTGCTTCCGAGAAGTGTGAGTAGCAGCCCACGCGGTAGAACGGGTATTTCGCCTCGGGCACGTAGGCCCAGTGAAAATCTTTGCCCGGCTTGCGGTTCAGCGCGACGTCCAGGTAGTCGAGGTGCGAGCAGCGCAGCTTGGCTGCCGCTCGGCGCACGCTTTCGGGCACCTCGTCGAGCAGCTCGAGCAGCTTGGGCAGCGGAATGGTGCTGACGAGCACATCGAACTCGACCTGTTCGTCTTCGAACACCAAGCGTCGCGCGGCGAGCTCGATGCGCAGCGGGCTGCGCTCGAGCTCGAGCGCCGGTACGCGCTCTGCCATGCCGGCCGCGAGCACGCCGATGCCCTGGCGCGGATAGATGAAATTCGAGTTGTAGCCGAGCTCGCGATCGTTGAGCCCGACCGCGCCCGCGATCACGTCTTCCAAGCGCGGCAGGGGCACGAAGCGTTGACACCACGCGCTCGTGATCTCGCGCGGGTGCACGCCCCAGAGCCGCGAGTTGTACGGGATCATGAAGTGACGGCTGATGCCCTCACCGAAGTGGAGCAGGCAGAACTCCTCGAAGTTCCGCGGCTCGGGCTTGTCCTTCGCGAAATGCGCGGCAACGAAGCCGGACACGCATTCATAGGCGATCTCGGGCGGCAGCCCGAAGGTGTTGGCTTGGAACGGGTAGCGCGTGTACACGCCGTTCGACCAGATCACGCTGCGGCGCTGGATCTGCAGGTGATCGGGCCCGATCCAGTCCAAAACGCGAGCGCGCAGCGCGTCACTCTTCAGGTGCAACAAGTGCCCGGTGCGGTCGAAGCGAAAGCCGTTGTCCTGCAGCGTGATCGCGTGGCCGCCGGGCGCGCGCAGCTTCTCGAAGACGCGATGGGGCACGCCGCGCTCGCCGAGCTCGATCGCGGCGCTCATGCCGGTCAGGCCAGCACCCAAGATCGCGACTGGGGTTTTCGCTGAAGAAGCGGAGCTCATGCCGAAAGCCGGCGCAAGCTATCACTACTTTTCGGTTTGGGTAGAACCGCTCGGCCCGGGCGCTGAAAAGCGCCCGCTTTGGGGGCTTCTGGTCGCTCGACGTGTGCTTACGGTTGTGCGATCTCGCGGACGCGCGCGCGGTGCCGGAGCTTCTGCATCCCGAGGCGCAAGCGGCTGCGAGCCGTTTCGGTGGGCACGCCTTGATGCTCCGCGACCTCCGAAACCTCGAGGCCGATCACGTGGTGCAGCACGACCGCTCGCTCTTGCTCGGGGGGCAACACCGAGAGCAACCCTTGCACCTGACGGCGCGTGAAATACGCCTCCGAGGGCAAGCGCTGCTGCGTGTCGCCCATTCCTTCGACCAAGGCTTGCTCTCGGCGCTCGCGAGCACGCACGCGCCGCGCGTGGCTGAGCCCAACACGCAGGGTGATGCTGTCCACCCACGCACGCAGTGAGCCTTCACCGCGGTAGCTGGGCAAGCTGCGCAGCACGTTCAGCAGCACCTTCTGCTCCAGCTCATCCAAATCGAGATGTGGGGGAAACAGCGAGCGCAGACGACGTCGGATCCACGGCAGCTGAGTCTGCACGAGGGCCTCGACGGAAATCGGGCTGTCCGGGTCACCCTCGACGGGGCCAGCGGACAGCGCGTCCAAGCGGGGGGTCAAAATAGGTGAGGACAACCCTGGATTAATGTCCGTCCCTGTAGGCCTCCGTTACGGCTTCGATGCAGCAACGACCGAAAGAACCGAGCCTGATTCGAGCGGTGAATGCGATTCGCTATTTCGGATCAGCACTCGACGCCGACGACATGCAAACGCGGTGCGATTTGGAAATCCCCATGGGTGGGGGCACACATGCTGACGCAACCGACACGCGTGCTGACCTGTGGGCGAGCGCAGAAACTCAATATTTCTCGACCGCGTCCGGCGTCGGATGTGGCAACCTGCTCCGTGGTAACGGTCGCTGATCGCGAGCGACGTCTACTTTGCTCACTGCTCCAGCGTGTCCAGCGTGTCAGAGCCCCCGCGAGTCGAGCAGTGAGGGAAGATTCCGTGGAACATGGAACAAACTATTCGCCCTGCAGCGCCACAGAAAGTACTGCGATTTTGAATAGTTACAATTCCAGTTTCGGCGTTGGATTATTGAATCACGGACGGTGCCGCGGCCGGACATCCACCGTGCAGGGTGTCGCGCCGCAAACTTGCTTCGCGAGGCCCTTCTCCGCGTGACCTCGCGCGCAAATAAGTCCAACGCCTCCGTGGCCCTGCCGGAGGCACTGAACGAGCACGGCTCTGGTGTCGTGGTTCGTCCGGAGTTCGTGTGTCCGCCGTTCGAAGAAGTCTACGCCGAGACCTTTCCTGCCGTGTGGCGCATGGTGCGCCGAATGGGCGTCATCGACAGTGCCATCGACGACGTCGTGCAGGAAGTCTACGTCACGGTGTACCGCAAGCTCGACCAGTTCGAGGGTCGCTGCGCAGTCAAGACCTGGGTCTTGGGCATCCTGACGCGCGTCGTGAACAATTACCGTCGTGTCCGACGCCGCAAGGGCGCGGGCCATGCGTTGAGCTCGGTCGTCGGCGATCCCGATCTGATCGCCGACGCAGCGTTGGATCCGCACGAGCAGGTGAGCCGAGCCGAGGCCGGGCGCCTCGTGCACCGCTTGCTCGACGAGCTGGACGACGACAAGGCCTCGGTGTTTGCGCTCGCGGAGCTGGAAGGCATGAGCGTGCCCGAGATCGCGTTGGCGCTGAACGCGAACGTGAACACGACCTATGCTCGCTTGCGCGCCGCCCGGCGCGACTTCGAGCGCGGTCTGCGTCGGCTGCAAGCACAACGCCGCGGGTGAGCCGTGGATGAGCTGAGTTCGCGCGCCCGCGCGTTGCTCAGCGCCGCGCAGGGTAGCGACGATCCGGCGCCGGGTGACCTTTCACGCGTGCGCCGCAGTGTGCTCGTGCGCATTGGCTCGGCCGGCTTCGGCGCGACGGTGTTCTCGCTCAGCTTGCAGCGTGCGCAGGCCTTCCTGGGTTTGGCCGCGCCGAAGCTCGTGGCCGTGGTCGCGCTCGCCGTCGGTGGCAGCGCCGTGTACCAGCGCGTGGAGCGGGCGATCGAGGCACCGCACGCGGCTGCGAGCGTCGTGCACGCGCCACGAGTCGTCGCCGCTTCGCCAGGGCCGGCCAAGCGCGTGCAGGCACCGATCCCCGAGCCACCGGCGCTACCCGCGCTCCTCGAAGAAACGCCCGGCGCTGAAGAGCCGCCCAGCACTCCTGCGGTCGCGTTGCCTCGGTCGCAGCCACGCGCTGCCCGCGTTGCTCCTACACGCGCCCACGTCAGTGCTCACGTCGATTTGGAAGCCGAGATGCGCTGGGTCCGCGCGGCCGACGCGGCGTTGCGCAGCGGCAACGTGGGCACCGCTCAGGGCCTACTCGACGATCATGCCCGTGAGTTCCCGAGCGGCGCGTTGGCCGAAGAGCGCGAAGGGCTGCGCATCGTGGCCGGTTGCCAAAGCCAATCCGGCGACGGCAATCGTGGCGCTGCTCGTTTCCTCGAGCACGCGCCGCACTCCTTGCTCGCCGGCCGAGTGCGGGCCGCGTGCCCTCAGGTTGCAGCGAAGCAGAGCGACTCCGCTGCGCCGAGCCAGCCGGGTCCGACAAGCGGCTGAGCCCAGCGTCCAGCGCCGAACGGCTACGGGTCCGGTGGACTTTCGTAGTACTTCGCTGGTCGCTGCAATTTCACGTCGCAATTGGAATTCGGCTACCGCAGAATGTGAGACAGATCTGGGGTGCCTTGCACACTACACGGTGCGCGCGCGCGGCCTCGTTCGGCCGCGAGCCTGCCTAGGTCGGTGTTTCGGTAGTTCGCGCTTTCGCTCCAGCAGCCACGGAACTGCCAAATCACGGACACCGATAAAACCGTGAACATCCGGGATGCGGCGCGCCGCGCGCCCCCCATGCCAGCGCCTGCGAGGTAACAGCCACTCATGAACGCCTACAAATTCGCTTGCACCCTCGCCCTGCTGCTCGTGGGCAGCGTGCTCTCGGGTTGTTCCGAGCCCACCACCTTGCTCGACCAGGTGGCCGCGCAGTCGCAGTTCGGCCCGCAAATCGAGTCGCGTTCCGCGAATGACGCCGGGACTACGGCCGAGCCGCTCACCGCGTCGACTCCGAGCATGGGCTGTGGCCAGCAGACGCCCACCGATCAGCTGCTCGGCAAATTCACTCAGTACACGATGCACGTGACCGGCGCGACGCTCGATCCGACGTTCAGCGTTGCCGCTCACGACCGAAACTACTTCGTCTGGGTGCCCACCAATTACGATGGCACGAAGCCGCTTCGCGTCACCTTCCAGTTCATGGGTTGCGGCTCTCGCACCGCAGCCGCCACCGCGAACTACAAGTTGATGGCCCAAGATCCGGACAGCATCTACGTGGCGATGAACATGCCGCCCGCTGGCTTCCCGCCCGCCGGAAAAGATTGCTTCGACAACACGGTCGGCAAGACCTCCGTCGAGTGGGAGTTCATGGGCCTCGTCGCTTCCAAGGTGCAGAAGGATTTCTGCGTCGACGAGAGCCGGGTGTTCGTCTCTGGCTACAGCTCGGGCGCCTGGGTGTCGAACATGTTCGGCTGTTACTTCGCGGGCAAGGATCCGAACCGCCAGTTCGGCGCGGACATCAGCGTGCGCGGCCAGGTGTCGGTCACCGGTGGTCCGGTTCAGCCCGACGTCGTGTGCGGATCGAAAGACGCAGCGCTCTGGATCCACGATTCGGACGACAAAGAGAACCCGATCGGCGGCAATCAGAGCACTTCGCTGCCCAACGTGTTGAAGCGCAATGGCTGCACGGGTGACGTTGCCGGCCCGACCGCGCCCTTCGGCAGCACGGCCGCTCTGAGTAGCGTGTGCAAGCGCTACACGGCGTGTCCAGCCGAATTCCCAGTCGTTTGGTGTCCGACGGCCGGTAAGGGCCACAGCGCGCAGGACGATCTCGCGTTGCCGGGTTTCATCGAATTCGAGAATTTGCTGAACCCTCAATAACATTACTGGCAGTCGTAATAGTGTGTGTGCTCGTCTGAGTCGTTCATCGGCCGGGCTATCCCGCTCTCCCCGCGAACGGATCGAGGAACTCGTGTTCAAGTTGAAATTGCCATTGTCGTCTTCGTCGGCGCTGCTGCTCTTTGCAGGCCTCGCCCTCGCCGGCTGCACCACGCCGGAGGTCTGCAGCGATCTCGGTGATTGCGGCGGTGATATCATGGCCGGCAAACAGAGCCGGACGTTCGCGTTCCAGTCGAGCTGCGTGAACGAAGTGGCGGCGACGCCCAACGTACCCACCTTGCTTCATCAACCGCCCACGCTCGCGGGTGAGGTGCCGCCCAAGCGCACGCAGGTGAACTTCTGCTCCGAGATGGTGATCAGCCCCGACAAGACGATCAAGTTCATCCAACCGTGGTACCCGTCGATTCCGGTCGACCACGGCGACATCACGTACAAGGCCGATGGCTCGTACAGCGGCAGCATCATCTATCGGGGTGTCCAGGAGATGGATTTTGCCTCCGGCTGCTTCTTTTCGCAGGGCTTCTCGATCGTGGCCGACGGCAACGCGCCCACCGTCGACACCATCAGCTGCCTGGATTTCAAGCCCATTTTGGCCAAGGGTCTGGCGACGCAGCCGAACCTCGCCGTCCAAGCGTGCCTGAACGACGGAGCGGCGGGCTGTCAGTGCATCGTCAACATCGACCTGTTCACTGCCATGCAGGGGAACTGGGCTCCCGTCGGGCACACCATCAGTCACACCGACACCTTGTTCTTCAATCCGGTGTCCAACGCCGACTATTGCGTGAAGGGCAACCAGCTCGAGCTCACCGGCTACAAGCGGACCTTCCTGTTCAATCAACCAGCCCTCCGTACCCTGACGCTCGTCGAGTCGTCGTCGAATTGAGAAGGGCGCCCCCATCATGAAGATTTCAAAGCGACTCGCTCCGGCGCTCTTGTGCTCCTTGTTCTCTCTGCACGCCTTCGCGCAAGGCAACGGCGCGATCAACGACGCCGACGACGCCCCGGCCGCGCCGCCTGCCGGCGATGCTGCCGCGCCCAAGGC
>OUNO010004834.1_pt1 | contig 12897 bp, 31 predicted proteins | sample 1779811 | NCBI WGS metagenome assembly OUNO01 (sample SAMEA3914804, study PRJEB12502) | metagenome | biome: forest; material: soil | place: Canada | collected 2010-06-25 | depth 0.3 m | reverse complement strand
GGTGAAGCCGGCCAGCTGCTCGGCGTGCCGCTCCCCCGCCGGCTGGGCCAGGACGACGTCGCCCGGCAGGAACGCGGCCACGCGGCCCTTGACCTGGACGCGCTTGGTGACCTCGACCGGGGTCCAGGCGTCGAAGTAGCCGGCGTACTGGGCGAAGCCGACGTGGGCGGCGTCGGCTTCGACGATCAGCGCCCGGGTGAGGGAGGCGACGACGGCGGCGGAGCCGTGCGTCTGGGGGGTGGTGGTGGTCATGGGGTCCTCCTGGGGCCGGGGGGTGGGGGGAGCGGGTATGGTTTTACGGTACACCGCTCCCCCGTTGAACGCAACCCCCGAAACCTAGCGGTCTCCTTCCACGTACACCTCCTTGCCGCGCTCCTCCGTCGTCACGTGGATCAGCACGCGGGTGTTGTTCCACGGCCGGTAGCGCATCTTCACCTCGCGGGCCTCCTCGAGCGTGTCCCGCTGGTACCGCATCGACCCTGAGCGGGCCGAGATGGCGTTCGACAGGGTCACTAGGTACTTGCCCGCCCGGTGCGGCAGCTCGCGGACCTCGAGCACCCTGGACAGCGGGACGATGTCATCCCAGCCGGGCTCGACATCGACCGTGACCGTGGTCCGATTGATCTTGACCACGCGGAACCAGCCGCTCTTGGTCTTCACCGCCATGCCGACCCAGATGTCCCCCATGCTGACCGGCTTGGGGGCCGGCGCCTGGGCGGCCGTCTCCTGGGCCTGGAGGTGGACGAGGTGGGCCTCCAGGGCCTTGACGCGGGCGAAGCATTGCGCGGTGCGGTGGATCGCGGCATCGGTGCGCCGGCCGAACGCCTTGGTGCGCGACCTGCCGTAGTTCCAGTGCGGGTTGTTCGCGGCGGCGACGATCGTGGCGTTCAGCTGGTCGAGCTCGGCGCGGGTGGCCTCGATGGTGGTGGGCAGGGCGGTCACTGGGTGCTCCTCGGGGGGCTGAGCGGGCTGGAGGGCGCCGGCCTGGGTTGGGCCGGCGCCCGGTGGGCGGGGCGGGCTAGCGGGCCCAGGGGCGGTACTTGACCGGGGCGAGCGGGGCGGCGAGCTCGTCGCCGGTGCCGAGGCGGAACTGGAGGCCGGTGTGGCCCCACTTGTCCTGGGCGTCGGCGAGCAGGATCTCGGCGATGTCGCGGGGGCCTTCGCTGGAGTCGGCGGCGAACCACTTGCGGCCGTTGGCGGCCTTGACGAGGAGGCTGTAGCGGGCGGGGCGGGTGGCGGCGGGGGTGTTCATTTCGGGCCTCCGGGGTGGTGGGGGGCTGTTCGGGGTATGCGTTAAAGGTACAGCACACCCCGAACCTACGCAACCCCCAAAACCGGGTCAGGCCACCCGGCAGCGAACCGGCTTGAGCCCCCGGTCCAGCCCGTACCCCATCGGCTGCATCTTGATCCCGTACTCGGAGTGACTGCCGGCGAACCCCATCGGTACCGGCCAGCGGTGCCGAAGCGAGTCCAGGGCGTCGCGCTGGGCGACCGCCGTGGAGCGGCGCAGGTCGATCGAGCGCTGCTCGTGGCCGGACGGGGCGATACGGACACACACCGCGTGGCCCTCGCCGTCCTGCGGCTCGTCAGGGACCACCCAGGCCGTGCCCTGGACGGGGCCGGCCGACCAGACGACGCCGGTACGGGTTGGCCGATCGGTGGTCTCGGTCAGAGTCCAGGTGATGCGTCGTCCGAGTAGATCTTCCATCGTGGGTGCTCCTTACCGGGGGTGGGCCAGGGCGCCGGCTGGGTGGGCCGGCGCCCCGGGGGCGGGTCAGGCGAGGATGTCGCTGGCGCGGTCGACCAGCACCAGGGCCATCTCGGCCAGGAACTCGAGGGCCTCCGCGCGGCGGGTGGCGTACCGGGCGGGCATGACCTCGTGCCACTCGTCGACCGGGGCGGTGGCGAGCTCGGTCCAGGTGAGGGCCGGGGTCAGGACCTCGACGCGGGCGAAGGACTGGCGGGCGTAGGAGTCGCGGTGAATGCGGACCCGCACGGTGTGGCCGGCGGCCAGCTTGTAGACGTAGTTGGCGGTGTAGCCGCTGGCGCCCTGGTCGGCGATGGACTGGTCTGCGAGGCGGGCCTGGGCGGGGGCGTTGGTGGCCATGGTGTCCTCCGGGGTAGCGGTTCGGGGTATGTGATAAAGGTACACCGCCACCGTGTCTGACGCAACCCCCAAAACTCAGTCGGCGGTGGCCGCGCGCTCCTCGATGAAGTCCCGCGCCTGGTTGGCGTTCAGGAACAGCTGGGCCAGCTCCCGCAGACGTACCGCGTCGTCACGGGCCTCCGGGTCGCAACGCAGCACCTCGGCGGCGTCGATCGTGCCGGCCAGAGTGTTGGCGGCGACGGCCAGCAGGAGCAGGTCGTGGTGCGGCAAGCCCAGGACCAGGCCGCGCTGGAGCTGAACCTCCTGCTCGATCTGCGCGCGGGTGCGGCGGCGTGCCATCGGGGGCTCCTTCAGGTCAGGACGGACGGGCGCCGGTGGGTGACCGGCGCCCGTGGGCGGGTCAGCAGTAGCAGTCGCCGCAGGTGTGACCGCAGGGCATGGGGGCCTCGTCCTCGTCGGCCTCGGCGGCCCACTTGGCGAGCAGCTCGTCAGTGACCTCGATGATGCTTCCGTTGGCGATGCCGAGGTCGATGGCGGCGAGGAGCTGGGCGTCGGTGGGGGTGGCGTTGGCGTTCATGGTGGCCTCCGTGGGGCGGGGTGTTCGGGGTATGAGATAAAGGTACACCGCGGACTGATTTCACGCAACCCCCGAAACCTGGGTTACCGGCCGATGGCGGCCCGGCCTGCAGGGGTGATGAGGGAGCGTCCGGTCGAGTCCTTCGGGGTGACCCAGCCCCGGGCGACCATCACGCTCAGAGACGCGTTGTAGGCGTGGACCGCGCCGACCTCGTAGGGAGACCAGCCCTCGGGGTTGTCCTGCTTGTCTGCGGCGCGGGTGAGGTCGCGGCGCTGGGCAGGGCTGGGCTTGGCGGGGGCGGGCTGGGCGGCCGGGGCCTGGTGGGCGATGGCGGCGCGGCCGGCGTCGGTGATGTTGAAGCTGCGATCGACGTAGCCCAGGATCTGCAAGGAGTGGACGGTGCGCGGTGCCGTGCCGTGGTGAACGCCGACCCAGGGGCCGCCGGTGGCGGCGAGGGTGAGGGCCTTGCGCTGCGGGGTGCTGAGCTTGCGGGTCATGGCGTCCTCCGAGGTGGCGGGGTGTTCGGGGTATGTGATTAAGGTACACCGCCATCCCGTCGGACGCAACCCCCAAAACCTACGGGCGCAGCTCGTCGGCAATGCCAGGGCTGGGCCAGATCTGATTCTGGAAGCGGCGGACGTGACCGGAGCAGAGCGGGACCACGAACGGCCCGTAGCTGCCAGAGCTGTAGGTGACGGTCCAGGTGGCCGGCTGGTCGCACAGCGGCTGGCAGTCGGTGGCCGAACCTGAGTCGAGCGCGCAGGTGGGCATGAGAGGTCCTCCAGGGGGCGGAATGGGCGGGGCCCGGCCGGCTGGCCGGGCCCCGGTCGGTCAGCCGGCGTAGGCGGCGAGGGCGGCCTCCAGGGCGGCGACCTGGGCGCGTGCCGCCTCGAGCGCGGCCTCGAGCGCGGTCCGGGCCGGGTCGGCCACCGGGGCGACCGGGGCAACGGGGACCTCGGGGGCGGCCTTGGCCACGTGGACGTTGTGGTCGTTCACGAAGCCGGCCTTGACGGCGCAGGGGCAGACCTTGACGAACTCGGCGTAGTTCGCCACCTCGTCGGCAAGGAGGGCCTGCTCGGTGGTGGCGTAGGTGTCGGACCAGATGTCCTCGAAGTTCTCGATGATCGCGTCGCGGAGGTTGCCGGCGACCGGGTAGAGGGTGCTGCCGTGGCGGCGGGCGTCGGCCTTGCCTCGGGGGCAGTCCACCGCGTGGATGTGGTCGATGGAGTTGTGCATGTAGGAGACGAAGGGCCCGGTGGCGGTGGTGGTGGTCATTTGGTCCTCCTGGGGGGAAGCTGTTCGGGGTATGCGTTTACGGTACAGCGTCCATCCCGCAAACGCAACCCCCAAAACTCAGAGGGCCCAGGGCTGCACCTCGCACAACGCCTGCTGCGCGGCCGTCAGCTCGTCCTCCCGGTCCCGCGACGGGTCCGGGTTGGCCCGGTCGAACGCCCTGACCGCGCGCTGGACCTTGTCCGCCTGGTTGAACAGCAGGGCCTTGTCCCGGCCGGCGTCCATGACCTCCGCCCCGGGCCGCATTGCCTCCGCGATCAGCGACACGGCGCCGGTGACGCGCGACAGGGCGACCATGCGGTCCACGTCGCCACGGGTGTACCCGCCGCCCACGATGCCGACCACGGTGTCGACCAGGCCGATGGTGTGGTCGGTGCGTTCGATCTTGTTCATTGGGTGCTCCTCAGGGGTGGGGGTGACTTGGGGGCGGGCCGGGGCTCAGTCGCGGAAGATCGGCAGCTGGAGGTAGCCCTCGCCGGTAGTGCCGGGCCGACGCTGGGCGGTCTCCGGGTAGACGCGCCAGCCGCGCGCCCGCAGCTCGGTGACCGCCTCGTGGAGGTAGCCCCACTCGCCGAGGTCGATCTTCTCGAGCTCCACGCCGTAGGCGTCCACGATGGACACGCTGGCGCGCTCCTCCCCCGCATCGGCGGTGGCGATCAGGGCATCGGCGGTGAACGGGCGGGTGGCGGCCATGGGGTGCTCCTCAGGGTGGTTGCGGGGGCTGAGCGGGACGGAGAGGCAGGGCGGCCGCCTGGGTGGGCGGCCGCCCCGGTGGAGGTCAGGCGAACGCCACCAGCGGGGCCACCCCGCCGCAGCGGGTGCCATCGAAAGCCAGCGTGCCGGCGACGTCGCCCAGGTCGGTGGCGAACTCGAACCGCACCCGAACCTGCCCGTGCTTGACGGCCTGGCCGGTCTGGACGATGCGGGCCAGCGTGCCGGTGCGGTACCCCCGGACGATGACGCCGGCCTCGGTGGTGGCGATGACCGTGAAGGTTCCGCCGCCGTCGGTGGTGGCCCAGAGGCCACGGTCGGTGCTGGCCCGGTGGATGTCGCCGGCCAGGATCGTTGCCGCGAGTGCCGGGCGGGTGGCGGTGCTGGTCATGGTGACCTCCGGGGAGTCGGGGTGGGCGGTGGGCGGTGGGGCTGGGTCAGAGGCCCAGGGCGGCCGAGAGGGCGACCATCTCTTGCATCTGCTGCCAGGTGAGGTCGCCCTGGTCGGCGAGGTGGTCGAGCACCTCGAGCCGTTCGGTCATCTGGGCGGTGGTGGTGGCTGGGGTGCTGGGCTGGGTTGCGGGCATGCCGTAACTGTACCGGCATCACATCCCCTTACGCAACCCCCAAAACCTGGTCATCCCCTGGGCGGCCGCCAGCACGGGCGGCCGCCCGGTCGGGCCTAGCAGATGTGCTCGAACGCCAGCGCCACCAGGGCGGTCGCCACATCGGCGACCTGGGTCCAGCCCAGCTCCGCACGGTCGGCGGCCGAGCGGAAGTACAGGCCCGACCAGACGACGCACACCACGTCGTCGCTCCGGTCGTCCCCGAGGGCGGCGACGGGCTTGGGCTGGCCCTCCAGGTAGACGGGGGCCATGCGGGTGCGCGCGGTGAACAGGTCGACCAGCAGGGCGTCGCCCTTGCCGCAGCGGGTGACGCGGACCTTCCACGGGTTGCCCTCGACCTGGGTCACGGTGACGCCGGTGTGGTACTCGGAGCCGTCCCACCGCAGCTCCTGGCCGTACACCAGCTCCGCGACGGTGGTGATGGTAGTGGGGGCGAAGGCGGTGGTGGTGGTGGCGTTCATGGTGGCCTCCGGGGTGTTTGGGGTGGGGAGCGGGTGTGATGTAACTGTACCGGCTCCCCATACCCATACGCAACCCCCAAAACTCAGCGGCCGCGACCACCTCCGGTGAACGCCACCAGCATGTTCCAGTCACCCGCGTAGACCGCCGGCTCGCGGCGCTGGCGAGGCTTGCGCGGAGCCTGGGCCGGCTTGCGGGCCGCCTGGCAGCCACCGCACATGTCCACCCGCACGTACTCGGTGCCGGTCCAGTGCGGGCCGTTGATCGTGCAGCGATCGAGGTCGCCGGTGGCGCGCACGACGGCGTGGCCGATCTCGCGGGCGCAGAAGTGGCAGGTGCTGGACATCGGGGCTCCAAGGGGGTCGATTCGGAGGCTGAGTGGGACGCTGCCGGGCCGGGGCGCCCGGTGGGTACCGGACGCCCCGGGCCGGTCAGGCGGGCAGCAGCTGGGCCTTGGCCGGGCGCTTGCCGAACGCAAACGCCGGTTCGCCGATCTTCGGCTCAAGGGTGATCGTCAAGCTCACCCGGCGCCCCTTGAGCGACTGGACGGTCTCCCCATCGGCGAACAGCGAGCCCGGGATCGTCGCCCACACCTTGAAGCCCCCATCGGCCTTGACGATCATCACGTAGCTGGTCGAGCCGTAGCTGTAGCCGGGCCTGGCGTCGGTGTAGACGATTTCCCCGGTCACCTCGTGCCGGCCAACCGGTGCCGGACGCTCAGCGGCCTGCTCGGCGGCCTTCTTGGCGGCCTTCTCGGCGGCGACCTGGGCCTCGTTGGCCTTCTCGGCGATCAGCCGCTCGACGAACGCGACCTGCTTGGGGGTGAGCTCGCCCTTGCGGAGCAGGGTGTTCCGCATGTCCAGGCCGATCATGTCGCCCAGGGCGGCGGCGGTGTCGTAGTCCAGCAGGCCGGCGACGGTCGGGTTGGCGGCGGCGAAGCGCTGGGCCTTGCGCTCGGCGGCGGCGGCCTTCTTGGCGCGGTTCGCGGCCCGGCGCTCGGCGTCGGCCTTGCGGCTGGCCACGAGGGCGGTCATCTCGGCGACGGTGACCCAGCTGCCGCCGTGTCCGCCGCACTCGAAGCAGACGCCGCCCTGGACGTGCCGGTAGAAGCTGATGTTTCCGTTGCCCTGGCCGCAGCGGCCGCACATGTCCAGGAGGAGGCCCTGGGCGTTCTGGGTGAAGTACTGGCCGTCGATCTCGATGTGGCGGGGAGCGGTGGTGCTGGTCATTGTGTGCCTCCGGGGGGTGGGTTCCGGGTATGGGATAAAGGTACACCCGGCCTCCCGGTAACGCAACCCCCGAAACTAGCTAGCTGCAACCCCCGATACCAGCTAGCTGCCATGTGATCTCAGGAAACCCGCCACTACCTTGGCCAGCGTTTGAGGAGCACCCAGGGGCGCTCCCCACCCCTGGGCGCCCTGTCTCACTACGAGACGCGCAATGTGGACCGGCCGGCTAGTGTGGCCGGGCAGCAGGGGGACGCCGTGAGGAGCATCCAGGGCGTCCCCCCGCTCGTACACCGCCCCGGTCGGAACCCCCCGCGACCGGGGCGGCCCCCCCTGGCTCAGTCCTCCTGGGCGTGCAGGGACGGCCAGCCCCCGACCGGCTCGCCGGTGACGCACGCCGGCTCGCTGTGGCAGCCGCTGTCGCACACACCCCGGTCCCGGTCGCGGTAGTACGGGCACCCGGACAGGTCCTCCTCGTCGTCGTCGTCGTCCTCGAGCTCGTCGTCCTCCTCGTCGTCGGCGAGCCAGGTCGGCTCTGCCCGCTCGTAGTCATCCTGGGCGCGGGCGAATGAAGCGTCGGCACGATCGGACCAGTAGGACATCGCTCAGCCCTCCTCGGGGAGGTAGACGACGGTGATCGGGTAGTACTTGTCGCGCAGGCCGGACCAGCTCTCGTCGCCGCCGCCGTCCATTGCCGCGTACCACCGACCGTCGGCACGGCGCTGCCAGGCGTCGCCGTCCACGTCCACGGCAACGGACAGGACCGGGGGCTCGGTGGCGCCCAGGGACTGGGCGGGCTGGACGGGGGCCGGCTCCAGGAAGCCGATGGTGTGGCGGAGCAGTAGGGCCAGGTCGGTGACGGTGCGGGCCACGTTGAGCGTGCCCTGGGTGACTTTGCCGTGGTCGGTGGGCTCGGCCCAGCCGATATCGTCCTGCGCAGCCTTGGCCTTCTCCAGGGTCCTGAAAGCGCGCTGCTGGAGCTCGGTGAGTGCTTCACGGGTGAGCATCGGTCAGACCTCCTCGGCGAGCAGGCCGCGCCGCTCGAGCATGCTGCACCAGCCGTTCATCGACATGCCCTCCAGAGACCAGGGGGCGCCGTCGCGCACCAGCTGCACGCCGGCGGTCTGGAGGTAGCAGGCCATCGTGTAGGCGTGCCGGATGACGTTGGCGCGGGGCACGTAGCCGACGCGGGCGTCCAGGGCGGCCTTGACGAACACATCCAGGTCGATCCGCTGCTCGCTCACAGTCGGGGCCGGCAGACCGGCCAGCCGCAGGTCGGCGGGGTGTTCCCACTGGCGGATGTCGCCGGGCCAGGACACCAGCACGAGGCCGCGTCGTGGGTGGCCAGCGTCGTAGCTCTTGCGGGCTGCCACGAGCTCGCTCTCGGTGGGCTGGACGATGGTTCCGGGGTCGCGCGGGTAGTCCTCGGCGGGGCGGTAGCTGAGTTCGTGGACGCGGTCCCCGAACTGGGGCGAGTAGTGGCTCATGGCTTCCCAATCGGATTGGTGGGGTATCGGGGGCGTTGACGTGCGCCGGCCCGCCGGTGAGTGGGGTTCACTCACCGGCGGGTATCGGCTCAGGCGGTCGCGTAGCGGGCGGACTCGCGGGCGCAGGTCTGCCGGATCTCGGCGTCCGAGGCCGGGACCTGGTCGGCGAGGGCGTTGGTGACGCACCGGTTGATGTAGTCGACCTTGCGCGGGTCGCAGGTGACCACGGTCGGGTCCTCGCCCGGCTTGCCCTCATAGCCGCTCACGCAGTGGGCGGTCGGCGTGCAGGCGGTCGGGCCGTTGCCCAGAGGGCGGCAGGTGAGTCCGGTATCGGAGGTGACCACGGCGGACTCGGCGGGGGTGGCCAGGGCCTTGTGGGTGGGGTTGTAGTGGTGTCCGGCCAGGTAGGCGGCGATGACCAGGGCGACAAGGAAGGTGCGCATGGGGTGCTCCGGGGAGGTCGGGTGGCCGGGGGTGGGCGGCCGGTGTGCGGGTGGGTCAGAGGGTGTCGAGCAGGAGCTGGGCCATGACCAGGCGGTCCAGGGGGAGCTGGCGGCCGAAGGTGGTCACGGCGACGGAGCGGCGGGTGCGGACGTCGGAGAAGGCCTTGGTGAAGGTCTCGGACTCGGGGCGGGTCAGTGCGTCGGTGGCCTTGGGGAGGACGGTGGCGGTGAAGGTGGTGTCGTTCATGGTGTCCTCCGAGGTGAGCGGGTGTTTTGCGGTATGAGGTAAAGGTACACCCGCTCACCGGAGGACGCAACCCCCAAAACTCAGGTGGTTTCGGGCTGCGGCGCCACCCCCATCACCCAGGACATGCCCATGCCGCGCAGCCAATCCGACTTCGCCTCGCGCTGGACGTCCTCCATCGCGTTGGACAGGGTCGACGTCGACCGGTGCGCGTACCCGCCGCGCAGCAGCTCCCGCTGGACGTCCAGGCCGACCACGTAGGCGGCCGCCGCCGCGTCTGCTCCCATGCCGGCTGCGGTGGTCTGGACCTCGGCCCACAGCCGCGCCTCGGTCTGGGCGGCGACAACCTTGCCGACCAGGTGGTCGGACAGGAGGTAGCCCAAGGACAGGGCGGACGTCAGCTCGTCCTGAACCTTGGCGAGCCGCTGGGGGGCCGACTCGGCCTGGGTGGCGAGCATGCGATTGAACATCGGACGGAGGTCGGCGTCGGTCGCGTCGGTCGCGGTGGAGGTCATCGGAGGAGGTCCTTCCTGGTGGGGAGCCGTTCGGGGTATGAGGTAAAGGTACAGCCGACTCGCCCGATACGCAACCCCCAAAACGTCGGATGATCCAATCGCCCGATCCGTCCGGGTGCTCATGCGTCACGCATTCCGGCGACGCCCCGTGGCTGTGACCTGGTGCTTTGTGTGCCTCGTTGGTGATCGGTGGGCGGCGCGGGGTGTCGCTGGATGGGGTCCGCTGGTGCCCTTGCAGGGGTGTGGAGTGGGTGCTGGTCGTACCGCTAACGGGGCTGTGTCGCACGCTGGGCGCCTGCTAGTCCCCTGGACGTCGAACGGCCCCCAGAGCCTGTGGTGTCCGCTCTGGGGGCCGTTCAGCGGGAGATGTTGCTACTTGCCGTCGCGCTTGAGCTTGCGGCCGTGGTGCTCGCCGTGGTGCTCATGCCGGTCGTGCTCACGGTGCTCGCGGTGCTTCCGCTTGCTGTCACACGCGCGGTGCCACGGGAAGTGACGGTGGTGATGCTCCATGGGTGTTACCTCCCTCCAGGGTGTCGACACGAAGTGCTTCGGCTTAGGGGGGCTCGTCGCCTACAGGGACGGCCTTGACGGGGAGTAGCTCGGCACGTCGTCAGCGCGTCCGCCGATCGCGTCGCTGGCCGCCAGCATCAAGCTCATGCCGGCACCTCGGACGCTTCGATGGGTGTGGCCAGCAGGATCACGCTGGACGGGGCCTCGATACCGATGCGGCGGTGCGACGGTTCGTGCAGCACCCAGTGCGCGGAGTCGATCCGGAAGTAGCGGTGCTGGCCCTGGGCGTTCGGGCGGACCTCGACGGTGTCACCGCGCGCTGGGACACTCACCGGCCAGTGGCCGTGCCAGACCGACACGTGGTCGCCGTTCTCCGCGCGGACGTCGATCGTCACGCTGATACTCATCGGCCCCGCTCCTGGTTGACGGGCTGGACGGTCATCGGGGTGTGGGCGATCCGGCCCCAGATCGCGTCGCGGCCGGCGCACGTCTTCGGCGACCAGTACGGCTCCCCGCACGACGGGCACCGGTACGTCGGGCCCACCCGGACCGGTGCCGCCAGGTCCCCGGTAACCCGGCAGGTGGACACATGGCCAGGGTGCAGCTGGGCGTGGAACGTGAGCAGCTCGATCGCGTGCGGGCCCTGCCGGATGTCGTCCATCTCGAACCGGCACCCGGGCTGGGTGCAGGTGATCGTCCAGGTGGTGCTCACGGGGTGCTCCTCACCGGGACCGGCACCGCGACCGCCACCGGGTGCGGCTGCGGGCGGTTGGTGAACGGGTCACGGTTGCCCTTGCATGTGCGCGCGGAGCCGTACGGCTTGTTGCAGGTCGGGCACCGGTGCGTGATCCACGACGGGGTCACTGCGGTCCCTCCTCGAGCAGGATCGCCAGGGCCTCGGCCTGCGCGTACCGCAGCGCCAGGCCGTCCAGGTCGGCGTACTCGGGGCCCAGGGCGCGACCTGCGGCGTCAACGGCCTCCAGGGTTAGGGCACCATCGCGGTAGTGCGGGCGGGCTGCCTCGACAGCCTGGGCGGCCTCGTCGGGGTCGAAGCCGTGGCCGGTACGGCGGGCCAGGGCCATCAGCTTGCGCGGAACAGGGTTGGACGTCGGGCGGGCGCGGGCCTTGGACAGGGTGGACGAGGACATCGGGTGCTCCGGGGTGGGTGGAGTGGTGGGCGGTTAGACGGGCTGCGCGGGGGTGGTCGCGCAGGACGGGCAGATCGGGTCCGGCTCGGCGACGTGTAGGGCGTTCGCGCACTCGGCCAGGGCGTAGGCGCGCAGCCGGCGGGCGGCGCGCTCTAGCTGGAGGACCAGGCGGGCCCGGGTGTCGGCGGTCAGGACGCACTCGCCGGCGCCTACGGCCCACTGGCCGGACTCGGTGGCGCTGCCGTCCGGTAGCTCCGTGTTCGGCTCGATCACGGTCAGGCGTTCGGCGCCCAGGTCAACCCACTCGATCGACACGGCGCGCCCTCAGGCCGTCGGGGCGGGGACGGGGGCGGGCGGGTCCAGCTCGGACTCCCAGTCCGCGCCGCTGGACTGCCAGTCGCAGCGCGCGTAGCCGCACTCGATGCCCTGACCCTCGGCGCTCTCCCAGTGGACCGTGGAGTCGCCCGGGTAGCTCAGCTCGACGTTGCCCATCTCGTCGCGGGTCACGACGACAGGCTGGGAGGCCAGGACCTTGTCCACTTCCTGGAGGTTCGAGCTGCCGCACTTCGGGCAGGCCAGCCGGGTGGTGATCGTTTCGCTCATCGGATTCAGTCCTTCTCGATCGTGTTGCCGTCGTCGTCCCAGTCCCAAGGAACTTCCTGAACGTCACCTGGGCGGTTCTTGTCGCGGTAGAGCTCCGCGCTGTCCGGCAGGACGATCTGCGCCTCTGCCCTATCGCGGGCCTCATGGGGCGAGTCGGCCTCGACGATCGAGACGACGCGGGTCAGGACGTTGTATTTCATGATCGGCGGGTGCTCCTCGGATAGGGCCGAGGCGCCCGGCCTGGGTTGACCGGGCGCCTCGGGTGGATCAGGCAGAGATCGTGCGGCGGCCGGACACGCGGGCCTGACCCATGTCGGCCCGGGAGGCGGCAGCCTGGCCGGCGCGGTAGGCGTCGCCACGGCTGATCGTGGCGGCGCGCTTCCGCGTGTTCGGGAACGCCTGCTTGGCGGCCCGCTGGGCCAGCTCCTGGCGGTTCACCAGGACCAGCTCGGCGCCGGTGCCGGCGTCGCGGGTCGCCTGGGTCTTGCTGGCCTGGAGGCGCTCGCCGATGCGGTTGGCGAACCCGATCAGCCACGACCGGCGGTAAGCCGACACGGCCGACGAGCTGTAGGCGTGCGGGGCGTGGGTCCGCACCGCCATCCGCACAGACTGGAGGACCAGCGAGGTGTACAGGAACTCGACGCGCTCCAGGTCGCTTCTGGCGCCGAACAGCAGGCCGAACGCCATGCCATTGTTCTGAGACGGCGACGAGTAGATCATGTGGCAGTTGAGGGCCTGGGCGATGTGGTGCAGCAGCAGGGACTTGGCCTGGGCGTACGGGTTCTCCAGGTGGATCGTGCGGTTCTCGACCGGATCTGAGGCCGGGTCGCGGTCGGCGATCATGGCCTGCTCGACGCCGTAGCGGGCCATCAGCTCGGCCGCCTTGTCGGCGAACGCCTGGGCCTCGGCCTCGAACTCAGTGGAGGCGGCCTTGGCCATCAGTCCGCG
>OUNO010009230.1_pt1 | contig 12901 bp, 15 predicted proteins | sample 1779811 | NCBI WGS metagenome assembly OUNO01 (sample SAMEA3914804, study PRJEB12502) | metagenome | biome: forest; material: soil | place: Canada | collected 2010-06-25 | depth 0.3 m | reverse complement strand
GTGAACAAGAACACCGTGCTGCGAGCCATGCACATCCTCCGAGACGAGGGCCTCTTGGAGTTCACCCGCGGGCGAGGGATCACCATCTCTGGTTCTCCCGAGAAGAGCGTCGTTCTCGGTCGCGTCCGCGAGCTCGTCGACTTTGCTCGCCACCATGGCTACCGGCGCGAGGAGGTCATCGAGATGATCACCGGACTGCCGTGAGCACCCGAAGCTAAGTCATGGCACTCCTCGAACGACCGCCCGTCGTCGGTACCGACTCCGAAGCACTGTTCAAAGAGGCCCGCCGGCGCCGGCGGAGACGGTGGTTGGTCGGTTCGTGCGTGGCCCTTGTGGCGGCGTCCATCGCGGCCACCGTTGGCCTCGTAGCTAAGGGTCCCGGACAGCCAACACAACCGGCTCGTCCCAAGACACCGACCGTCACAGCGACGCAACGGCCCCTCGTCAACCTGCGTTCCTTCGACAACCAGGGACGACTCGCCTTCGTCTCGCGCAGCTCCCTCTGGATCCTCGATGGCGATGCGCACACCTTGCGCCAGGTACCGCTGCCCAAGGGGCTTGTTCCACTCGCACCCACCTTCTCGCCAGACGGGCGGTGGCTCGCCTTCGTCACCGGCTCGACACCTCTTATGCGCGGATCGCTGTGGATGGCAAGGTCCAACGGAACAGGTGCGCACCGGGTGGCTGGCCTGGTTCTCGGTGACGCTTTCGGGTGGAGCACTCGATCCGATCTGTACGCCGTGGCAACCGGGCCGCTGTCGACCCGAGCGCCTTTCGGCCAGCCCACAACCGTCCGTCTCGTGTCACCGAGTGGCTCTGCCCGCACCGTCGCAACTGCGCCGGCAATTGTCGGAGCCGCCTGGTCTCCCGACGGGTCATCGCTGGCCGTTTCGACGCTCGATCACAAGTTCGTTCCGTCCCTGGACTCCTACTCAGTCGCCCGCGGCACCCGCACCGCCTGGCCGGGCGCTCCAGACGCCCGGGGGGCATTCGTGATACCGACGGGGTGGTGGAACGAGTGGGGCGTCGTCTACACCGTGATCGACAACGGCGCCGTGCCCGACGGTGAAGGCAGTTTTGAAGACGCAGCGCTGTACTCACTCGCGAGCCCCGGTGCCACACCCCGTTATCTCGGTGAGACCCTCACCAACGACTCCGACGGGCCGGCGTCGGTGAGCAGCACCGGGCTGCTGACCTTCGTGAGTGACGCCGGACGAGATCCACGCACACCATGGAACGGGAAACAAGTCCAAGTGTGCTCTCCAGCCTCGGTTTCGTGCTCCGCCGTTCCGACCCCTACTGGCGACGTCACTGAGGACCCGGTGTGGTCACCTTCGGGCTCGATACTCGCCTACGTTGCCGCACCGAGCATGACCACCGATGAGTTCCTCCCCTCTGAGGTCTCGTCGTGGTACAACGCCCACGCCTTGGAGCTGTACGACCCGACCACGCATTCGGCGTCCCAGGTCGGCGGTGCGCCGGGCGGCACGGTCCCGGTCTGGTCCAGCAATGGCCACAGCCTTCTGTACGTGGCTGACAATGGGCTGTGGCTCTCCCCAAGCACGGCGCCTCAGCCCGTCGAGATCTTGAGCCCTCTCTTCGGTCCGACGCACGGCCCTCTCGCTGGTGCAACGTCCTTTCCTAGCTACTACGGAGAAACCGATTGGTCACAGCAGTTCAGCTGGTCACATGGAGCACCCGTGACTCAGTGCTATGTAGCCTGTGACGCCACGTAACCTCTGGGTTCCTGAATCGACGATGTAACGGCGAGTGCTCGATCGCCTCCCGACATGAACGGCACCTCTACGCCCTTCAGGAAGCACCGTTCTCGTACCGGTAGATAGGTGTCGAAGGAGCGCTCTGAGCAGCTCCCCCGAGTGCGAGGCAGGCTGAGGTTGCCGGACAAGTGATGTCGCCGATGCCGAGGTAGGACTGACCTAAGTAGTTCGGCGCATCGGCTGGGATCGCAAAGGTCGCTTTGGACCAGCTAACCCCGTCGTCTGTGGTGCCGACCATGACCGGCAAGCCATCGTCGTGCACGTTGCCGATCACCTGCGGAACTGCCTCCTGGCCCGCCGCCCAACAGACTGTGGCACTGGCGCACGAGAGGCTGTAGAGCTGGGGAATGGGGACGTCCGCCGGGAGTGGGCGTGACTGCCACGTCGCTCCGCCGTCTGAGCTCGTCACGACCGCACTGATCAGAGCGTTGGCACTGGTGCTGCACGAGTCGTAACCCGGTGGCGGATTGTGATTCGGTTCTTGGCAAAGCTCTGGGTTCGCAATGCTGGTATCTCCTATCGCCATGCAATTGCTGGCATCCGCACAAGAGACTGCAGCGAGGTTCGGAGTAAATCCGAAGTTCTGCGGGAGCGATCCCGTCGTCCAGCTTTGTCCTCCGTCATCCGACCTAAGAACGAATCCGCTTGCTACAGGTTCTCGCAAGATCCCTTGGTAACCCACGGCCACACATACTTGGACGGTGGAACACGAAATCGACACAACTGTGCCTGAAATCGGGACCGATGCCGATGTCCACGATGCCCCGGCGTTGTCTGTGCGCACGATTGAGGAGCTCGAAGTCGGTGGCCCTGGAGGCCGCAGCACCCCCACGCAGACTTGGGCAGAGCGGCACACCACGTCTCGAAGCCAGTCCGCGCCCGTGATCGAGACGACTCCCCATTGGTGTCCGCCGTCGATCGTCACGGCAAACGCCGGTTGGTCCCCGTCGAGACCGCCGACCGCGCAGACCTGGTGGGTGGGGCACGAGAGGTTTGAGGTTGGCAAGAACCCCGTAGGCATGGGGAGAACCGACCAGGTCGTACCCAGATCTGAAGACACGTAAAGCGAGGCAGGCCCTGGTTTTGTGCCTCCCTTCGGGGAGGCGTAGCGAACTGCCAGCGCGTAACAAGCTGTTGCCGTTGGGCACGTCAGTTGGCCCGGCGGCGGCCCAGAAGTATTGACCTTCCACTCTTGATTGACCACCAGACTGACCAGCTGCCACTTTCCGGAGCCTTGGCTCGTCGACGGATGCAGAGTCACCGGTAGCAGCCGGGCTGCGTGCCAGGGCGTTATCCGGGCGCCGCTGGGCAGCGAGTCCTTGGGACTCGGCCCGCCAGTCTCGAGACCGAATGTCAGGCCGGCCGCTAACAGAACGACGGCCGCTGCGATCGTCATCAGTGTTGTGATCCGTGGCAGCTGGTCCAGGTCAACACGCAATCGGGCGACGACGGTCTTCGGTGGAGCGCCATCTAGTAGGAGCTCTTCGCCGTTGGCCACATAATCGCCAGCAACGATCGCATCGACCAGCTCGTCGAAGACTGGGTCAGCTCTGAGCTGTTGAATGTCCACATAGCGGACAGGGTCAATGCCTTGAAGAGCCGTTAGGGAATCGTTCATAGCTCTGGTGCCTCCTGCAATTTCTGCGACGCCTCCGAATCTGCTCCCCGCTCCGCAGCCCATTCATCGTTTAGGCGTGCCCGTGCTCGATGAAGCCGAATCCTCGCTGCCGTGGAACTACACGACAGAACCCAGCCAAGCTCTCGCGAGCTGAGGCCATCCCAAGCCACAAGCATCAAAATCTCCCGTTCCTCTTCCGATAGATGACTCAGTGCGGTGAGTGCCGAAAGTCGCTCAGGGTTCGGTTCGTCTTCCCCCGATGCCGGCAAAGCCAGCTGGCGTGCAAGTCGTTGCACGATGGCTGAGTGGGTCGAGTTGCCTCTCAGGCGATTGGCGATGACCCTGCGTGCCACGACGAAGAGCCAGGGCACTTCTCGTTCTCCGCTGGGTATGTCGTCAATACGGCGCCATGCAATGGCAAAGGTCTCCGCGACCACGTCAGCGGTGTCCTCATGGTTGGTGGTCCTGCGCATGGCATAGGCAACGACGCGATCACGCTCGGCGTCATAGAGACGACGAAATCGCTCCTCGCGTAACTCCACCCTCGGTCGCTCCTTCCCGGCTCCTATGTATTGTCACGAAAGTGCCGGATGTTTCAGGCTTCCCCGGATTATCCAGGCCGCGGAAGCGTGGACGTGAAAGTATGGAAAGTATGGAAAGTATGGTTCGGCAGAAGGGAACCGAATGTCGTTCTTCGCGGTCGTCGTAATCACCATCGTGGCCGGATTCGTGACAGGTCTGTGGGCCTGCGCCGATGCATTGGTCCGGCCTGGACAGGCCTTCCGAGCCGCTCACGTGAAGAAGTACGTCTGGCTTGTGGGATTCGCGACGATAGTCCTGGTCATGCTGGGCAGTGGCGCCATGGTCGTAGATCGACAACTGCCGTATGGAGAGCTGGGCTGGGTGGGCCTGGTCGTCGGGGCCCTATCGGGCCTGATCCTCGGGGGCTGGTATCTCGGTATCGTCCGACCCTGGATCGCCGCCCAACTGCGCTTCGCAGAACGCTGATCTGAGGCGGTCCGCCCTACGGGCTCGTGGGCGCGTCGGTCAGGACTTCGACTTGGTTCAGCAACCCAGTGACTGACGTTTGGGATCCGCCGAGCGCGAAGCACGTCGTGATCGAAGGGCAAGAGATGCCGTCCACCATCGTGAGCCCATTGGGGATCGACACCTGGGTCCATGTCTGACCTCCATCATGGGTGGCGAGGATGAAGCCGACACCGGGCGTGCTGTTCGTTCCTTGAAGCGTTCCGCCGACCGCCCAACAGTCATCGGTGCTCGGACACGTCACCGTCCACAACTCTCCGGTCTGCCCAGCCAGCACAGGGCTGAGCTGCCAGGTCGAACCGCCGTCCGACGTCCTGATGATCCCGAGGCCTCCGGTCTGGCCTCCTCGGGTCGCGACATGAGCTTGGCAGTGCAGCGAGTCCGAGCACGAGAGGTTCGGATAGACGACGAGCGACTGCAGTTGGGACTCGGAAGCAGGCCAGAAATCTGACCAGCTGGATCCACCGTTGTCCGTGTGCCAGATCAACGTGGAGAACGGACTCACGGCGGTGTTGGCGGCGGTGCCGGACTCGTTGGCGATGACCAGCGCCAAACCGGTACATGACTCCTCGGTGGGGCACGAGAACGACGCAGGCTCCGCATTTGAGCCACCGGGCGTGCCATCGGGCTCCGGAGCCCACGGGAAGACGAATGTCGACCAGTGTTTCCCGCCGTCGTGGGTCCTCATGAAGACGTTTCTCGAGACGGTGGCCTCGGACACCTGCTCCGCCTGGGTCAGGGCACTGCCCGAGAACGAAGAAATTGGTTGGTCACTCGGAACCGTGCCGAATGCAAAACAGGAATCGGCATCGAAGCAGGTCAACTGCGTCAGGGAGCCCTTCAACCCAGCAATCGACGGATCGAGTGCCGGATCGATCCCCGTGACCGGCTGCATCGGCAGCTGAAGCTCACTCCAGTGCGCACCCGAATCCTGGGTGACCAAGAGGAGTTGCTGGCGCACATCGTCCCACCCGTTCGGCTGACCTGGTTGTGCGCCGACCATGCACGTTGTCGCATTCGGGCACGTCAGCCGGGTGTTGAGGGATACACCGGCGGGCAAGGCCACCTGACTCCACGACGCACCACCGTTTTGGGACACATAGACACCCGTGGTGAGGGAATAGGTCGCCTTCGAGCCTGGGGCAATCGTCTGGCCGGTCACCTTTTGGAAGAACGAACCGTCGATCGGGCTTGTGACCTCTGTTTGCACCGTGGAGTAACAGACGGCGATAGTCGGACAGGTGATGCCATTCAGCGACTGATCGCTCCCAACCGTCGGGGAGGTTGCAGTGGGGCCAAAGGACGGGTCCGCCGGCCCGATGGAGCTCACCAGTCGCCAGTGCGGTGTCACGGGTACAGCAGCGTGTCGGGTCGTCGGATCCGACGGCAGAGCCAATGCAATCAAGGCGACGACGGCTGCTGCCGTCAACACCACGGCCAGTGCGCCCCATTGCTTTCGGCGACGGGTGGCCTGGCCATTTCGGGCGTTCGTCTTGGTGTCAGTCAACTCAACCGGGGAGAGCTCCTCAGGGGACGACACGGCGATCGACGCTGCGTCGATCCGTGCACGGACATCCTCGGGCCGGGAGGCATCGAGGGCCGACGCCCCCCGCTCGAACACACTCTTGATGAGGACCCGGATCTGCTCCTGCTCGGAGTCCGCCCCGCCGTCGATGAGGTCAAACCTAGGCATGTGTTGCTCCTTCGTCATCGGATCGAAGTTGGGTAGCGAGTGCAGCGCGGCCTCGGCTCAGCCACGATCGAATCGTTCCCTCGGGGACGTCGAGCTCCTTGGCGATCTCGGGGACGGTGACGCCGACGGCGTCGTGGAGAACGATGGCGATCCGCTGGAGTTCGGGGAGCGTCCGCAGGGCTTCGGCGAGTGCCATCGCCTCGACGTCTGGACCCTCGATTGGACGGGGGGTCATGCCATCGCCGCTCCGCACTTTCGCCCGACGCCACTCGCTAACTGCGAGGTTGTAGAGGACCTTCCGTGTCCAGGCTGGCGCGTCATCGAGAAGCCGGATGTCGCTCCAGCGCTCCCACGCCCGGGCGAGGGCCTCGTGGGCGAGATCCTGGGCTTGGGCCAGATCTCCGGTGAAGACGTAGGCCTGGCCGATCAATCGAGAGACGTGATCGCGGAAAAAGGCGTCGAACTCCGCCTCTGGGGGTGGGGCCGTCACGCCCCGCCCTTTCGCTTCCCCCACGATGGCCACTTAGGTAACACGTTTGTGGAAGACGTTCCGCTGCGTCAACTGGCCACAATCTTGAATCCGTGGCAGTCAAGGAACGTGACATTCCGCCTCGTGGCGCGGCCACCTATCGAACCGGAGGCGCAGGGCGACGCGCCGCAATCGCGAAACAGGCGCATGTAGGCCGGCCGTTGGCGGCCGGCTCTTCGCATTGTGATCTTGAGGGACAGTTCGGCTGGTCAAGCCATTAGGGTCGCTGCGGGACGCCGCTCCGCTCCGCGTCCTCGCTAAGCCTTCGGCTTCCCCTTGACCAAACTGGTCGACAAAAAGGAGTGCGAGGGGCGGGAATTGAAACCCGTTCTCATTCCTGGAGGGCGCGTCGAGGATTGCCACGTCAGTACGAATTCTGGCTCGCCGGAACCGAGCTTTCGGTGGATACGTCGGCCAACAACTCTTCCATATCGGCTGGGTCCGTGTCGCGTTGATCGATCCACCACGACGCCGAGGTCACCGTGCGCGCCGGCACCTCGAAGCGATCGGCGAACTCCTCGTTTGACATACCGCCGCCGGTCACGTGGTATTCGTGAGCAGCGGTCAGGAGCCGGTAACGGACTTGTGCTCCCCACGGAATCGCTCTGCCCGAACCGTCGAGGTCACACATCGCCGCTCGCCTCTCCCACGTGCGGACAGCTATGGCTTCCTCAGCACGGTGCTCGGCCAACCAAGACTCGTTGTCGATTGCTTGGTCCTTGCCACGGGTGCGCCGCCAGCAGGTAGAGCAGTCCTTGCCCCGAAGCCAGCGGGCGTAGCCTGCTCGCTCCGACGGGCGCTTACCCGATAGATCGTGCACTTCGTCGTCACCGCAACCGTGCTCGACCAGCCACAATGTCTTGATCGCCATTGTCGAACCTCCCTGCCTTCGGTATCGGCTTTCAGTCATCCGGCCGACGATCGGCCATCAATGGCCTCCTACTCGCCCAATGGCCCGTTGACCGTTTCGTCCTGACGACGAGTCACATCGTCGTTGACAAACTGACGCCATACCTCAGAGTCGACCGATCGGACCTGATGCGTTCGAACTTCGTGTGTAGCCCCGCACGCCAGTTGCCCGGTCCACTCGCGCAGACGCGCCTCGACATCACGACAAGCCCGGTGCCAATCCACCGCGGCACTGCCCGGCGCTGTGTCCGAGTAGTTGACCCGCTCCTGGTCGCGCAAGGCAACGAGGGCTTCGACGTGGCCGTTGTGCCGGAACCAGCAGCGCGGAATGACGTGGTGGTCAAGATGCGCGAACCGAACCACGAGCTGTTCGACCCAGGTCCGCAATACCTCCCACTCGTGATGGGCTTCGCCGGGCGGGAGGCCAGGCCAGTACATGGGTCCGTCAATCTCGTCGAGGTCTATCGGGACGTCTGCCTCGTAGAGCTTGGCCAGCGCGGCGACACGCTGGCCCTCAAGGGCCTCGTCGCCCTCATGGCCAGCAGGGGTCGCACTCTCAGGAATCCTCTCGGTCACCGACTACCTTCCTTCGTATGGTCAAGGGTCTCCTGCGATACCCAGAGCTGGCGAGCGCTTTACGACGCAGCACCTTGACGATGAGGTCGGTGGCTTGGGCTCGGTCGAGCCGGCGCCACGACTGATCGAATTCGAGGATTCGGTGTAGGGCCATATGGCAGTTCCGGCACAACGGGATCAGATCGCGCGACCCTTCGTGACCGAGACGGGAGTAACTGCGGTGGTGAAGATGTCCTCGCTCGAGCAACCACGGGACACCACAGATGAGACAACAGGGTTCGACGCGGTGGCGAGTCGTCCAGTCCTTCGCCCACTGTTCCCGTAGCGCAAACCACTCCGGGCTGGACATGTAGTCGCAGTACGCAGCCCGGCGACGGAGGCGACCGATGGACCAGGTGAGGCCAGGACGGGGATCACGCATCGCCCGACCAACTGAGCGCGGCCGCGGTGCAGATGGCCTCTTCGACGGCCGCACGATCCCGCTGCAATGTCGCGGCATCACGGCGATCCGTCCACGGGCGCAGCGACAGCATGATCGGACGCGCCGAACGCGAGAGCAAGAGCCCATGGCCCGGAGTGATCGCCCGAATGGCCGACGGATCGAGTATTGCTCGCTCCCTGGTGGACGCAGATTCCGACGTCCCGCCACCGGGCTGACGGGTCTTGCTGTACTCGTGCTCTCTGCGATCGCCGACGAGCCGGGCGATGTCGGTCAGATCATCGGCGTTGGAACCGCCGCCGAGCACGATTTTGACGATGGCGGAGTCCCAGATGCCCTGGGCTTGTTCGCGGCCCCAGCGGTGTCGGGCCTGGGCGAGTGATTGGAGCACGGCGAGAGTGGTGATGCCCGTCCCGCCCCCTTCTGACATAAGGGCCCCCAGGCAGGGCAGCGGATAGTTGGCCGCCTCGTCCAAGATGAGACCGAGCGGTGGATCGAGACGGGCGCCGGTCGAACGAGCAGCGAGACGGCGGGCCACGTCCACCAGGTCTTCGACCAAGGCGGCAACCAGTCCAGATGTTGCGCTGGCCCCTGACGCCGTACCGAGGAGGTACAGCGTGCCGCGCTGGTAGAGGAATTCAGCGGGGTCGAAAGTCTCGCCCGGACCCGGTGAGACGGCGTCGAGGACACCGGGGTCGGCCAAAGAAGCGAAGGCGTTGGCCACCATGGCCCACACCGAATCTCGTTGACGCTGGTCGGCCGAGACGATGGCATCCAGCGCCCTGTCCCAGGCGAGTGCCGCTCGGGGGGTATGGACCAAGATGTCCACCGCCTCCTTGGCCGCCGCCGGTGAGAGTGACCAGCGGTAGAGGTCGACCGGCGGTCGATCCTCGAGGGCTGCGGCGTGCAGCAGGCACCGCACCGCCATCGTGGTCTGTTGCCTCCAGAAGCTTCCAGACTCGGTGCCCCCGGCGCTCTCGGAGCAGAGCGCGTTGGCCCGGATCATGGCAGTCTGCGGGCGCTCACAACCCCGCACGGGAGACCAGCGCAGGGCGGAGAGGACGCCGGTGGCCAACCCCTCTGGGTCGAACACTCCCACCGGGCCGCGCCTGGCCCGGGCCGTGATCGTGGCCGAGAGATTGTCTGGTCGTGTTGCCGTGGTGATCACCGCTCCCGGGGCGTCCAAGAGCATAGGGATCACGATGTTGTATCCCTTGCCACTCCTAGGTGGCCCGAGCACGATCATCGAGTCCTCAACCGACGACCAGCACTCCACTCCACACGCCGAACCCAGCGAGTAGCCGACGTCGGCCGGGACTGGACGAAGCAGGGACGGACGCAAGGTCGCCGCACGCGCCAGGAGGGCTGACGCACCGGAAACGGACTTGACCTGATGACGGTCGGCGAGGCCGACAATGGCGGTCGGATCGCCGCCCTTCCTACGGGATTCGACCAACAGCAAACGTCCTATCGCAATCGTGATGGACACGGCCAGCAAAAGGGCAGTTCCGGTGACACTCCAGTAGAGAAGGGCCGGACCGACCGGTACGCGCCAAGCCCGGGTTGGATCACCCATATGGGCAAACGCGGCCAGGCCGGCGAACACGTCGTCGCGCCCTACCCGATGACCGACAAGAAGGGCCGACGTGGCGCCACCAAGCCAGAGGACACCCATGAGCCCGAGGCCACCTGCCACGGCGTAGAGGGCAAGGTCGGTGGGCTCAGATAATGGCCATCGGGGGGCCCGCGCCATCACGCCACATCCAATCCGCCATGCGATGGCGTCACTGCTTCGCTCCTAAGCCCGTGCGGATCGAGGTGAGCCGTTGCGACCTCTCCTTCAAGTCGGTGCACTTGCGCCATTACCAAGTCGGTGCCCGGGGGCCTGGCACCCCCGGTGTGCTCTGCCGGCGACGCCGCGATGATGGCCTGCGCCGCGGCGTTCACCCGCGATTGGGTCCCCCGAATGGCCTTGTCCGCCTCGACGCCGGCCCAACCGGCCACGTAAGGGAAGCTGTACTCGTCGGTTGGCATCCCATGGACTGAAGCCACCAAATAGGCCACGCTTTCGGCTTCTACCTCCTTGAGGCCCCGGGGAAGGTAGCGGGCCGGCGCAGCTTGATGTAACAGAACATGAGCTGCCTCGTGGATCAGCGTCTTGACCATGGCCGCGTCGTCCATGTCGGCCCGGATGAGGACCTCCTGGTTCGACCAGTTGGTCTGACCATTGGCTCCTTGCAGATAGCTAGCGTCGGCGACGGTGTCAACCGAGAATCCCTTCGACTCGATCAGCCCCTTGACTGCTGCACCCAGCCCCAGCGGCGCCTCGCCAGCGAGAAGTCGAGGCCGGGGCGGATCCGGGAGGCTCTTTCCCGACGTCTGGCTGGCATCAAAGACGGTCGCTACTGTGAAGCCTCGAATTACCGGCGTTCTTGTCTCGGTCTCACCGACGCTCGGCCTGTCCCCTCGGTGCAGCGGTCGCACATTGCCCTCGGAATCACGGGCCTGCCTTCGTGTCGCGCGCATGGGAGCCAAGACGGCATAACCGTGCTGTCCTCGTTCGACGGTGCGGCCGAGAGCCCGCCACGTCTCGAATCCTGCGATGTACGTCGGCGCCGGTTCGGGAACTCGCCCTTCCTCGTAGGCTGTCGCATGCTGCGCGAAGATCAACATCACGTTGTTCGCCGAGTAGTCGTGCAGCCTGGCCTGGAAATCGAGGAACTTTCGCCAATCTTCCCCGGTGACCAAGGAGGCCACCTCGGCGGCTAGCACCTCTTGCGCCGCAGCCACCTTCGCCGCTGTCCGCTCCCGATATTGCTCTCTCGTCAGCTTTCCCATCATCGGGCCTTTCCGGGGGCTTCATTAGCTACCCGGTGCGTAGGTGACCGTTGACCATCACCAGCCCCCTTGAGCCCCACGGGGCGAATCGTGGTCAGGATTCGGCTCAATTGACGCAACCCTCACGCATTGGAGCGACGATCATGACCGCTGCCCAACTCGCCCACCTGGCCGAGCTCGCCGCTCTTGCCGCCGACTATTTGGCGGACAGCGACCCGGACTCTGCAAGGATGTTTGTCGGCTCCGCACTTCGCGCTGAAGCGCTCTCGGCCAAGACTCACCGCGGCGAGACGGCGGCACGGATCGGAACCGGGATGTCTGCCCTACGTTTCTGAACAACTGGTCGGCACTCTGTTTCCCTTGATTAGGACTTCGCTAGAGCGAAGCTCCCCCACCGACATTGAGCTCACGACTCCAAAGGCGTGACCAGACCGTGCCGCATTGCAACCGCCTCAGAATCACAATGCCTTGCAGAGGGAGCCGAGTTCGCGGCTACTCGGCACACTCGTAGCAGCGCGCAGTTCAGTGAGCGTCACACGCGAGGTCCGTGAGCGCCGCGACAGAGCCTGGCATTACTGTTGGGTCGTGCAGCTGCCAAAGTCGCGCCGAAATCAGATCCTGAAGGCAGTAGAGGAAGGTGGGCTCGCCTCGAGCCAGTGCACCTTCACGTATGACAGCGTCGAGGCTCGCATTACACACGGGCTATCCAGCTTCCATCTCACCGACGACGACAACTCGGTTCGCTATAACGCGACGATGATCATCGGGGATAGTCCGATATAGCCAGCCCTCAGCCTCACGTGGCCGGATGTTCAGGAGCGGGTTCGTATGTGGTCCCATGAAGTCAAGGTGGATGATGAGACGCCCGACCTTTGGGCTGAGTTACAAGGCCAAAAGGAGCTTCTTGAGGGTGCTACGGACCCGGCCGCCGAGAACACGCCCTTTACCTCGGACGAGCGAGATGGAATCGCGAGACAACTCAACGAACTCAGAGAGTATGTGAGCAGAACATATTCTCTTTCGGGACCCCAATTAGAAGACCTGGATTCCAAGGTCGACTACCTGGTTGATGCGTCCAGTCGTCTCGGTCGGAAAGACTGGCTGAATGCGTACATAGGAGCGATGTTCGGTTGGTTCTTGGCGGAGGTGTGGGCGATCACTGAAACTCGCGATTGGCGATCACTGAAATTCGCGGTTGATTAGAACAGGTTGCACTTCTCCAAGGGCATCCACCACGGCAGTGGTGGCCCCCTCCAGCCTCTTTGGCGACGAACCACTGAGATCTGGAGGAAGCCACTGCCATGTTGACCCAGGAGGAGTACATGGATGTACTTGGCATGAAACGCCAAGGCTGGACGATCGCTGAGATCGCCCGCGAGACCAACTACCACCCGGCCACGGTGTCCAAGTGGCTGAGAGAGGGAGGCCCGCCGCCGGCACGGACGACTGACCCGGCGTTGCTCGTGGTCGACGA
>OUNO010012100.1_pt1 | contig 12902 bp, 8 predicted proteins | sample 1779811 | NCBI WGS metagenome assembly OUNO01 (sample SAMEA3914804, study PRJEB12502) | metagenome | biome: forest; material: soil | place: Canada | collected 2010-06-25 | depth 0.3 m | reverse complement strand
GATCGGCGGGCGAGACGATATGGGTCCATGGCGCAGCCTGGTAGCGCACCTGCATGGCATGCAGGGGGTCAGGGGTTCGAATCCCCTTGGATCCACATTTAGCCCCCGTAATCACTGAGATTGCGGGGGTATTTTTCTTGGTTAGTGGGCTGAAATCACGCTTTGATGTCACGTTTTCATTCAAACCGTGTCGATCAACCCGAAGTTCGCGGGGCGGGGGCGGCTTCGGGCCGCAGAAGAGGGCCGCCGCGGCGGCGCGACTGCGCTGCGTGCTTGGCTACGTGGGGAGATGGACCTCTCGGGTAAAAGAGGTGCGTTTTAGCCTTACGCCGATTCCATAGCGCGCCTACATTTCGGCAGGGTATGCCTCGCGCCTACCCGAGTGCCTATCAGCCGACCGAGACCTCGAGCTGGATCACCGACCATGAGAGGGCCGGCAACGTCGCGCGCAGTATGCCGTCCTGTATTCCGATCTCGTCAAGTGGGCGCAGGTTCACGCTTTCGCTGCCGGGCTTGTTCGTCGAGTGCCTGGTTCCGCCCTCCGGGATGGCGAGCACTTCGGCCCGTCTGATGGTGTCGAGCGCGAAACCATTCAACGCGATCGTGACGTCGGCCGACTCATCCAGGCCACGGTTCGCGATGAAGAGAGCGAGCCTGCCGCCTTCCTCATCCCAGGTGGCGCTTACGTCGATCACATCGGCGTCCCCGAAGGCTGCAGTCTCGACGCGATCGGAGCGCACGGCGACGCGCAGGATCTCACCTCGCGCCAACTCGGACATCCGCGCGAATGGCCAGAAGATCGACTGTCGCCACGCTGGCCCGTTCTCCTCGGTCCTGATCGGCGCGATGACGTTCACCAACTGCGCCTGGTTGGCGATCTTCACGCGATCTCCGTGACGCAGAAGGGAGTTCAACAGGGTGCCGACGACGACAGCGTCGGTGACACTGTAGTCGTCCTCTATGAGTCGCGGATGCTCGCGCCAACTGCGTGTGACATGGTGCGGCTGGTCTGCCGAGTCGAGCCCCCGCTGATACCAAACGTTCCACTCGTCGAAGGAGAGATTGACATACTTACGGTGCCTGCCGCTTGCGCGCACGGCGTCCGCTGTCGCGATGACCGACTCGATGAAGTAGTCCATGTCGACGGCGCTCGCAAGGAAACTCTTCGCGTCCCCCTCGTCCTCCTGGTAGTAAGCATGCAGTGAGATGTAGTCGACGACCTCGTATGCATGTCCAAGCACCGCATGCTCCCACGAGCCGAAAGTCGGCATTCCCGAGTTCGAGCTGCCGACGGCGACCAGTTCAATGGTCGGGTCGACAAGTTTCATGGCCTTGCCCGCCTCGAGGGCGAGCCGCCCATACTCGTCGGCAGTCTTGTGTCCGATCTGCCATGGACCGTCCAGTTCGTTGCCGAGGCACCATGTCCTGATGTCGAATGGCTCGGGCGAACCGTGCTCGATGCGAAGGTCGGAGAGACGTGTGCCGTCCTGATGATTCGCGTACTCGACGAGTTCACGTGCCGCGTCTACACCGCGCGTGCCGAGGTTGATCGCCTGCATGACATCGACATTCGCGAGCTTCGACCAGCGCATGAACTCATGGAGGCCGAATACGTTTGTCTCTATGGTGTGCCAGGCGCCATCCAGCCGGCGCGGCCGGTTCTCGACCGGGCCGACGCCATCCTCCCAGTTGTATCCCGAGACGAAATTTCCCCCTGGGTAGCGCACGATCGAGGGGCCGAGCTCGCGCACGAGTTCCAGCACGTCGGTGCGGAAGCCGTTCTCGTCCGCCGCCTCGTGACCCGGTTCGAAGATACCGGTGTACACGCTTCGTCCCATGTGCTCGACAAATGATCCGAACAGGTGGCGCGGGACCCGGCCTATCGTGTACTCGCGATCGAGTGTGATGTGAGCTTTGGACATGTTCCTTCTTCTTTAGCTGGCGGCCTGTACCGGTGGGGGCGGAATCGCTACGTCCGCCATCGAGCGCAAGAGCGCGAAATGCTGCTCGAGGTTGCCGCCCGCGAAACTCACGACTGGGAGATGACCGGCGAGAGTAACGTCCGTTGGCCGAACGCGGTACCCCTGTTCGTGGACGCCGGTGCTCCCAAGACCGGGTGTGCCCTCGGCGAGGTGGCTGGTTGTTCTGGCGTAGTCCGTGAGAAACGACGGCCGCGCGATATCACGGGGCACGCCCAGCCACTGCTGGCTCACCGGGAACAGGGCCATCATGCCATCCCACCAGCCCTCTGAGACGAGGAGGAGATGCGGATGTCGGGACCTCAACTCGCTCACCAGCTCGCGGTAACCCTCGTACAGGTCGAACCGTGGGTCGTTGAACCAGAAGCCGGCGGTATCGAAAAAGGCCGCATCGACCCCGTAATTCTCGACGAGCATAGTCACGGATTCAACCAGGTGGGCGCGGAATCCCGGTTCCCCCGGGTTGAGGAAAACTTGGTCGCCTTCTGGATAGCGATCGCCGTCCCAGTCCGGACTGTTGAGCATCGCCGGATACCGGTTCGAGTCGTTGCGGATCGCCGCTTCCTGCCAGCGCGGATACTTCACGACATTCGCACCGTTCGCGCCGAACATCGGCATGAGTCGTACGCCGAGGTGGCGCGCACGCTCGGCAAGACGAGAGAATCCCTCCTCGCCACCGAGCTCGGTACTCGGCCGGTACTGGGGATAGTCGAAGTAGTAGCGTCCCTCCCACCCCGGCAGGTAGGCGAGCACCCGGCTGGGGTCCACCTCATCAGCGATGCGCTCGAGGAGCGAACCCATCTGCTCGAAGGTATTGAAGACGTGCCCCGTCCAGTGCTGGCCGTGCAGTGTGACGACGAGTTCTGTCGCGCGCATCCACTCGGGCACGTCCTTGCGGTCCTCCCACAGCTCAAGGCCGAACGCGCTCGCGGCATGGCGCACGTGATCATCCAGTTCGCGGTCAAGACGATCGGCTGTCCCATCCAGCACGAGGCGGATCGGCGGAACTGTCACGCGGGCGGCGCGCAGGGTCGCGGGCACAGAGTGTACGAGCTCGACCTCGACATGACCGGAGTACGGCGGGCTGTCGACATGGAGCACTGCCCCGGATACGCGGTCGTCGCGCATGCTCAAGCTGATCGCGCCCGCGGCCGCCCACTTGGTTGCCCACTCGGTCCCCGGGTAGTTCCACTGGAATGGGCCGGTCTCGGCTGCCCCCTTGGCCGAGGCCGGTGACCACCATCCCTTGTCGAGCGAATCCTGCGGGAGTCCCCGAAGGACCAGCTTGATCGACTTGATCGGTTCGTCGAGGGCGGCCTGGATCGAGAAGATCCAGACGTCCCCGTCGTGGAGGATGTCCACGGTGATATCAGCGGATCCGGCCGTCGCCTGTTGCCCGAGGATGGCTATGCCTCCGGCAACAAGACGCCCCAGGCCGTCACCCAGGGTGAGCTGGCTCCTGCCTGCATCGAGGCCATACCCGTTTGAGGTGGTGAAAACCTGGATTGCCCAGGTGACCTCGGTATTACCCGGGAGGGCGAAGTAGGGGTCTCGTGGATCAAAACTGAGGTCGCAATTGAGAATGGTCATCCCTTGATCGATCCGGCTGTGGCGCCAGCCACGTAGTAGCGCTGGAGTAGAAGGAAGACGAGCAGGCAGGGGACCATCGCCACGACGACGCCGGCTTGCAGCTCGCCCCACACCACGGTGCCGAATTGGTTTGCCACTACCAGGTTGAGCATGATCGGTACCGTGAATTTACTGGGATCTCCGATCATCACGAGCGCGGCGAGGAACTCGTTCCAGGCGAAGAGGAAGGTGAACAGGACGACGGTGACGACCCCGGGCCACGTGGTTGGAAGCAGGACGCTGACCAGGGTCCTGAACGTGCCTGCCCCGTCTACGGTTGCAGCCTCGTCCAGCTCGCGCGGCACTTGATCGAATGTGTTCCTCATTACGAAGATCGAGAACGGCAGTTGGAAGGTGGTGTACAACAGCGCGAGGCCCACGAGGTTGTTGGCCAGGCCCATACCCGTCAGAAGCACGTAAAGAGGGATCAGGATCGACTGGAAGGGGATCATGAGCGTCAGCAGGATGAGGACGAACGCGATGTTGCTTCCCCGGAATCGGAAGCGGCTGAATGCGTAGCCGGCCAGTGTGGACACGATAGCCGTGAGGACTATGGAGAGGCCCGTTACCGTGAGGCTGTTGCCGAGGGCAAGCAGGATGCCACCGGCCCCCCGCTTGCCGATCAGCAGGTAGCTGTCGATGGAGAAGTTCTTGGGCCAATAGGTGACGGAGGTCGCAGCCTCCGTGGGGCTCTTGAACGAACTGACGATCGACCAGTACAGCGGGAACAGGAAGAACGCAGCCAACGCGATCGCGATGACATACCAGAGCCCACCCCGAATGCCGGCAGTGCCGCGTCGCCGGCGCCTTACTGCCACTAGCCCCGTCATGGTTTCGACCTGAAGAAGTAAAGCTGGATGGCGCTGACGATTGCCAGCATCCCGAGGAGGATCACCGAGAGAGCCGAACCATAGCCGAGTTTCTGGAAGGTGAAGGCGTTCGCGTACAGGCTGTAAACGGCCGTCATCGTCGTGCCACTCGGTCCCCCCTTGGTCATGGTGAAGAACTGGTCGAAGGTCAGCATTCCGCCCACGACACCGAGGATCACGACCAGGGCGATGTTGTTCCTCAGGAGCGGTATGACGAGCAGTCGGATCGTCTGTAGTCGACTGGCCCCATCGACGTGGAAGGCCTCGAAGAGATCCTTCGGGATCGCCTGGATGCCGATGAGGAAGATGACCATTGCGAAGCCGGCGCTCTTCCAAATCGTAAGGAGCGCGATCGCCCAGAATGAGGTCTTCGCATCGGAGAGCCAGGCGATCGGGTCAAGACTGATTCCGAGCCTCACGATCAGGTCGTTGATTACCCCGACCCTGCCATCGAGCATGTAGTACCAGAGGAACCCGGCGGAGGCGTAGCCCATGGTGACGGGCAGGAAGAACGCGATGCGGAAGAACCCGACACCCCGGCGCGGTTGGCTCACGAGAAGAGCGAGCAGGAATGAGAGAACCGTCCCGACGCCCAGCGTGACCAGCATGAAGCGGAAGGTGAACCAGACTGCCGACCAGAACATGGGGTCGTGCAATGCGTTGATGTAATTCTCGATTCCGATGAAAGTGCTCGGCCCATAGAGTGGCTGCTTGCGCAGGCTCGTCCAGACCGTCCCCAGCAACGGAACGAGGAAGAATACGGATGTCAGCAGTACGGCGGGAGCGGCGTATAGCATTCCTAGCCGCTCCCGCCGTGCGACCGGACCGATCCGCCGCCGGGGGGTCCCGGACGGGCGAACCCGCTGGTCAATGGCAGTCATGATGTGTTGTTATCCCTGGTCGAGCAGTCGCTGGAACTCTTTGTTCGCATCCGCGAGCGTCGACGTGATATCGGCCCCGTCGAACACGATCTTCTGGAACGCCAGGTTGTAAGGACCCGTGGCGGCGTCGATCTCACCCGAGTTCAGATAGTACGTGGGCAGGCGACCGATCAAGGCGGCTTGGTTCTCCGACTGGATGTTGGGGTCGGTCGCATACTTGTTGTTGATGAGATCGCTGCGCGCGACAAGGCTGCCACTCTTCGCGTAGACCTCGACCTGGGCTGCGTCGGTCAACGTCCACTGGAGGAAGTTCCATGCGGCATCCACGTGCTTGGAGCCACTGGGAATCGCGATCACGTCACCGCCCGTGAACGAGGATGCTCCGCCCTTGACCCCGGGCAGTGTTGTCACGCCGAAGTGGACGTTCGGGTACTTTGCCGCCATCTGGCCGATTGCGAATGCGCCAAGGCCGATCATGCCGACCTTGCCGCTTCCGAAGCTGGAAACCCAGTTCGCGCCGGTGTCGTCCTTGCCATCCGCCTGGATATCGCCCGACTTCCAGAGGCTCTGGTAGAGCCCGAGTGCGTCTTGAAGACCTTGGCTGGTGAGAGTCGCCTTCTTTCCATTCGAACTCACGTAGTCTCCACCGCTTGCCCAGACGAGCGGCGAGAACGTGTATGCGTTGCACCCAGCGCACTGTCCGGGGAAATAGAAGCCGTGGTTCCCGGCCCCGAGTGCGCTGATCGCGGCGGAGTCCGCCTTGAGTTCAGCGAACGTCGTCGGCGGCTTCTCGGGGTCAAGCCCCGCCGCGGTGAACAGGTCTTTGTTCCAGAACAGTGTCGACGCGTCGACGTTCTCCGGAAGGGCATAGATCTTGCCGCCCAGGGTCGAGTGATCGATGTAGCTGCTGGCGAGCTTGCCGAAGTAGTCGAGACCTTTCGCACGAGTCGTGATATCGGTGAGGACGCCGCTGGCCAGCATCTGCGGGATGGCAGCGACGTCGAGTGTCGCGACGTCAGGCGGGTTGCCCGCTGCGACCGCCGCCGCGAGTTTCTTCGTGTAGTCCGCGTCCGGGACGGGGAGGAGGGTGACCTTGACGTCGTGGTTGACATTCCACGCGTCGACAAGCTTCTGGTTGATGGTCTCGTTGGCGCCGCGAGACCAGAGGGTAATGTTAGTGGGTTGGGTGCTGCCTGCACCGGCGGAGCAGCCCGTGCTGACAAGCGCGATCGCGATGGCGGATGCCGCCAGCGCTGCAGAACGCTTAGACCTCATTGTCTTATCCTTCTCTTATTTTTCGGCTGTAATTGGCTCGTGAACGAAATCGATTGCGTAATGAGAATGCACCCTTTGCTGCGACCTGTCAAGGTTCTCGCGTGCATGGTGCTCCGTTGCCCCCATTTACGGGCTAAATTGGCGGAAATCGCACCCATCTCCCGATCGAGATGAGGTCTCCAGGGCATCAGCTGAGCGGGCATATCGGGCGCCACGGCACGCAATCGATTGGGCAAACTCATTGCGAGGACAGACGAACAACGCGCACTCCGGTTCCCGTCGGGGGTACAAGCAGCACCCGATCCAGTTCGGCCGCAGCTGGGCTGAGGTTCGGATCGAATTCGATCCGAACGGGTGCCCCTCGCCAAATGAGGTTCACACGGCCATAGCCGCCGCGCCACGCGCGGGGGAGCCGGGGCCTGATCTCGAGGGTGTCGTATCCCGCCCGCACACCGAGAAACCCCGCGATTATCGTCTCGATGAGCGACGGATCTCCCGCCCAGGTGCACAACCACGGGCGCGTCCCGGGGAACAGGTACTTCTCGGCGTAGTAGAACGGCGCGCAGACCGGGTCGAGCTCGTGGAGGGTCTCCGGGAGCTGGCCCAGAACGGCGGCGAGTGCCGCATCCGGCCTTCCCCTGTCCAGTTCGGCGAGCGCGTAGAGATGAGTCACCTCCGGCCATCGGGCGAGAAGCCATGTCGCGGTGCTCTCGACCGGCAGGGAGTCGGTCGCGTCGGTGGACTCGGCGATGTAGTCGCTGTCGAATGCCGACTCGGGAGCGATCGAAACGCCATGGTCGAGGCACTCTCGCGCGACGAGGTCGAGCCCTCTCCCGTCATCGACGACCCCGGCGAGCGCGGCCCAGATCTGGGTGTGGGCCCAGTAGTCGTCGGCGGCTCCCCCCTCGACGCCGTGGTCGAAGAGATGCTCGGCGACGATCCCACTCGACTCGTCGTAAAGGATGTCGCGCATGCTGCGACCGATCGCGTCGGCGTGCCCCGCGAATTCGGCTACCTGTGCGAATCGACCGAGCCATTCGCTTGCCCTTGCCCATGCCCGCAGTCCGATTACCGCGGCAGCCGACGCCTGGCCCTGAGCACGCACCTCTGGGTTCCAGGCGTCCGCCCACCCGCAGGGTTCGATGAGCCCGCGGAAGGAATGGCCGACAAGGTCGCGCGCCGCGCGATCGACCCGTTCGGCCACAGTGGCAGTACTGCCGTCCACGGCGCTGTCGACATCAAGCGCGAAGAACCCATCGTCGCCTGTCCAGGCGAGATAGCGTTCGGCGGCCATGAGCAGATGCGTGCTCGTGTACCTGCCGACGTAACGAGATGTGCCGCGAAGTGGCCGAGGGGCGAGTTCGATCCAGCCGTTCTCGTCTTGTAACGCGCAATAGGCAATCAGTTCGTCTCGCACACTCGCGCTCTCGCCTCCGGCCAGTGCGGGAAAATGCATCTGAAAACTTTGGTGCAGGTGTGAGGCATCCGCGTATCCGCGGTCACGTCGGCCGTGGGTGAAGATCTCGCGGCCCGCCTCGTCATGGGAGCGTGAAAAGAGGCTGTTATGCACGCTGTATGCCGCCTGTCGGGTGATAGCCGCGTCCGGTACTGACACAGACAGGCGGCACGAGACGTCATCCCAGTAACCGCGTTCCGCGTCCCGGCGATGCTCCCAGTCGTCCAGGGCGCTGTGCGCATCGGCTTCGTTCGCGGTAACCGCAACGGCGATCCTGTGGGGTAGATGCCGCGCGAGCACACCGGCGCGCTCGAGATCGGGAAGCGGGAACGGATCGGGGGCCGTGGAGTTGTTTCGCTCGGTGACTACGTCCTGATCGAACGACGCCGGCGTAGTGAATTGGCTGCCGACTATTTCGCTCCCCGTCGCGCCCTGCCAGAGTATCCACGCCTCGGACTCCCTGGCGCCGCTGAGGGTCGCCTCGAGCACCGGGAGCGTTGGCGAGACCCGGATGTCGAGCTGCCATCCTGGCGATCGCAGCGTCACAGATCCGACGCCGTACACAATCTCACTCGGGATACCCGCGACTTCACCGCTCTCGAGAACGAATCCAAGACGGAAACGGAAGCGGCCGGACAACCCCAGCGGATAGACCGAAATCCACTTGTCCGTCACGTCGACGACGAGCAGCCGGCCCTGTAGCAGGGCCGGAGGCGATTGTTGCTCCAGCACGGTTTGCTGGTGCCAATTGCCCTCCGCAAATCCCATGGGCGCGAATCGGGTGTCGAGCTCCTGTTGTGCAAGGCGGTCGACAAGATCTTGCCAGAAGGCGTTCTTGCTCCAGTCGGTCATCTTCGTCCGCTCCAAACGCAATCGATTTCGTTGAGCGTACAAATTGTTGCTACTGTAAAGCAAATCACCGACGGAGGTACGGTCCCGTGACGACCATGAAGGACATCGCCAAGCGAGCGGGAGTGTCCGTCTCCACGGTCAGTCGCGTACTCAGCGACAGCCCTGGCGTCGGCGATGAGGTCAGGTCGATCGTGCGCGACGCGGTGACGTCGACGGGCTATACCCCGAACCGGTTGGCGAGCAATCTACGTCGGCAGACGACGACGGTGTGGGGGCTGCTCATCTCTGACATCCAGAACACCTTCTTCACCGGACTCGTCCGCGCGGTCGAGGACGTCGCGCATGCCGCCGGCTATTCGCTGATCCTGTGCAATTCGGACGAAGATCTCGAGAAGGAGGCACACTATATCGACGTGCTGGTCTCGGAGCAGATCTCCGGACTTCTGATCACGCCTGAGGACGAAAATCTCAGCTCGGTGCAGCGGGCCATCCTGGCCGGTGTGCCTGTGGTCTCGGTCGATAGGCGAATACGGTCAGCGGCCGTCGATAGCGTACTCGTCGACAACTCGGCCGGTGCGGAAGCGGCCGTCGAGCATCTCATCTCGCAGGGAGCCCGCAGGATCGCGCTCCTCAACGGTAGCGAGCGCTTCACGGCACATCAGGATCGCCTCAAAGGTTACCGGGCTGCCCTCGCCGCGGCACACATCGAGTTTGACGAGTCCCTTGTGCTGCACGCCGGCGCCCATAACGTCGGGGCCCAGGAAGCGCTGCGCGCAGCCTTCTCCTCGCCGGAGCGCCCGGACGCGATCTTCATTGCGAACAACCAACTCACCGTGAGTGCATTGCCCGTTCTGGCCGAGTTCGGCATCCGCTATCCGGATGACATGCTCGTGGCCTGCTTCGACGACCTGCCCCTCGCTCGCTTCGTCGGCTCTGGGCTCACCGTCATCGACCAGCCGACCTACGAGCTGGGCAAGCGTGCGGCGGAACTGCTCCTCGGTCGCATTGCCGATCCGAACGTGGCCGTCCGAGAGCACACGCTCAGTCCCCGACTCATCGTGCGCGGCTCATCCGTGCGCCAATCCTGACAGGAAGCCCATGACTGGCAACAACGAGACATTCGCGCGCCCGGGAATCCGCGGCGACGCGAGCGCCGCCGCCTTCCCGCTGGGTGGCATCGGCACCGGCAACGTGTCGATCGGGGCACGCGGCGAGTTCAGAGACTGGGAACTGGCCAACCGTCCGGACAAGGGCAGGTCCCTGCCGTTCACCTTTTTCGCATTGCACGTACAGCGCGAGGGAGAACCCGGAATCACCCGTGTGCTCGAGTCGCGGCTGCGGGGCCCCCACCAGTTCGACCAGGGCTACGCATCCTCCCGGGTGGCCGGACTTCCTCGCTTTGCCGAGTCCACGATGACGGGACGCTATCCCCTTCTCGACATCGATTTTGACGACCCCTTCGTTCCCGTCGGCGTTCGGATGACTGCGTTCACCCCGTTCGTGCCGCTGGATCCGGCCGAGTCAGGAATCCCAGCGGCGGTGCTGCGCTACACAGTGACCAATCCGGGCACGGACACCGTGGATGTCACGGTGGCCGGCTCGATCAGCAACCCCGTCGGTATGGTGGAGGGCTCTGATCTCCACATGCCGGAATTCGTCGGTCACCCGCGCATCACCTGGCGCGATGATGGCGAACTTCGCGGCCTCGACTGCACCACGGATCTGCCCGCAGACGACCTGTCGTTCGGCAGCCTCAGCCTCACGACCAAGGACACGAGCGTCTCTGCGAAGCCCCGCTGGCTGGTCGGCTTCTGGAATGACGGGGCCCAGCGCTTCTGGGATGACCTGAGGGCGGACGGGCGGTTGGAACCGGAAACTGTATTCAGCCTGGACACTTCACCGGGTGGCTTTCTGGCAATCGAGAAACCCCACCTCACCGATGTCGAGCTCGAGGAGAGGCTTACCCGGCTGCGCACCGGCTCGATGGCCATCACCCATCGGCTTGCCCCCGGAGAGTCCGGCGAATTCGAGTTCTACCTGTCCTGGAGTTTCCCCAATCGGCCGCGCGGCTGGCGTGGTCACATCATCAAGGACGATCCCCACGGTGATGAGGTCATGGTCAACCATTACGCCACACGTTTCGTCGACTCGTGGGCTGCCGCCCATCATCTGTCGAGAAACCTGGGCACCCTCGAGCGGGCGACTCGATCCTTCAGCGTCGCTATATACGACGGATCGCTGCCTCCCGCCGTCGCGGACGCGGTCGGCGCAAATATCGCGGCGGCCAGGAGCACAACCTGCTTCGTCTTGGCAGATGGCACATTCGCCGCCTGGGAGGGCAGCTTCGACCATGCCGGAAGCTGCGAGGGGACATGCACGCACGTCTGGAACTACGCCCAGACGGTCGCCTTTCTCTTTCCCTCGCTGGAACGTAGCGCCCGTCGGATCGAATTCCTTCTGGAAACCGACGAGACGGGTCTCATGCAGTTCAGGACCAACCGCATTTTCGGCAGTCCCCCCTGGAACATGCTGCCCGCGGTCGACGGCCAGCTCGGCACAATCCTGCGTCTCTACCGTGAGTGGCGCTTCAGCGCCGACGATGACTTCCTCCGCGAAATGTGGCCGGGGGCGACGCGCGCGCTCGATTTCGCCTTCGAGCGTTGGGACACCGACGGTGACTTCGTGCTCGACGGACAGCAGCACAACACCTACGACATCGAGTTCTACGGCGCGGATCCGCTAGGGAACACCCTGTTCTTCGCGGCACTGAGAGCCGCCGCGATCATGTCACGCCGTATGGGTGATCCCGGGCGGGCTGAGCGATACGAGCTCGCTGCGGCGAGCGGCGCGGCCAGAATGGATGAGCTGCTGTTCAATGGGGACTACTACGAGCAGCGACTGGACGACGTCGACGCGTACCGATACCAGTACGGTTCGGGTGTATTGAGCGACCAGCTCCTAGGGCAATCGCTCGCTCACCTCGTCGGCTTGGGCCACGTGCTTCCGATGGAGCATGTCCGGTCGGCCATCCATGCCGTTTTCGACCACAACTTCCGTGAGAATCTGAGCGAGCACCACAGCGTCCAACGCACTTACGCCCTGGGCGACGAGGCCGGCCTCTTGCTCTGCTCGTGGCCGCGCGGAGGTCGGCCGGTGATTCCGTTCATCTACTCGGACGAAGTGTGGACTGGTATCGAGTACCAGGTAGCCGCGCATCTCGCCTATGAAGGATTCGTGGACGAGGCCACACGCGTCGTCAGCGCGGTACGAGCGCGGCACAGCGGGGTGAACAGGAGCCCGTGGAATGAGCCAGAGTGCGGCAACCACTACGCCCGCTCGATGGCAAGTTGGTCTCTCCTGCTCGCGTGGAGCGGGGCGCAATGGGACGCACCGAGTCGTGCACTGTCGTTCCGGCCGGCGGAGCCCGGAGCATTCGCGTCGTTCTTCTCGACGAACACCGGATGGGGCACCGTGCGTATCGGGAATGACTCGCTCGAACTCACGGTCGAGGGCGGCAGGCTCGAAGTCGACGCCCTCGCCGTGCGCGGCAAGGCTGTGCCCTTGACCGACGCACTCCGGGTGGCCGCCGGCGAAACCTTTCGAGTCGCCCTCGCTCGCTGAGGCGGTGCCTGCACTCGTCCCGTGAGGTGTTGTCGGCCCGAAGCGGTGCCGAGGAGCATCGACGTCTCGGGCATGGCGAGAGGTAGACGGCCCGGTCGCACAATCGATTTCGTTAATTTCTCGAGTGTTCTCACGTCCTCTTGACAGGATATGCCGGGGGATCCAGAATAATCACGCAATCGATTTCTTAATTGTGACCTATCGCTCTGGCGAGCCGGATGGCCGCCGCACAAGCACAACGACTGCACGACGATGACGACGGGGAGTTTGCGATGAGGTACGGATTCGTGAAGAGGTGGCGTGGCGCCGCGGTGATCGCGGCCCTGACGCTGGCGTTGAG
>OUNO010153595.1_pt1 | contig 12905 bp, 12 predicted proteins | sample 1779811 | NCBI WGS metagenome assembly OUNO01 (sample SAMEA3914804, study PRJEB12502) | metagenome | biome: forest; material: soil | place: Canada | collected 2010-06-25 | depth 0.3 m | reverse complement strand
GAGGTCGACTTGCCACAACCTGACGGGCCGACGAGAACCATGAACTCTCCGTCCCCGATCTCGAGATCGAGACCATGAACGGCTGGCGTGTCCGTTCCGGAGTAGATGCGTGTTGCTTTGGCGAAAGTCACCGAGGACATGTCAAAACCTTTCCTTTACCGGCAGGTACGTGCCGGACGATCCGAAATGAAGGTTGTCCCGACCACTGCTGCGGTCGCGATCGTGCCCAGCGGTTGCGCTGGACCACGTGTGAAAAGTGCACGAACCGTGCCGTCTGCGCAGGGTCGTGCCAGTACTAGACATCAACGACTTCTCCCACTCCATCGGTCAGAATTCGACATGCCCATGCGGTTCGGGCGCCGACTACCTGAGCAGCAATGGCTGACTGGGGCGCAATGACGTCGAGGCAATGGAATCCGCCTCCATAGACGTGGAGGTCTGCTGTTCCGCCAGCGGCCCAGATGTTGCGTGCGAAGTCGACGGTCTCGGCGCGGAAGATGTCACACGAACCGACCTCCAGGTAGACAGGAGGCAGCCCTTCGAAGTTGGTGGCCCGCGCGGGCGCCACGTACGGCGACACATGAGGAGCTCCCCGTTGATCCCCGAGCACGGCCTCCCAGGCTGTCCGGTTGGACGGGACATCCCATAGTCCTGGGACGTCCCAGGTCGTCTGATTAGAGGCCGTGGGCCGATCGTCGAGCATCGGGTAGCTCAACAAAAGTGCAGAGGGCAGCGGCTGTCCGGCGTCTCGCGCCATGAGCGTTGCTCCAGCGGCCAAGCCGGCGCCAGCGCTACTGCCGACAAGCAGGAACCGATCAGTATCGCATCCGACCGAACCGAAATATTCGCGTGCCCACATTGCGGCCGCGAATACGTCTTCGACCGCCGCAGGCGCAGGGTGTTCGGGGGCGAGTCGATACTCAACCGTCGCAACGATCGCCGAGGTTTGTTCGACCCACGACAGCGCGAGCTCGAGGTCGTTGAACCTGTCGCAGAAGATCAGCCCCCCGCCGTGAACGAACAACACGCATGGCGGGTTGACGGGATTTGTCGATGGCGTGAACACCGAAACCTCGAATATCGTCCCGTCGCCTGACTCGACCTGGTGATCAGTTCGCGCCGTTCGAAATCGCTGCTCGAGAACATTCGGATCGGTGCCTTGCAGGCTTTCTCGTACCGCGGGAATGCCTTGCAGGTCGAAAGTCGGCGTTGGCAACTGCTCCAGTGCTTCAAGCGCGCGAAGGAGCTCGTGGTCATGTCTCACGATGAAGTCTCCTGTCGGGCGTGGTTGGTCAGCGCATGCGGACTGGTTGTGCTTCACTGGCCGGCCAGCGAACCGCCGATGCCACCCGCGCTGAAGTATTTGTTCAGGAAGGTGAAAATGACCACAGGCGGCGCCATCATGACCACCGCGATCGCCATGACTGAACCCCAGTCAGTCACGGTTTGCTGGAAGAACGACTGCAGACCTATTGGCAGCGTGAATCCAGGCTCCGACCGCAGGAAGATCAATGCCACCAAGTAGTCATTCCACGAGACAAGGAAGGTGAAGATCGCGGTCGACAGAATGCCCGGGAGCGAATTCCTAAGAACGATTCGAACGAAGCCCTGAAAGATTGAACATCCGTCGATCCATGAAGCCTGCTCCAGGCTCACCGGGATGGTGTCCATGTACGCAGCCATCATCCAGGTGGCTACTGATGTGGATGCGCCGACGTAGATGATCGCCAGACCCCAGAGGTTGTCGACCAGACCGATCTTTGCGAACAGGATGAACAGCGGAATGACAGCCGTGATCACAGGGAGCGCCTGCACGACGAACAACAACAAGGAGTAACTCGCCACAGCACGGCTGCGTCCGCGGGACAGAACGTAGCCAGCGGGTGCACCCACGAGTACCGAAACCACGACCGTAACCGAGGTGACTCCAATGCTGTTCATCAGCCATTGGAGCGTCTGGGTTTCACGGAAGATGTGAGTGAAATTCTCCAGCGTGAAGAGACTTGTGCTGTCCGATCGGGTGGATGGACGAAACGCGAGCAGAATCACCACGCCCACTGGAATGAGAGCCACCGCGGTGACGAAGAGCAGACCCGCAAATCGGACCCATTTCGCCGGATCTGAAGAGCGTGTCCGAATGAGTGGAGCTCCCGTGGCTGACGAGACAATGGTTGCCATTAGATATGCGCCTTCCTGACTTGCCGATAGAGGAACGACGAGATGATGATGAGCGTCAGGCTCATGAGGAAGGCGATCGCGACGCCAGGGCCGACCTGGAAGTTCTCGAACACGGTGCGGTAGGACAGGATCACCAACGTCGTTGTGCTGTCGACCGGTCCACCTCCCGTGAGCAAGTAGACAGTCGGGAAGTCGTTGACGATGAAGATCGTCATGAGAATCCACGAGATGAAGGTCGATCGAGCGATCAACGGCAGCGTGATTCGTGTGAACTGTTGACGCGCATTTGCGCCATCCATTCGGGCCGCCTCATACACCGAATCGTCAACGGACGAGAGCGCCGCACTGGACATCAGCATCATGAAGGGGAAGTTGACCCAGATCTCGAACAGACAGACGGTGACCTTCGCCAAAACCGGGTCCGCGATGAAGAGCGGGTTTCCAAATCCGAGCCATTGCGCCACGACCGGCACCGGGCTCTGCGGTGTTACGAGAAGAAAGTTCCACGAAGTGGCCGATACGACGATCGGGACCACCCACGGAAGAAGCAGCAGCACCTTGAAGAAGCCAGAGCCGGGAATCCTGGCACGCAGGAACATCGCCAAGGCGAGCCCGACAATCCAGCTGCCAATGACAGAGATGATCACGAAGAAGACCGTGAAGCGCACTGCCTTCCAGAAGGCCGGATCGGTCAGAACCTTCGAGTAGTTGTGACCCCCGACGAAGTTGCCACTGTCGATCAGCGAACCATCGCGCAGAGATTGGATTGCCGCGTATATCAGCGGATAGCCGTTGATGAGTACGAGCAACAAGACCGAAGGAAGTACCAGAACGGTCAGCGTGCGGCGATGCGAGCGAGCCTGAAGATTCTTGGACGGCCCGCGCCCGAAGCGGGCCGCCTTTTCGGCGACCCGCTCCGGGGTTTCGAGGAGTGACGAGTTCGGCATCTTCAGTTGTTCAGCGCGTTGAGGGCGTTCGACAACTTGTTCAGGTTGTCCTTGGCCTTGGTCTTCGGCGACAGCATGGCCTGACCAAACTGGAACATCGGAGTTGCTCCGTCGATCTTGGACTGCTCGTAGCCAACGGCCTTGGTGCGCGAGCTGTACGAGATCCCGATGGGCTGATACTCCTTGACCATCTTGACCTGGTTGGGGCGGGCCTGGAACTTCGGCGAATCGACGATCGACTGGAGAACAGGCAACCCATTGATGAGCCTCTGGTCCCAGAACACCCGCAGTCCTTTGAGCCAGTGAAGGGCAAGCTCTTCGCTGGCCTCCTGCGAAGGTGTCTTCTTGTACATCATGAGATTGTTCTCGACGACCAGTGCCCGCTTGTCGCCGTGGGGGCCCGCGAGCGGACTTGCGACCACGAGGTCGTTGCTCACGTCACCGCCCAGGTTGTCCTGGATGCCACTCTGTTCGATACCAATCCCGAACTTGCCCTTGCGCCATTGCGAATACATGTTGTCCGTGGTGTAGCCGGCAGAGGCGGGGTCGATGATCCCGCTGCCGAGCATTTCCTTCATGAACTCCATGGCTTCGACGTTGCGGTCATTCATGACATCAAGCTTTGAGTCCTCGTCGTAGAGGCCGCCGCCGTTGCCAATCATGAGTGCCATGGGAGTTTCGTACGCCAGGCCATTGCCAGTACCAGCGCCGGTGGAGAATCCGTAGACACCGATCTTCTTGAGTGCCGCGCCAGCGGACAAGAGCTCGTCCCACGTGGTGGGAACGTCGGTGCCGGCCTTCTCGAGGAGTGACTTGTTGTACCACCATGCGTGCGCGTCGAGATGCCATGGCAGGGCCGCGTATCCGTCGGCAGTCTTGAGACCGTCGATGGATCCGGGCAGGAAGTCGTCGTAGAACCCGTCAGACTTCATCGTCGCGATGAGGTCGTCCGCGTAGGCAATGGCACCCTGCTTCGCGAAACGGAATGCCTGGAAACCGCCGCCGGTGGAAACCGCCGGGTTGGTTCCAGAAGCGACAGCCGACGAGAAGGTCTGGTTGAAGTTGGCCCATTGGATGGTCTGGTAAGTGACGCTGCCGCCCCCCGACGGCTTGAATCCACTGATGAGCTTCTTCGATGCCAGGTTGTATGCGTCCGTTCCCCAGGGCATGTCCCAGAACTTCAATTTTCCGGATGAGCTTCCCCCAGCGCCGCAAGCGGCGAGTGCGGGTGCAGCTGCCAGAGCTGCGCTGAGGGCGAGAAAAGACCGGCGAGAAACGTTGGTCGGTGTATCGGCCATGGTGGGTTCCTTCGGGGGTTCGTGGCTCGACGTCCATACGTCGAACCTTGGGTTCTTTGCCGCCCTGAACCTCAACAATTCCGCGATTGCGGTGTGACACAGATCAAGGTTGGCGTTGTTTCAGCATGGGCTGAAAACTTCTTCGCCCCTAGACGCACGGCGTGCAGACCCTGACAGACAGACTGCACACATTGGGTAGTAGTTGTCGCCTGCATCACATTGCCGAAACCGGTAGCACAGCGAAAACGAACGCACCGTGCATATCGGCGATTCCCAGTTCGAGTGCCTCGCTGGCGAACGTGATCGGATCAGCCCGCGAGGGGCTCGCGGCCGGACGTCGGGACGAGCAGCTCGTGCACCCTGGTGAGTGTCATCGCGCCGAGATCGAACAAGCACTAGGGCTGGGGGTCGTCCTCGTCGATCGCCTGCCGGATGATGTCTCGTGGGTCGAGCGAGCGCAGATCGAGGTCGCCCCCCAGTTCGTTCTCCAGGTCGGCTTTGGCGTCATCGACCATCCGCCGCGCGACCTTGACGAACTTTGCCGCCTGACGCGCCATCTCTGGAAGCCTGTCCGGCCCGAAAAGGAGGAGGCCAACGACCAGCACGACTCCGATCTCAGGCAAGCCCATTCCTAGCATCGCTTGGCCGATCGTCGCGGGGCGGGAAGTCGCCAAAACCTCACTGCACCTAAAGACATGGTCGTGAGCCTCCCTGCGATTCGTGCGCGGCGGCCACCATCTGGGCAAATTGCCCCGAGCTTCCTCGCGGCGCGCACCTGTGGTCGGCAACCTCCATCCTGCTGAAGGTTCGACGAAACCATCAGACGCAGAATGTGACACGAACGGAGTGCAGATTGCGCAACGTGCGAAGTTGGTTGTCGAGTGTTCCTGTGGAACCTCACCAATTCACGCCTGACCTCGATGTTCACAGGTAACGCTATGGGTAACGAAGAACGATGTCTGCCCACGCGCAGAGAGGTGCCACGCACAAACTCCTGGCTGATTGAGCCCGTCCAACCGGTTGCATCGATCGACGGCAAATGACCCCTGATTTACAGGACGCCAACTTTGGACCTCTGACCTGCAGCTATGCGGCGCCTTTGACGACTTGCCCACGACTTGCCCGCAGATTCTCGACAACCTTCGCCGTCTGTCGTAGACGCTCGGACGACTTTCCAATCAGAAAGGGACCTGTGTGGCGCAAAGCATTCTCACAGGACCTGGACCAGAAAATTGGGGGACACTACGTACCCCGTCAACGGAGGCCAGTGCCATCAGCGCTTTCACCACCACCGCGTCACTCGGCGTCGGCCGGAAACTAGCGCGGACGCGGCTCTTCAGAACCACAAGCTTGACTGTGATGGCCGTCTCACCATAGTGTGTGTGCGAATACGAACGTGCGCGCGTATATACGAATCGCATTCATGAGGCATATGCGGCGACTTTCAGCAAAGAAGTGAGGGAATTACAAGTGTCGAATAGCGAGACGCTAATCAACATTGTCGATGTTGATTACTCGTATCCCAACGGCACGCCCGCGCTCAAGGGATTGAATCTCGATGTGGCAACCGGGGAAAGCGTGGCCATCATCGGTCCCAGCGGGTGTGGCAAGTCAACTTTGCTACAGCTCCTCGCCGATCTGGCTAAGCCGACGCATGGTCAGATCGAGTGGCATCAGTCAAATGTCCAGGGCTCACACCCGATGTCGATGGTGTTCCAGAAGGAGACACTGCTCCCATGGCTGACTGTCGAGTCGAACGTGGCGCTCCATTTCAAGTTCCGACGCGGCGACCGTGCGGAACGAGGTGCCGTTCGGGAGCGGATCGCTGAGCTCCTGGCAATGGTCAAGCTGGAGCATGTCGCGAAGTCATACCCCTACCAGCTGTCGGGAGGAATGCGCAGGCGCGCCCAATTCCTGTCGGCGGTCGCGCCCCTACCTCGGGTTCTCCTCCTTGATGAGCCGTTCTCAGCACTAGATGAACCAACGCGCGTCTCCATTCACGAGGATGTCTTCGACATCATCACGCAACTGGGCATCACACTCCTGACGGTTACCCACGACCTCGCAGAGGCCATCACGCTGTCTGATCGCGTGGTGGTGCTGAGTGGTGGCCCCGGGCGGGTGGCGGGAATCCACCAGATGCCATTCGGTCGCGAGCGCAAAGTTCGGTCAATCCGGGAGGATCCAGCATTTCTGAACGCATATGCCACGCTGTGGCACGAGCTATCGGCGCAGACGGACCTTGCTGCTCACACGCCGAGAGGCGCCAATGAGTGAACGAGGGGCAGTAGCTTCCCGTGTCGACCCGCCGCCGACAGGAAGCCAGCTCAACGCATCGGCGTCGGTTGAAAATGGGCCTCTGCGAGACCTGAGATCGCATGCATCGAGATTGGTCGTTGCGACGACGCAACTAGTCATCTTCGTGGTGTTTCTGTTGTGTTGGCAGTTCCTGCCAACAATTCCGTGGCTAAGTAGCCGATTCAAGTTCTTAGACTCATTCTTCATCAGTTCACCTACTCACGTCATCGAGTGCATGGCGGATCTCGCTCGCGGATCAGATGGCAGCCCACTGATCTGGGGCTATATCGGACGGACCCTGTCCTCGTCGCTGATAGGCACCGCGATCGGCATCCTTGCAGGGGGTGCCTTCGGCCTCATCCTCAGTAACAGCGATTTTTGGTCCCGAGTTCTGACTCGCTATTTGAACATGCTCAACGCGGTTCCACGGATCGCGATCGTCCCGATCTTCATAATTCTGCTTGGTCCCACGTCCAGCGCGTCTATCGCAGTGGCAGTCACCGTTGTCTTCTTCGTCTGCTTCTTCAATGCGTACGAGGGGGGGCGGGCTGTGCCGCTCCACTTGGTCCAGAATGCCAAAGTTCTGGGTGCTTCGCAGCGGCAGGTGATGACTCGTGTCCGACTCCCCTACGTCACCGCTTGGACGATGGCCTCCATTCCGGTTGCTATTGCGTTCGCCCTCACGACTGTCGTGACTGCGGAGCTCCTGTCCGGGGTGGACGGCATTGGGCAGCTCGTCGCCCAAGCGTCATTCACGTCCAACGCGACTTTGACATTTGCGATCGTGATGTACCTCGCAGTGGTCGGTGCCTCAGTCGTTGCCTTGGCTCAACTGGTCTCAAGACGGATTCTGCACTGGTGGGGGAAAGCCTGACGGACTGACCGATTTGACGGATCTTGAAGCACCCACTCGTAAAGGACTAGAGGAGAAAAGCACATGAAGATTCTTGGCAAAGAAGTGGCTGGGGGCGAGCGCTTCGCAAGTCGACGGAAACGGGCGGTATCGGCAGGGTTGGCGCTAACAATCGCTGTGATTGCAAGCGCTTGTGGGAGCGGCGGCTCTGGGCAGCCTGGCGACGGTTCAGCATCCGGCACTCCCGTCAAGTTGACGCTTGCAATGGCAGGGGTAGATCCGTTGATATCGATCGCCTGGGTCGGGCAAGCCTACGGAATCTTTGACAAGAACAACCTGGATATCAAGATCGAGGTAGACGGCGCGAATGTAGGTAACGCGCTCGTCGCAGGGAAGGCCGACATTGGCATTGTCGGGCCCAGCTCAGCGTTGAATGCCACCAATCAGGGCAAGCCGATGACGGTGATTTACAACAATGCAGGGAACGCTTCCGCAGGCGTGATGGGTGCAGCACCCGACGTTAAGGCGGTCGAAGACTGCAAACGCGTCGGTGTACTAGCAGGCGGCGGCCCGGCAGCGTGGGCGCAGACTTACAAGAACCTCTACCGCGCTCCCTTCCGGATCGTGCCTATCAATGATCAGAACGCCGTGATGAGCGCCCTCGCCGGTGGCACCGTGGACTGCGCCGTAGGATCTGTCGCTGCTTTCCCCCCATTGGTCAAGGCGGGGAAAGCGCACTATTTGATCAACCTGATCAGTGATCCGAACAATCCCACGATTCCGCAGGCACTTAGAGAGCTGCGATCGCAGATCATGGAGGGTTCGCTCATTGGACTGACGGACCATCTCGAATCGCGCCGCAAGGACGTCACGGCCTTCCTGGCTGCATACAACGAAGCGGTGCAGAAGTTCCGCTCGACCTCGCCGGAGGAGCTTGCGCGCAAACTGAAAGCGACTAAGGACTGGGCCGGTTTCAATGAAGCAGCCTTGGCCACTCTCCTGAGCACTGTCGCGCCGGGTATAGCGCCAAACAACGGCCACATCTCGCCAGACAGCTGGAAGCCTCAGCTCGCCTATCTCAAGGCGGCTGGTCTTTCGTTCATCAATGAAGATGAAAAGTTGTGGTCGTACGACTCGCGAGTCGACATGTCCTACTACGAGAAGGCCGGAATCAAACCGGGAAACTGATTACTGGGTCCAGTCCTGAAATTGTCGCGCGCAGGCGCTCTAGCTAGTAAGCGTGATCGCGACTTGCGGTAGGCACGCCCCACCACGAGGTCGAGTCACAGTGTGATCGTGATCCACCGCACGAACGTAATCGTCCCTAAGAAAGGAACACAAATGAAGGCGTTCAGGATTGCGACACCGCGCCATTTTGAAGCGGTCGAGATCGAAAACAGGACGACCGAACAGTTGGGCGCCGATGAAGTGCTTCTCCGCCCGATCGTGGGCGGGATCTGCGGAAGTGACCTCCCGTCATTCGAGGGCAGGCGTGTTGCGCCAATCAAGTTGAACCGGTATGTCAACGGCCGATTGCCCGCAGGACTGCCCCTCCATGAGGTTGTGGGCGAAGTGTTGGCATGCCCAAACGGGCGATTTGAACTGGGAGCTCAGGTGGTCGGCTGGGTCGCGAACAGCGACGCGCTGGCTGAGCTGGTGGTCACTCGATCAGACAACGTCGTGGAGTTTGATCCGTCGCTGACTCCTCAGCAGGCGGTAGTCATGCAGCCCCTAGCGTGTGTGATGCACACGATTGCGAGGTTGGGTTCTCTCGCGGACAAGCGAGTCGCCGTCATCGGCCTGGGCCCAATCGGACTGCTTTTCTGTCATGCCGCTTCGAATGCTGGCGCTTCCCATGTTGAGGGTGTCGATGTCGTGGACCGCGGCCGTCTCGCTGGAACCTTCCGGATCGACCGGGTAGTTCACCTTGCCAGCGATCGCTGGGTGGCATCGCTTGATGAGTCCGAAAGGTTCGATGTGGTGATCGAGGCGGTGGGGAACCAGGTCGGTACGCTTGCCGACGCGATTTCAGCACTCGCCCAAGACGGCATCGTGTTCTACTTCGGCCTTCCAGAGGACCCGGTCTATCCGGTGGCTCTAGAAGAGCTTTTCATGAAAGCGGGAACCTTGATGGCCGGCGGTGTGAGCCACTCGAATCGCACGAGAGCGCTCGAGTTGGCAAAGGACTATGTCGAGCAACACCCTGAGTTCTTGGCCGCTTCAGTGAGTCACGAGTTCGAGTTCGGCGATCGGCTCGACGACGCATACGAGATGGCGTGCAATCCCTCGCCGGAGCGAGTGAAGGTCATCATCAACTTTTGAACCGAGCTGCTAGGAGGGCGAGTATGTCGGGAGCGGTCGTAGACGCACAGATTCACACCTGGGTACCTGAAAGCGAACGGTATCCCTGGGATCATGATGTTCTTCGGAACATCCCGCCACCACTTCTGGACAGGTTCAGGCAGTTGCCGCTCACCGCCGAAGACGCAATCGACATGATGGATGAAGTCGGAGTTACTGGCGCGCTGCTGGTCTCACCAACGGTGTATGGACTCGACCACCGGTACTCCTTCGACGCAGCCGAGAAGTATCCGGGGCGATTCGGTGTCGTTGGCCAGATTCGACCTACTGCGCTCGGCGCGATCGAAGCAGCGCAACAGTTCGGGTCAATGCCGAACGCGGTCGGCATCCGCGTGAACATTCTTCCTTCGATGGGTATCGCGGTCGATGACTCACGCTGCCTCGAGGTCTTTCGGGTGGCCGAACGTGAGGGTACCCCAGTCTTTCTTCTCGCCATCGATCACGTGGACGACCTCCACAAGATCGCGGCCAAATTCCCGTCGCTCACTCTGGTGATCGATCATCTCGGTCTCACCACGTTCGACCGGCACCGCGATCCGTGGACACCCTTTCCCTATCTACTCGGGCTGGCGCAGTATGACAACGTCTTTCTCAAGTGCTCGTCCGTGCCGAGCTACTCGCGCGAGGCTTATCCCTATCGTGATCTGTGGCCAAAGCTCCACCGCATACTGGAGACATTTGGACCCGAACGGATCATGTGGGGTACCGACTACAGTCAACACCGAGATGAGTTGACGTACCAAGAGGCGCTTGAGTACCTCCGCTCAAGTGACGAGATTGGCCAGACTGAGAAGGCTCTACTTCTCGGCGGCACCCTCACCGCCGTCACCGGCTGGTCACCGACAAGTGTGAGCACTTCGTAAGCAGTCCGAAGGAAGTCATCCGGACGACGAGCTTGCGTCTGGCGGTGCGGTTGTTATCCGACGGTCGTGTGGGCCGCGTGGTTCGCCGCCACTTTCGCCCTGGAAAGCGACGTCGAAGGCCAGTGGGATGAAGCCCTCTCACTGAGCAACGCGGCGTAGAGGCCGGCCGACTGCTCTTTCACGCCACTTCCCGGGTGACTGACGACGATGGCTGGTCGCGTGTCCTCGCCGACGGCGTCCGGGAGATGACCAGCGAGGTCTACTCCGAGTTCCGCGAACGGAGCTCAACGCGCATCGGCCATTGAACGCAGCCGCGAGCGGCCAAAACTTCGTTGTTGCGCAAGCCTAGACAGTCGTAGCGTCGCGCTTCTGGATGAGTTTGGTGCCCTCGAGATCGACCGCTGTCGTCCAGTGTCAGCCCGCACGCCGCCGCACTCGGTAACCTCGTCTCCTCGGGCGGCGTCACGACAGCTGCTCACGGCCAGACGAGTACCGCCGACGCGGCTCACGTCGCATTCGTCTCGGGTTTGCACACCATCTTGGTCATCGGCGCGATCGCCGTCGCAGCTGGCGCCGTCATCTCGGTCGCCCCCGTGCGCTCCAAGGACTTCCCCGGCCCAACTCCACCGGTGGCCCCGACCGAGCCCTTCGAAGCGCCCTCCAGATAACCCTTGCGAATTGCCTCTCAGGCCGGTTGCCGGTCAGGGGTTCCCGAAACGGGAGCGCCGCCTACACGTTCAATAGTCCGCAACTCGTCGAGGCTGTTGGCGAGGGTACGGCCTGCCAATGCGCCGAGGACAGCTGCCTCGGTCTCGTCGGTAAGCCTGGCGAAGTACTCAGCGGAGTGGTTAGTGACCAGACACACTCGAGGGCCCTCCGCCCGGGGGGCCCACAGCGGCTTGTCGCCATTGGATGAGCGGTAGATCTCTCCCAGAGTGATCTGGTCTGCGGGCCGGCCGAGGCGGACACCCCCGCTGCGGCCCTTGATGGAGGTGACGAGACCGTCTTGCACCAGCGGGACCATCAGCTTGCGCACCAGGCTCGGGTTCGTGTCCAAGTTCTTGGCGAGCTGGGTCGAACTGAGGATCGGACTGCCCTTTTCGTCTGCATGACCCAGCAGGAGCATGGCCTTCAGTGCGCTGGAGAACCTCACGTCGAGCATGGTCTACCTCTTTCATCCGCCGCATGGCCCGAACGACTCACGGCGCTTCCATATTAGCAACTCTTACGGTTGCATTTCTCGCCAAGTATATGTATTTTTTACCCATGCAGATTAACCACCGGCAGTTGCCGCAGACAGAACGGAGAAGTTCATGAGCACAGAGAACGAGATTAGAGAGATCGTTTCCCGATACACCCGGGCCGCGGACAGGCGCGACGGCGATGCGATGGCCGCGCTGTTTGAGACTGACGCAGTCTCCGAGGTCTACCTTCACGGACCTGGTGGAGCAGACGACAGGGAACCGCTGGGGAAACTCGCCGGTGCAGAGCAGATTGGGGCGGCCGTCACCAACGCCATGGCGCCGCACCCGCCCCTGGGCTGGAGCCACCACACCACGTACGACCCTCTGGTCACCATCGACGGCGACGACGACGCCAGCATCGAAGTCCAGTTCATCACCTACGACGTCGTCGGAGCCAGCAAGCCCGAGGGTGGATGGCCCGACGGCACCTTCGGGGCCCAGGGCACCATCAAGCCCATCGAGTCTGGGTATTACCGGTTCACTTTCCATCGGACCGACAGGGCATGGCGAATCAGCCACCAAGAGGTCATCCACGACATTCCCTACGTGTTCTGACCGCCCTGCGGCCCGCCTCCTCAGTCCGCTCGCCGGGCCGCGGAGGCGAGCCGCCGAACTCCTCGCTTCGGCGATCGCAGACAGACACCCGCGCAGATTGGCGCTCAATCAGGAGGTAATCCCAGACATGGCGACACTTGGACTCATCGGCAGTGGAAACATCGGTGGCACGCTCGCCCGACTGGCGGTCGACGCCGGTCTGGACGTCGTGCTCAGCAACTCACGGGGGCCGCAGACGCTCTCCGGCCTCGTCAACGAACTCGGGCCGCAGGCCCGGGCGGGTACTCCAGCGCAGGCGGCCGCCGCCG
>OUNO010000139.1_pt2 | contig 12914 bp, 14 predicted proteins | sample 1779811 | NCBI WGS metagenome assembly OUNO01 (sample SAMEA3914804, study PRJEB12502) | metagenome | biome: forest; material: soil | place: Canada | collected 2010-06-25 | depth 0.3 m | reverse complement strand
CGCGAAGCGCTGGGTAAGCCCGTATTACGCGCCCTGGTGCACTCCCTGTCGCGGGGCCCGGAGTTCCGGCATCCCGGGTACGGGATGCTGAGGATCTGCGAATCAAACGCCGTCCCACCGAAACAGGCGCCGTCCCTACCCGCTCCGGACCTCGAGGTCCTCTACGAGCAAGGCCCAGCTTGGCCGGCATGGGTGGTGGCAAAGGATCAGATCGTCACGCTCGTCGATTGGCTTGGAATGCCGGGACGCCTTCGAATGCGTATCGTCTCGACCGAACCGAAGAAAGTCACCTCGGTCGACGTTCCGTTCAATATCAACCCGGGCGTACCGCCGACACGCTTTACGCGCTAAAAACCGGAGAGTGACTTCAGGTGGACAAAAGTTGAGATTATCGCGAGAAGTCCGGATCATCTCGTGAAAATCTCAACTTTTGTCCACCCGTCTCGGGCAAAGGGTCCGCAGCGCTAGTGGGGACTCACTAAGCCGCTTCCATTTTCATTTTCTCGTGCCCGGTAAATCCCGCCACCGCCATCATCGTTCCGCTCGGCGCGTCCCAATATTCAGCAGCCTCGATCGTCACCTTAAGCAGCGCGAGATCCGGATCATCTAGTCCCGCCGGAAATAGCCCACTGAAAAAAGGATCCCAGTATTGTTTCACGCACTCTTGATCGCGAACCAGCTCGCAGGATCCTGAAATCGAAACATAGTGATTCTTCAGTGGCTCGCAGTAGCTCAGATTCACTCGAGGGTCCTCCTGAACCTCGACAATCTTCTGGGAACTTTGACTCGTGAAAAACCAGAGCGTCCCATCAAAACCGTCGCGAAGCACAGTCGCCATCGGGCGGCTTCTGACATGCCCGTCCGGCTCGATTGTGGTCAGCATCGTGATGCGAATTTCTTTAATCAGCTCGGCCAGACGTGCAGTATTCATATCCCTGCGAGTCGCAACGCGCATGCCAGGTCTCACCGCAACACGGGCGACCAGCCCAATTGATGAGCTAACCTGGGTTCAAAAGCAGGTTGATGAGGAAAATGCAGTCGTGGCCATTCGCTGTCTCGCGGGCCAGGGTATGCGGCGCACCCCAGTCGCGTACGATTTCAACTTCGCCCAAATCGTTCTGAAAGAGTTCACGCTGCCAAAAAATATCGTCTCCGTATTTCGATGAAGTTCCTGGGCATGTCGAGCGAGTCAACTCGATCGCGCGCGAAGACGCGCCGTTGGCCAACACTTCAAAAAGGGGATTTGCAGGCAAAACTTCATGCGTCCGAGCTTCGGAATTTTCAGATGTTTGAAAACGCGTCCGATCATTCCCCAGTTCGTGGTGAAGACGTTGCACTCGTTCAACGTATCGAACCGGAGCAGCCCTGCGTACTCGACGTCGAATGCGCGCGGTACGCGCCAGGCAACTAAAACAGTCAGCCGCGCTCTTTTTATCTCAGCTCTTTTACAAACAGTCCCATCATAATGTCGTCGATATAAATTCCGCCTGGCGTACGAACTCGCGCGCGCATTCGACCTTCTTCGACAAACCCGAGACCTTGATAAAGCTTCACGGCTCTGCCGTTTACAGCGCGAACCAATAATTCGATCTTTTCAATACCGGGCGTTTGGCGCGCCCAATCGATGAGCGAAAGAATCAGGGCGCGGCCAACTCCCTGCCCCTGAAATCCTGGATGCACCACGACCGTGAGTCGTGCGATATGCGCGAGTGCTTCCATCTCCATCGGATCTAAAAATGCGTGTCCGGCGAGATCGCCATCACGCTCGGCGACCAGATACCTTCCGCGGCGATGCGTGCTGAGCTTCGCAATCATGCGTGTGAAATTTTCTGGAAGAAGCTCGTGTGGTCTTGAAACCAAAGATCCTGGTGTCGCGGCAGTGGAACGTTCCGCTTCGCAAAGCAGTTTCGCATCGGAGACACGAGCTGGACGAAGAATCAGAGGAAACTGCTGCGAGGGTGCTTCCGGGGGTTTTTTCGTACGGATTTCAATTCCGCGCGCGGCACGCGAAGCGGTCTTTGGACTGGCGGGCCTTTTCTCACTGCGCTTTGCTGCTTTCGCGGGCTTCTTTTTCATGGAAGCAGCGGCTCCGCGCCGCGACTATGCAAGGCTCGGTTGACCATCAAGCGCAGCAGGTTTTCCAACTGATCCTGCACTTCGGGACCACGCCCCTGCTCCAAAATGCCAAGCGCTCGCGCGATGGCTTCCAAAGTGCAGACCGCCTCGGCGTTTGGCTCTTTGCGAAGACGAAACTCTGAAAGCTTCTGACCGCGAGGCAATCGAACTCTTTTTGCGGCAGCCAAGCCGGGTTCACGAGTCTGAACCTTTTGCGCCTGCCTCCAGCTGCCATCGGGCACAACCAAAGTCACAGGTGCGCGAAGCGACGCGACAAACTCGGGGGTCAGCTCTTCTGACTCTGGGCTTGGGTAAAGCAAAAGAGTATCGCCACCCGTGGTCATCAGATCTTCGGTGCGTGTCATTTCGTTTCGCAAACCACGAATGCGGAGCTCGCTATTCGGAAGCGCGAGAGTCGCCAGTCGCCCGGTATTGGTACTCGTCTTCAACTCACGGTAATGGACCAGAACTATGACGCGCGCCTGGGTTTCAACGCGAGGAATCCTCGCGCAGATGCAAAGGTCTTGGCGCACGTAGCAACGATCGCAGCGTATTTTTGAATGAGTTCGGCCCATACGTCTTCGGCTCGATCATGTCACAATCCCTGCTGTCTGGCACCCAGATGTCTGGCACAATGACTAAGATGGCGCCCACTCATCAGCCGACACTCAAACTGATCCATCTTTGGCTACTCTGGATTCCGTTCTCAGTCTGCATGGCGATCGGCTGGGGTGGCCTGTGGATCTGGCTTCCGCTCCTGACTTTGGGAGCACTCCATCCCGCTCTCGATTTTTTCGCACGCCGAATCGGGTCCAGTCAGGTTCTAGGGTCCGGTCTGTCCGAACTCTTGATCCTCGCTTACCCTGCATTTCAAACCGCCGCGCTGATCGCGTTTCTTTTCCAAATCAGGGCCGAGTCTCCAAGTTCCTCCACACTCATCGTTCGCGGCCTTTATTTTGGACTCATGAGTGGTGCGATTGGAATCACGGTCGCCCATGAACTCATTCATCGGAGCGCCCGCTGGCGGCGCGGAATCGGCGTCTGGCTACTTTCGCTCGTTCTTTATTCTCATTACCGCGTCGAGCACATTTTCGGTCACCACGTCCGCGTGGCAACAAGAGAGGACTCCTCGACTGGGCGGCGCGGAGAATGGTTCTATAGCTTTTGGGTTCGCGCCGTTTTTGAAGGCTATCGAAATGCTTGGGCGCTCGAACTTCGAAAAGACTGGAAGAAGAACAGACTCGTTCGCTACGTGCTTTTGCAACTCGCGCTGCTTTCGGCTTGCTATGAAGTCGCTGGGACCTCGGGGTTGATTTTTTTCGTACTCCAAGCGCTCACGGCGATCCTGCTTCTCGAGCTGATCGATTACGTCGAGCACTATGGTCTAGAGCGAAAGCGCCTGCCCGGTGGTGGCTACGAAGCCTTCACCGCAAGGCATGCCTGGGACTCGAATCATCGATTCACCAATGCGTTTCTCATCAACCTGGGACGCCACGCGGACCATCACCTGCATCCCCGAAGACTTTGCACTCAGCTCGTAAACCAAGAAGGAGGCCCGCTCCTTCCCTATGGTTACTCGACGATGCTCATTCTCGCGCTCATTCCGCCCCTCTACTTCAGGGCCGTTGAGCCGGCGCTTACTAAGACTTAACGAAGTGTCTTAATGCGTCGCAGGAGCTGGTGCCGGTGCTGGCGCAGTACCTTCTGGGCGCTTGGTCGGTGCGCCTGCAGCCGTACCAATGGTCGGCGCAGGAGTCGGAACCACGGTCGCACGCGCCTTAGCCTTTTCAGGATCAAGGCTGCAACAGAAGAGCACCCCGTGAACGTCATTTGCCGTATTGTAGCTCGAGATGCTGAACGGGCGAGCCGGATCGCATCGATCCGACATGCGCACGTTCAGCTCGACTTCAGTTTCCAATATCGCATCGCTCTTCACAAAGTCGCAGAACATGCCGAATCTCGAAACGGCTGTGTCACGCTTTTTACGGCTTTCACGAACCTGAGTCGAAGAACATCCCTGGGCGGTCACTGCAATAGCGGCAACGGTGGCGACAGCAGCGACCATCTTTAGACTGGCAAGGCTACGAACGTGTTTCACGATGTTCCGATCTGCGAAGCTTATTGAGTACTGGTTGCTAACGGATGCTTACTCTTCCAGAGATGATCATACGCGTCCAGAACCTGAATGCCACCCTGAGGACCAAAAAGATTGACGCAAGCTTCGTATCCGGCGAGCTCAAACTCTTCTGGGGTCAGGAAATAAGCGAGGTGACCGTTGGTCAAACCCATGACCAATGAATCGGTAGCACCGTCATCGGTCGCCAGTTTGCGAAGGCGGCGACCCAGCTCATTGATCGGCTCGCCTGGCCAAGTCATCATACGAAGACCGCCCCAGCTGATCGACCAAAGACGAGCGTTGTCTGGAAAGAAAGCGCCAACCCCAATAGCGGCGTTTTTACCGATCCAAGAAATGGCCTTATTCTCTTTGTCTGGGCGCATATTGTCAGCACAGGCGTGAATGTTAAGGCCTGGCTTTCCGAACTGAACTTCCGTTGTGTCCACGGTCCAATCACCTGGCAACACTCGGCCTTCCCCGACATGCTCAAGCGCGGTGTCTCCAAAAGTTTTGCCGATGGAGCGAATACCTTCATCACGGAAGGCATTCGGCGAGATGTCACCTTCTGCGCCATTAATGAAAATCGTGACAGGGCGAGAGCCGCTCCCGTTGGCAGCCGCCAGACGATCTTCGATCGCGCGCTCAATCCCGCCGGGAACGTCGGAGCTGTAGGCCAAGTTATCGTCGTCCAAAGCCACACCGTGAATCGCGTAGTTCACCATCGAGCCCATGAACTTTCCGGACTCCTGGTCGCGAATCCAGAAGACACGCGCGGTTGGATCGACACCTGCCTCGTCACGACGACGATTGTGCGAAATGCCGTTCACGTCAAAGGAAGTGAATCGGATCTCAGCTGGGCGAAGGTTCGCTTCAGCCTGATCGATAGCGCTATAAATCGAGCCCATGAAGGCGTCGTATGCTTTCTTCTGAAAGAAATCCAAGGCGATTGCGGCCCAAAAGATGTTCTTCGAAAGAGCGCCGGGACCGCTGTGAGTGTGAGTCGCCGAAACAAAGATCTCGTTTCGGTCGTAACCACGTGGCTGAAGATGTTCAACCACGGCCTGCCAGAGCTCTAGGTTTGCTCCGACCAGGTCGATGCCGATGAAAAGAAGTTTTTTGTCGCCGCTCTTGATAAGCAGAGCTTTGGCGCGGATCGAATCACGGGTACCGGTATGCGGTGCGAACATGATGTGATTCGGATTTTTACGAAATTTGAGATTGGGCTTTTTCAGGCGGCGATCGCCGCTTCCGTAGCCACCCAGCGGAGCACCCTCGGGCATCACGATCTCGACTGCCGCGATCCCTGCCTGCAACTGTGCAGCTGCGTTTTCGGCGCGAACACGGTCCGAACCAGAAACTCCCAAACACATCACTAGGACCGAAAGCCCAAGACGCAGAACGGACGCACGTGAAATCATAGGTCTCCCCTCTCAAAAGGAGATTGCAGTCTGTCCGGGACGGACGCTCGCTTCAAGGCGAAAATGCCCGGTTTTTGACGTTTTCAGCGGGAAAGCGTAATTCGCTGAAATGAGAGGACATTGGGCGCAAGCAAGCGCCGACACAGAGGGTCACAAAAAGCTCAAAGAAGCTTGGCGAGCATCCTTCGAGTCTGCTCGCGAACGTAATCATCGACCCATTTGCGGTCTTCTTCTCTCAATCGGTGAAAAAGGATTCCAACTACCTGAACATCTTCTCCCTCGATCTTCATCGAGCGGACGTGACGAATGAACCCTTCGCAATAAACCGCGCGACGATTCAGGGTGAATCTCAAACTACTGAGCTGCATTCCTGCAATGAAATCGTCAGAATGTGGTTTCTTAACCGAAAATGCGAGCCCACCGGCACTGACATCAATTACTTTGAGACTCAGTGTTTCATCCGAGAGTGGGGCTTTTACCTCGACGCGTAGCACATGCCCAGGAGGTATTTTGAATCGGAAAAACTCTCGGCGCTGTACGCGAAACAAGTTCTTTGGCAGATCGAGAAAGAGCTTACCCTCGCGAAGCTCTATGATCTGCGATTTGAAAAAAACCTTCACTCGGTCATTCACAAGATTGACGTAACACTCTCGTGACCCCGTCGAGGCAAGCTCATCGAGAAAGCTGCTGACCTGAAAACTTTCGTCCGGACGAAAGCCAACCTCTCGGGTTGCCTCGTTGAGTCGAACAAAACGACATGTCAAAACGGCTTCTTGTTTCCGGGTGAAAAATTGAGCCAACGCGGTCGAACGCGCGCAGTCAGCAAGAATGCGATGCGCCTCGCCCATGCTCTCTACCGGTTCAAAGCTGATCTTGCCTTTGTTTTCGGCCACGCTGAGATTGTATCACAGACGTCGCGGGGCTAATGTCGCGATCATGGAAGAAGCCAAAATCCCGACGCCGGTTAACCCTGAAGTGAGTCCCAAAGTTTTAATCGTGGGCGGGGGGTTCGGAGGCCTCAATGCCGCCAAGATTCTTTCACAGCGAGCCGGAATCAAGGCCGGTGTCGAAATTCTGATGGTTGATCGAAGGAACCATCACCTCTTTCAACCTCTCCTCTATCAAGTCGCGATGGCTGCCCTGAGCCCCGCCGATATCGCGGTTCCAATCCGTTCGATTCTTTCGGGGCGTCCAAACGTCCGAGTGGTGATGGCTGAAGTCAGCGATATTGATTTCAAGAATCGGACAGCCCAGATCGGTCCAAAATCCGAGAGCTACGACTTTCTGATTCTAGCCTGCGGCGCTCGCCATTCTTATTTCGGGCATGACGAGTGGGAATTGGACGCTCCCGGACTCAAGACCCTCGAGCAAGCGACAGAAATCCGTCGTCGTGTCCTGAGCGCGTATGAAGAAGCCGAAGCTGAAACCAACGTCGAGCGGCAGAGAGAACTTCTCACTTTTGTGGTCATTGGTGGCGGTCCGACCGGCGTCGAACTAGCGGGAGCACTTGCCGAAATCAGTAGAAGCACGCTCAGCCGCGACTTCAGAAATATCGACCCGCGACGGACACGAATCATTCTCATCGAAGCCGGGCCAAGACTCCTCGCCGGCTTTGAACCCGAGCTTTCCGTTCGAGCGGCTCGCGACCTTGAACAAATGGGAGTTCAGATCTGGACTTCATCGCGCGTTTCGCATGTCGACCGTCAGGGGGTTCAACTGGGCAGCGAACGAATCCGAGCCGCGACGGTTCTCTGGGCAGCGGGTGTGCAGCCCTCGAGTCTCAACAAGCGGCTTCAGTCAGAAATCGGCGCGACCCTGGATCGAACGGGACGCGTGGTTGTCGGAGAAGACCTGAGCCTCAGCGCCATCGGACATCCGGAATTATTCGTCATCGGTGACCAAGCTTGCTTCATCGATCCGGCGACCGGGCGAGCCTTGCCGGGACTTGCTCCGATCGCGATTCAGCAAGGTCGAAAGACGGCAGAAAACATACTTAAAACTCTCTTAAGAAAGTCTCGAACGCCGTTCTGCTACCTTGATAAGGGTCAGATGGCTACGATTGGAAAACGGCGTGCGGTTGCCCAAGTAGGGCGACTGAAATTTGCCGGGCTTCTTGCGTGGATCGCCTGGCTGTTCATTCATATCTATTACTTAGTCGGGTTCAAGAACCGGGTTCTGGTCCTCTATCAGTGGGCGTGGAACTACATGACCTCTAAAAGAGGGGCGCGGCTCATTGTTCCCGATTTTTACGGCAACGCATGCAAGGCCCAGAAAGAGTCGCAATCATTCTCGAGCAAATCGTCGAAAACCTCCCAGGGATGATCTATCGCTTTCGGCTGAAGGCAGACGGAACCACGGACTGGCCTTACATCAGCGAGAGCGCGAAAAAGAGTTTGGGTTGGGACCGAATGGAAAACCAACCCAATGGACTACGTCCGGACGGCCTATCGATCGCAGAACGGGATGATTTCGAAAAATCGATTTTGGAATCGGCCAAACAGCTGTCGCCCTGGAAGTATGAGTTTCGCTATCAAGGCCCCAGCGGGAAAGCACGCTGGTTGAAATGCGCTTCAAATCCCATTCGCGACCCAAACGGCGACGTGACTTGGGACGGAATGGCCATCGACATCACTCGCGAACGAGAACTTGAGAGCGAACTCGAATCACATCGCGCCCACCTTCTGGCGTCAGCACGACTCTCCTCCCTCGGAGAAATGACCGCCGCGATCGCGCACGAAATCAACAGTCCTTTGGCCGTCATCTCGTGCAAGTCTCAACAGCTTGCACAGTGGACCGAACAAAAATCCGGACTGAATACCAAGAAGGTTTTCGACCTCGCTGGAACCATCGAAAAGAGCGTCGACCGAATCGTTTCGATTATCCGCGGCGCCCGCGCAATGGTTCGAGATGGCGCCTCTGACCCGCTCGAGCCTTCCACCGTTTCAAAAGTGATCGAGGACGCCATCGCCTTTGCGCAGATCACGCTTCAATCCCGTCACATACAACTCCTTCCTGTAGAGATTGAAGGCACAGAAGAGCTTATCCTCTCTTGTCGTTCAACCCAGATCTCTCAGGTCATCGTCAATCTTCTGAACAATGCCGCCGATGCGGTCGACCTGGTCGATCACGAGCAGCGCTGGGTACGAATTCAGGCGTCGGCCGTCGATCATCAAGTCGAAATCCGCGTTCTCGACGGCGGCCCCGGGGTTCCAGCCGATCTCCAGTCGCGAATCATGGATCCGTTCTTCACGACCAAAGTCAAAACGGGCTGCGGCCTGGGGCTGAGCATATCCAGAAAGATCGCCCGCGACCATGGGGGCGATCTTCTTCTCGACCCTTCCTCGCGCGAGACTTGTTTCATACTCAAGCTTCCCCGACACTAGGGTCATGGCCGATATCGCCGTCCTCAGTGAGCCCGGTCGCGTCTTCCTAGCGCGTCACAGTGCTCAACCGTTTGAACCGATGACGGCAACCCTCGCCCTCATTCAAGGAATCTGGGCGGTCGACCCGAAGATGGCGCGAAAGATTCTCCGCACGCGCATTTATGCGACGGAGAGCTCAACCCTTCTAGCCGAAGGAACCATTCGCGTGGCTGCCAAGCGCTGGAACGCAGGGACTTCACATAGCGAGATCGAAAAACTATTGGAAGAAGCGCGGACCCGAGGCAGCGAACTTGTCGACGTTACAGGTTCAGGAAAACAAGCACGCGAAAGCGCTCATATTGAATTCAGTCCGAAAGCTCCGGGGACGGATAGTGACTGGATGACCCAGCTCCGAGATCGACTCGACGCCGTTCCGATCGATCCTCTTTTGCCACGATTTGAAAGAAGCCGCGCAGTCGCTGCCGCGCTTGTCCTGCCAGATGACACAGGCACAGACGAAACCGGATGGGCCGTCGCTCTGAATCAGAACGTCTCGAACCGAACTCTGCACGCGGAAATGATTCTCATCGAGAACTGGTGGCGTCGCCAAGGGTGCAAACTTCCAGCGAAGACGCGCCTCTTCGTGACGCTTCAGTGCTGCCGAATGTGCGCCGCTGCGGTTCTTCACGTCTGCGAGAATCCGGGCGACATCGAAGTCATCTACGGCGAGCCCGATCCTGGTCCGATGGCAGCTCAAACGATGCTTCAGAAATACGGGCGAGAACTTCCGTATCTAAAATAAAAAATCGGAGTCACGCGTCAACGTGACTCCGGTCTCTTTAAAACAAGTCGGTCAGAATCGCTTACTGGCAGGTCACGTAGTTGTCAGTGCAACTCGAACCGCTACAGGTCTGAATCGCGCCGGTGAAAACTTTCTCCGTCACGTTCAACTCTGAATACTTCGAGTTCAAAGCAGCAAGCGACTTTTTCTCGACCGAAAGACCTTCGAGGCTCTTTCCGTCAAACGGCTCTTTCTTCGAACCGCCGCCCGTTACTTTCTGACAATCGCCTGCAAAAGCAGACGAAGTAGAGAAACCAGCAATTACCAAGCTCGTAAGGAGTAATGTAAGTAATTTCATGTTTTCCCCTTAATTAGAAAATGAAGTCGACGCCGGCCATCACGGTGTGAGCAGCCGTTGCATCGCCTTTGGAACGCGAAACAAATGCGCCCAATCCGTCGTCCGTGCTTTCAGTCAGGTAGGCCAGTTTAACGATGGCTCCTGGTGTAGCTGCATAGTTCAAGCCGATGGTCGTGTCTTTCTCTTTGCCAAGACCGAAGCCCGCTTGGGTCCAATCCGACTGAGAGTACATCACGTAAGGCATGAACTTGCCGAAGCGATAGCCACCCAGAGCGTATCCGCCCTTGATGTCCTTCAACAGCTGGCCCAGGTTAACAGGACCGACCATATTGATCTGGCCGCCGTTACCCGAGAGCTTGCCGTACTCGGTCCAAACCACGATGTTGTTCTTATCGTAGGATGCGCCGACGGTAGCCGTCAGAGTGTTGATGACCTGGCCGTTGATCGCGACAATGTTGGACGCGACATCTGGATAGCCAGGGGCGGGAGGAGATACGTTACGGCTGATCGAATTCACTCTAACCATTGCGCCGGAAATCATACCGCGAACACGGAAGCCATCTCCGTTCAAGGTAACCGCGCCGCCGGCGAGGTTGCTGATGTCCGTCTGGAAGTCAGAAGAATAGCTGGTGAAATCGCGGCTTGCGACACCACCGAAAATGGCCGGAGTCAATTTCGCGAAACCAAGGTCAGCAGTGTAGTCGATGAGGAGACCTTCAAAGTTTTTGAAGGGCGACATCGTGAACACACCTTGTGGACCACGGATATAAGGTTGAAGGTAACCGACATCGGTGAACTCGGCAGCGAGCCAGTTCGGGAAGAGCTGGCGGCCCAGTTTCACATTCAAACCAGGGGCAGCGTTCCAAGAGAGGTACGCCCAGTTTGCGCGAAGTCCCCAAGCAGGCTGCGATCCAGGGCTTGAATACGCTCCACCATCGACAACAAACTGACTGGCGACGGTCAGGTGGTCAGAAATTTTTGATCCGACGTTCAAGCCGAATCGGGTCAGCGAAGCAAAGTCCGCATACTGATTGCGGCTGTAGCTTCCCAAGAAATCAGGGTTCGTGCTCTGGTTATAAAAGAAACTACCAAATCCGTTGAGTTCGATGTCAGCGTGAGCAGGCGTAACAGCGGCAACAGCAGCCAGTCCGCCCACAAGCAACGCCAATCCATGGCGCTTCAGGTCCGTCACAGAGATCTCCTTTGAGAAATACTATTGATGAAATGATTTAGATCCCTTCGATTATGGCGCTGATTTTTTCTCCAAAGTTCATTCAATTATTAAATCTTTCGATTTGAACGGTGAAAAATTCCGTTACTCATAGCAAACATCAAGATCGTTAAGACCGGTCTCACCTTCCAGGGTTTCTTAACCGAGACGCTTAGAGATGAGCGACGAGTCCTTTGACCTTCTCAGTATTTTTGCGACGGAAGCGACAGAGCAGCTCGAAATAGCCGAGCAGCTTTTGATCGCCATGACTGAAGTAGGAGCGACCGACGAGACGGCTTCACATCTTTTTCGTATCGCCCATAATCTCAAAGGCTCTGGTCGCGCTGTCGGCATGACTGAAGTCGCCGACTTTATTCATAAAGTCGAAGACACCATCAATCTCATCAAAAAGACGCCTGCGGGTGTTCCAGTCTGTGTTTATCGCGCGATCATGAAATGCTTCGACGTCGCGCGCGACTACTTCAGAATCACGATGTCCGGTGTGACGGTCGCTTTTCACGCAGGCGACACGCTTCGCGTCCTTGAGGAAAGCTGGAAAACGCCCCTGGTTCAAGAGGCCGTTTCAGCACCCGTTTCGAAATCGAAATCTAAGGCGAAGACTCCTAAAACGGTGCAACCCACGGTCACTGCCGTCCCTCGAAGTGCATCCGCGCAACCCGTGGCCGAATCGCTAAAAGTCGAAGTCGAAAAACTCAATCGCCTGCTCGACTCCATGGGCGAGCTCGTCGTCTATCAAAACATTCTCAACGACAGAACTCGTAAGCTTCCGGCTACTACGGAGTTCGACTTGTTTCGCGAGGCCGTTTCAAAGATGCGCCTTGCCGTCAAAGAATCTCAGAACATTTCGTTTGCCCTTCGAATGGCCCCGGTTCGCTCGGTTTTCCAAAAACTCAAACGAACGGTCTTCGACCTTTCCCAAGCGCTTGGAAAACAAGTTCACCTTGAAATCGAAGGCGATCACATCGAGCTCGATAAGCAGGTCATCGAAGCGATTTCTGATCCCCTTACCCATCTCGTAAGAAATGCACTCGATCATGGAATCGAAGGCCCTGAAGAACGCCGCAGCGCCGGTAAGGATGTTGAAGCTCGCCTCCGGCTCATCGCTCGTCAAGAAGCCGATCATGTCGTGATCGACGTCATCGAAGACGGTCGCGGACTTCAGACCGATTGCATTCTCGCGAAAGCCATCGAAAAGGGAATCGTTAGTGCCGGGGCAGATCTTTCAGAAAAAGAGATCTTCGCCCTCATCTTTGCGAATGGCTTTTCAACCAAGGATGCCGTCACTGACATATCTGGCCGCGGCGTCGGAATGGACGTCGTTAAACAGACGGTGGATCGCCTCGGCGGCAAGATCGAAATCAATTCAAAAGCGGGTCAAGGCAGCACCTTCCGCATCAGCCTTCCACTGAGTGTCTCCGTCTTCGACGGCATGGTCTTCGAATCATCGGGCCGCAAGTTCATTGCGCAGCTCTCTTCCATTCAAGAGACGCTTCAAATTGAAGACGGGAAAATAGAAAGAGTCGCGGGCCGTGC
>OUNO010004950.1_pt1 | contig 12917 bp, 15 predicted proteins | sample 1779811 | NCBI WGS metagenome assembly OUNO01 (sample SAMEA3914804, study PRJEB12502) | metagenome | biome: forest; material: soil | place: Canada | collected 2010-06-25 | depth 0.3 m | reverse complement strand
CTCGAATGGATGCTCGAAGCTCACCCTCGGGCCGTCAACAACTCTTGGAGTGCACCAACACAAACTCCAGGCTCTGTTTTTTACAAGATCATCGAGGCCTACGATGCAGCGGGAGTATTTTTCGTCGCCTCTGCGGGAAATGCCGGCAACAAACCTCACAGCATTACGATTCCTCATGAACATCCACTGGTATTTTCGGCAGGTGCTATTGATGAAAAAGGCGGTCGCTGGTCCTATTCCAGTCAAGGACCGGCAACGTATCTGGGACAAGAAGTAAATAAACCCGAAGTCATGGCTCCCGGAGATGAAATTCAAGTTACGATTCCGTACCGGGTGTATGGAGCAATGTCAGGAACTTCTTTCGCTGCACCTCAAGTGACGGGCGCTACAGCACTCATTTTACAAGCGGTCCCCGAGTTGACCCCGGCCCAACTTCGCAAACTATTCATCACCACCAGCCATCAAGTCAGCGGAACCCCTCAAGGGGATTGGAATGGGCAATTCGGCTACGGCGTAATCGATGTAGAAGCCGCAATCAAGCAAGCGCTCAACATCCGCGCAAAACTCGAGGGCACTTTCATGAATTTCCTTCCGGGATTTTTGATTCAATCCCCTGAAGACACTTCATCTGAATTGATTCTTCATCCGGATCTTTCACCTTATTGGGATCCTGAGACCTAAAACCGGCTGATGAGAAAAATTCCCGCGATCATCAAAAACGCTCCCGCAATCCGAAAGACGCCGGACGGGTGCTCGGGCATGTTGAAGAGTCCATAATGATCAATCGCGAGCGAAGCGATGATGTTAGCGGTGATTAATGTGCCATTAAAAGCGGCAGCACCAATCTTCGCTACAAAAACCAAGCCGAGAAAGACTGCGACAGCTCCCGCAAGGCCTCCCAAAGGCGCCCACCAAGGCATTGCGGCAAGACTATCACCCGTCGGGAGAGGTCTCGGTGAAACAGCGAACGCACAGACAAAGAACGCTAAAATGAGTAAAAATGACACGAGACTGGCGAGCCAGGGATTCCTGAGGGACTGATTCAACTCGGCATTCATCGAGTTTCCGAAAGCCTGAAGAAAACCGGCGAGCACTATGGCTGGATAAAGAAGCACAAGAGGCATAAATTCCTAATCCTGTTTTTTTGCAATTCATGGGCCGGTTACAAAGATCGTCCGAATTGCAGTGCATTAATATGAAACGCGAAGGAATGCTCAAATCCCTTCGCGTTTCATGGACCCTATTCGAAAAAAACAGACTTAGTTGGACGCAGCAGCCTGCTCGATCACTTTTGCAACTTGATCAGGCTGGGAAATAAAGACCGCGTGACTCGCCTTGAATTCAAATTGTTGAACTGCCTTTGCTTTCGCAGCAAACAGTCTTTCGTCAGCGGGTGGAATCATGCGATCTTCGCTGGAGATGATGTAATAACTAGGCTTGGTTTTCCAAGCGGCAGTCGTAATTTTAGCTGAGACAGCCGGGAGTCCGAGTGGTGCTTGCGAGGCCGCTAAAAACTCTGCTTTGCTGCGATCAATGTCTGCGGCAAACGCTTCTGGAAATTTCGCACGATCGAGAAGTGCAATTCCCTTTTTCCCATCAATCTGGATCGGTGGAGCTGGTACGCTCTGATCGGCTTTTGCCAGCAAGTCCCCGACAGACTCTCCTGCGTCGGGTACATAGGCGGCAACATACACGAGTGATTTTACTTTCGGGTCATTTCCGGCTTGAGTGATCACGGCACCACCGTAAGAGTGACCCACCAATACCACCGGGCCATTTTGAGCGGCTAGAACGTTCTGTGTCGCTGTCACATCCGCAGCCAGAGAGACAAGGGGGTTCTGAACGATGGTAACATTGTACCCGTCATTCGTGAGAATGCGATAGACACTCTCCCAGCCTGAGCCGTCGGCGAAAGCGCCATGAACGATCACGATGTTTTTCGCCGAAACCGGGTCTCCACTCGCAACGGCACGCGTCTCATTTTGCCGATGAGAACCGTCTTGTCTTACTGAGGTCGAAGAACAGCCTCCTAGCATTATGGCCGTACACAGAGTCGATGCAATCATTACTGAATTTTTCATTCCATTTCTCCAGAGTTTTACTGCTTGTATGGATTCCATAGTGCAGCTTCTTTTTCCTTTGCGTCGGAAACTTCGAGTATCGGTTGGGATTCCGCCGAAAGTCCGCTTTTGCTCAAGATCCCCTTGCGCAACCCGGGCGAAGTCCTATAATCACTTTATGGCAAACATCACATTCAAAGGTAATCCTGCACACACGTCCGGCGAACTCCCTACTGTTGGAGCAAAAGCCCTGAATTTCAAACTCGTCAAAAACGACCTTAGCGAAGCCTCACTTGAGAGCTACGCAGGTAAGAACAAAGTCTTGAACATCTTCCCCAGCATCGACACGCCGACTTGCTCCACGAGTGTGCGCAAGTTCAACGTCGACGCAGCCAAGGCTCCCAACACAGTGGTGCTGAACATTTCAATGGATCTGCCCTTCGCCCAGAAACGCTTTTGTGGCGCCGAAGGCATCACCAACGTTGAAACGCTATCGGCCTTCCGCAGCTCTTTCGGTAAAGACTACGGCCTGCTGATGGCCGACACTCCGCTTGCTGGCCTCTTCTCACGCGCAGTAGTGGTGATCTCAGCCGATGACAAGGTTCTCTACACGGAACAAGTCGCAGAGATCGGAAGCGAGCCCAACTATGAAGCTGCTCTCAAGGCTGTCCGCTAAGCGCTGACGACACTCAAAGTACTGTTCGCGGAAACTCCACGACATCGGTCATCAGATATGCGCTGCTCGCGTCCGGCTGAAGGGTGAATACAAATTGCCCTGTCTTTAGCTTGGAACCCACTTGAGCCGAGTAAGGCACGGTAACGTGACAAACACCTCCCGTTGCCAGAACCACGGCGTCCCCCTGCTGGCGCCATACGTCCCCGTCATTGCTTTTATCGTTGAAATAACGAGTCAGAACCGGCGCGATCGGACGATCGCACTCGCCTTTGGAAGCGCTGTTTTTTTGCGACAGCAGGTGCAAAGCACTCTGTTTCACGACAGCGGGAGTATCGTCAGGCTTGGCCCAATTGAAAGCCACTGAATAGCTGGTCTCGAGCTCGGCGAAATAATTGATTCGGTAACCGAATTGAGATCCATGCTCCGGGCTCACAACAATGTATTCCCAGCCAGTGTGAGGTTCCAAATTTGCCTGGGCCCGGCTATTTGCGGGTATTTCAGACCAAACGTACGGCACGAGCAGATGATAACTGCCTCCACGAGCAACCATTAATGGCTCTCCATTTTGAAGGAACCGGCACTCATTTCCAGGGCAAAACACTGCATAGTTTTGGCAGTTTTTCAGCAGCTCGGGCTGGTTTTTATAGCCGTCGTGCTGGTGGTAGTATCTGGCATCTTCCGAGAACAGCGATACATAGGAATCGCAGTCATGGCCAAGGCTTGAAAAGAGCATTTTAAGAAGTGGCGTCATGTTTTTGGGATTAGGTTCAGCCATCGACGCCCCGGAGACACAGAGGCTCAATAAAACCAGTACTTTAAAAAATTTCATATTCACTCCTTTGATTGAAGATCATCTTCAACTCGTTATCGATGCTTGTGTTGTACGTGGAATTGTCCAAAAACTGAATGGCAGCGCCTATCAGGGACTTGTCCCGGATTATCACTCCTTGCCTTGAGCGCCCGGGGTGCGATAAATTAACAATAGATGGACTCAAAAACGAAGCGAAAGACAAGACGTCCGAATTTTCCCGGCATTCATGGTTTTGAACATTTCCCGGAGGGAAAGCTTCTCAATCAGAAGATTGATTTTGAGGGCCCCGTCGGAATCGCTTACGAACGGTGCATCGGTTATACCAAATCCCGGCACACACACGACCGGATCACGATCACTTTTCCCAGAGGATCAAGCCGCTCATTCATCAAAACCTTTCCTGAATCCAAAGCCTTCAATTTGACCGAATCCACCGTCCATCTCATGGCAAGGGACCATGTCCATGAGCAAGGAAGCGTGAGCAGCATTTACGACACTTTTGCCCTTTTTGTAACTCAGGAGCATTTTGAGTCTCATCTCAAAAAGGCCGGCGTAAAAATTTCTGATATCCGGCCCTTTCTGGAGACAACCCAATCATTTCAAAAGAGCGCGGTTTTGAGTGAACTCATCGACCGCTATTTTATCTGTCGCGTTCTCGAAGCGTCCCCTTCGGAAGCGGAACTCAAGCATCTTGAATCGCTAATCCTCACCGAGGTTTTCATGTCAGGCCGAAAGAACTCTTCCCTGAAAAACTCCACCGCGATTTCTGACGAAACCGCATTGATTCGAGCCATTGAATTCATCGAGTCCCACTTGTTTGAGAAGCTCGACGTACCGGCATTGGTCCGATCATCGCGGACCAGCCAGGCAACACTTTTCAGGCTTTTCAGGAAAGAGCTCAAGGCTTCTCCCATCGAGTACGTTCGCAATCGACGCCTTGACGAGGGCCGAAGTTTGCTCAAAGGCGGCCAATACCAGGTGGGTGATGTTGCTCTCCTCGTCGGTTACGAGGACTTAAGCTCTTTCTCGAAAGCCTTTAAAGTACGCTTTCGACAAGCGCCATCCCGATCTCTTCCAGTGAAGCCTCGTGATAATTCAAGACAAGCCGATAAGAATGTCCGCCATTCCTGATACCCTTCTTTCCCTGTAAAACAGCGCCACATTCGAAAAGAGAATGTGAGGACGAACACATGAAGGCGCAAGAAACAGTATTTGGAAAGAGACTCCGACAATTCAGACAAAATGCCGGATTAACGACACAAGAAGTGGCGAAGACTTGTGGTGTGGCGGAAAGCACCTATCGTGAGTGGGAATACGGACGGGAAATCCGAGGAACGAAGGCCTACGAGTGTCTCGCCAAAGCGTATCAGATCAGTTTATCGGAATTGATTCTCGGGGAAAGAGGAACGCCATCATCCATTCACGAGGATATTCGGAACATCGAAGAAATTGTAAAAGCGATACGCCTTAAGCTGTAGTCGGCGGACAATCCGCCGGGAGTCAGCATAAATTTGTACTTTAACTCAGCGCACCATATCGTGACGGTAATCAAAAAACAAAGACGAATCAGGAGGTCTTTATGAAAAATACGATCATGGGAATTTTAGGAATTTATCTTTCTTCACTCGGAGCACCAGCAACGGCTGCTGCTGATCTTTCGACAGAAGGACAATGGCGTCCGGTACTGAAGTGCGATGTAAACAATGGTGTGGCCACCGCCACTGTCGAGAACATGAGTTATACCGACTCCAATCGAATGACTGCAGCGCATGTTGTGACAACGGGTCGAGTCGTTATTCAAAACGACCAGATCATTCAGTATTTCAATATCACTGGCACGGGCCGGATAATCTATAACATGAAGAATGGACAACCAGGATGGGACCAGACCTTTGCGGAGACTGTTGAGAATCAGTGGTTTGGCTACGGCGGCAGTGAAAACGGAAGTGCGCCCATGAGAAGTTTTCATGTGGTCAATGGTTATATAGCCGATCCGTCTAAAGGCTACGCATTGACAGTCACATACACTGGCACCGGCCTGAAGGTCGTAGTTCAGGCCGATTCGCAACATCAGGCGAACTGGTACTTCCAGGATTGCATTGAGCAATAATCTGAGAACAAAAATCAAACAAAACAGTTTAACAGCGAACCAGGATGTGAGTTGCAGGTAATCTCCCCAGAGGCTTTGGAGAGGGGCTTTCTCAAAAGAACCCAAATTTCAATGACCTACGGTTTCTTGAGTTAATACACAATTTATATTGAAAACACTCACAATTTTTAATATAATCGGCCCGAATGAAAACCCGCACAAGACCATTTCTCAAAGCTCTCCCCCTCCTCGTCCTTGCCGCCTGCAGTAATAACGCAGGATCGAGCTCACAATCGAAGAACAGCCTGAACGCTAACGAGCAGACTTATCAGGAAGACTTGAGCAAGCTCTCTCAGGACCAGCAAATCTTCGAAAGCTTTGAATTCCATGGGGGTTCATCCCAGATCACGCAAAACATCCCCCAAGGGGGTGGTAAGCTCATTCTTGGGACAAACATGGTGATTGCACCTACCTATTCAATCACCCAGTCACTTCTACAAGGCGAGCAACTCGAGATTTTACAGAACAAAAACCTGGCCCCTGATCTGAGTGCACCAGTTGGAACGTCACAGACCAAGGTCCTGCAAAACGGCACGATCGTTTTGACTGCAAAAAATGGCGCTAGAAAAGTCTCCCTGACCAACGATGGAAAAATCCACACGGATCTTCTGACCGATGACCAAAAAACAGTCGCTCTTTCTTATACTTTTTCTAACTTTGGATCGACACAGCTCATCGGGCCGATGACCAATTCCGGCGACGATCTCCTCGCTGCTTTTCCAATCGAAGACTGGATCAAGTGGGGTAATTTCAACGCCGTTCAGAAATGGGATTCCGGTTCCGCTTATTTCACTTATTCCCGCATTTACAACAACGATACCGTTTATGTCGATGACTGCGAAACATCAAACAAAAAAGCCTCTGATCCGGCGGCTCCGGCAGTAAACGCCTGCCCGAGCGCCCAATCCGCAAAGACCCTGGCTCAAAAAGTAGAAGACGTTTTTCCGTTCATTTCGGGTGACGGCGGCGGACACGTGGATTCAAGCTATCTGGTGACGGATGGAACCATCACTACATTCCAAGGAATGCGCGCGTGGATTTCCAATGAGGCGGCCGAGATTGACTATCGCATCTTCTACGAAGCAGATGGCCACGTTTATACCGGTACGTTCCGCAAGGCGGGCACTCACGCACTGACGGGACGAGTAGACGGCTCCGCGGAGGACGTTGAAATCCGTTTGAACGCGAAAGCAGTCAACAGCATTCAAAAAGGTCTCATTACCGGCGCTCAAGGTACCGGAGACACCACGGGAGACAATCTCAATCACCAGACGCCTGATCTCTTTGGAATCGGCGGACACGGTATCAATGGCTCATTAAGTTCGGCCGATCTGCGCGCTCACTACAATGTTCCAGATGTTTTGACCGGTGCGGGACAAACCGTGGTGCTCATTGGTGGGACCGCTGAAGGTGACTTTGAAGACGATCTTCGTGTGTACAGCAAAGCGAATCATCTCCCGATTTGTGACAGCAGCCACTCAAACCCTCTCAATCAGCAAAAAGACATCCTCAATCTCACTCCATGCTTTCAGCATATCCGTTTGAATCAATCTACAGTGGATACATCAAACGCAAACAGCATCGCTTACTTCCAGGATGCCGGCGGGGAAATTGCTCTCGATATCGAGATGGCACATGCACTGGCGCCGGGAGCGAATATCGTCCTCATCACCGGAGATTCCTTGCTCGATGCATTGCAGACAGCAGCGAACTTCTCCGAAGTTGCGGCGATTTCAAGTAGCTTCAGTTTCGATATCTGTGCAGATCTGAATAATTCGGATCCAAACCGCACTTGTGCCAACAAGGATGATCTCCCGATCGATCAGGTTGAAAAACTGCTTCAATCGGCGCAAGCCATCAATGGAGTCCCGATCTTCGTTGCTACAGGTGACGCAGGAAACTTCGGAAATCCGGATACCAATCCTGGCTACCCTACCGTTTCACAATACGTGACTGCGGTCGGCGGATCCCGGGTACACTCGATCGCTCCAGTGAGCGCAGGCAATGCAGACTCACTCTGGCAATATGCGGGTAGCGGATACGGCGTTACTCCAATGCCGAACTTCCAGAAGACTCTGGCCGGAAACCTGAAAGCGTCGACTTTGGGTGCGGGTTTGAGAACGATTCCAGATGTGGTCGCGGTTGCGGATGGTCAGAACAGCGCAGTCGAAGTTTATCACGATGGTCAATGGATGTTGACCGGTGGAACCAGTGTTGCGTCTCCGGTATGGGCAGGGATCACGGCACTTATCGCTCACTCTCTTCAGATCAACAATCCGTACGATCCGGCTCTTGATCCGACGAGCTACTTCAACTTCAACCTGAGTTCATTGATCATGAAGACCGATGGCGGATTGAACGGAGTGCTCTATTCTTTAGGCGCTCAAAACTCTTCCAGCGCAAGTGGCTTTGTCGATATCGTTTCCGGAACGAACGACTTGTTGGGACAAAATCTTCCGTACATGCAGGCTTCAGCAGGTTTTGACACGGTTTCTGGATTGGGTACGCCTGATGTCAGCAAGATTAGTGCTTCTTTGTTTGAATACATGAAGCAGGGTGCGCCGGCCTCCACTCCGGTGGTTGCGGACACCTTGACTCAGAATAGAAAGTAACTGCAAACTCGATCAATACAGTCTGAAAGATCGGCGAATCCTCGAAAGGGTTCGCCGATCTCATTTTGGTGTAAGCCCAAAAGTGATTTCCGTGGCGCTAAAACATGATATGCTGATTTTATGAAAGCCCGGCATCTTCCACTCTTTCTCACACTTCTTCTCGCTTCAGGATGTTCAACTGTCACCCAAACAGCATCCCCGGATGCCAACCGCTCTGTGGCTTCAGGCCAGAACACGATCCTTCTTTTAAGTGACATTCACTTCAATCCATTCGCAGACAAATCGCTCGTGGAAAAGTTGGAAGTGGCAAATGAATCCGATTGGGAGTCGATCTTCGAAACGAACTCCACCGGGAACTTCGCTCAAACCGGAAGCGATACAAACTACCCTCTTCTGAAGGAAGTTCTGAAAAAAACAAAGGCAACAGCCCCGTCTGCCGGCCTCGTAATCATCCCCGGCGATTTCCTGGCTCACAAATTTCAAAAGCTTTACAACAAGGCTTCCGCTCACCCGACAAAGAAGGGGTATCGGGCATTCGTTTCAAAAACCATCCAGTTTATTGCGCATGAATTGATCAAGACATTTCCCGGTGTGCAAATCGCACCGGTCTTGGGTAACAATGATTCGTTCGAAGGTGACTATCAAGGTCATTTTCACGACGCGTTTTATCGTATGTTTGCCTCCTCCTTTCACCTAGAGATGTCCGAGCTCGGCTACTACTCCGTACCGGTTTCCTTCAATCCGAAGATCCGTCTCATCGGGCTCAATACCGTTTTATTTTCAAACAAGTATCACGATAACTTCGGGCTCCCGAACCGTTCGAACGGGAAAATTGAACTTGCTTGGCTGAAGCATGAAATGAAAGAAGCAAAAGAAGCCGGGCAAACAGCCTGGATCGTCGGCCACATTCCCGCAGGCGTGGATCCCTATAATACTCTTTCAGCCCTTGACCCCATTCATTCAAAAAGAAACCCCGTTCTCTTTTATTCAGAATACTTCAATGAGCAATATATCAACCTCATTCAAGAACACCTGAACGATATCAGCTGGATGATTTCGGGTCATACCCATGAAAACGAATTCCGGATTTATGGGAATAAAAAATCCTGGAAGGTTGACCGCTTTGTCCCATCGATTTCACCCATCAACGGGAACAATCCTTCATTTGAAGTTGCGAAGCTGAAATCGGGTGATGAAACCCCCTCCAGCATTCAAGCAGAAATCTTGAAGCAGAACGGGTGGGAAACAGAACCGCTCCCATCGCTCTTTGAACGCGCAAGCTCTCTCTCAGCGATTCAGGCCACATTCGCCACGAACACTCCGGATCGAACCCTTTTTCAAAACGCTTTTCTTTCAGGAGCTTCTACACAGGACATTGTTTTCAGTGACTGGAAACTCTATTCCTGCAGTCTCTTTCATCTGACGAAGGATGCATTCTTGAAATGTTACCGTGATCGGGAATGAAAAAATCCGATGTCTTCTGAGGTCGAGAACTCTGCCCTTTTCGAGACTCGAAGAAATGACCGCAAGGGCTTCGCTTATGCGGTGGAATCGATCATCGTGCCAGAGGTCTTGCGATATCCTTGAAAGGCAAACATTAATGGTAAAGCAATCGAATCATCAGCCCATGTGCGCAGAGTAGCACTGCCGATCGTTTGATACCGTTTGTCAGGGTACCAAAATTGCACCTTTTAAAGTGCTTGCCCGAACTAGTGAATGATCATTGGAGAGGAAACGGCAATAACTCAATAAAAGGCGGTTGAATGATAAGAAGTAATTCGTTTTCAATGCTGATCTTCCTGGTGATTCTCTGCTCCGGCATCGGCATCACTCTGGCCACGCACGGGGCGAACCCCAATACCGCGAGCGTCTGGATCGGGATCGGAGTCCTGGCTCTTGCGATCATCGTTTCTCGCGCCATCAATGTAGCCGACCAGTGGGAAAAGGCAGTCGTTTTACGTCTCGGGAAATTTCACGCGCTCAACGGGCCCGGTCTTTTCTTCATCATTCCAATCATTGATACCGTGCCTTCCTGGATCGATACCCGCGTGATCACCGCCTCTTTCAAAGCGGAAAAAACATTGACCAAGGATACCGTCCCTGTAGATGTGGACGCCGTTCTTTTTTGGAGGGTGACCGATGCAAAAAAAGCGATCCTCAATGTAGCGGACTACAAAAGCGCGATCGGCTGGGCATCTCAAACGGCATTACGTGATGTGATCGGAAAGACCCAGCTTTCTGACATGCTCGAAGGCAGGGAGAAGCTCGGAAAAGAACTGCAAAAGATTATCGATGAGCGCACGGAGCCCTGGGGTATTAATGTCATTTCCGTCGAAGTGAAGGACGTACTCATTCCCCCAGGCCTTGAGAATGCGATGTCCATGCAAGCACAGGCTGAAAGAGAACGCCAGGCTCGGGTGATCCTCGGAGATTCCGAGAGGCAGGTCGCCGAAAAATTCGTCATGGCCGGTGAAACCTATGCCGAACATCCAGTTGCGTTCCATCTCAGGGCCATGAACATGCTCTACGAGGGACTAAAACAGAACGCGACAATCGTCGTGGTCCCGAGTACGGCGGTGGAAAGCATGCAGCTTGGAAACGTGACAGGAGTCATTGCGCTTACCAAAGAGCTCGAACTGGAACGGGCAAACAAAGAAAAGGAAAGTAAAGATCAGGAGCGAAAAGCGGGCTAATCTGAAACGGAAAACAGGCAGATATAACACGAGAAAGGGAGTTTCATGATGAACGGAAACTGGAATAATTGGTACGCGGGTTGAAGCAGTTTTGCTTCCCCCTTCCCTATTAGGCTCCACAAGAAACTCTCCACTCCCCTGAAAAACCGCTTCTTTTCAACAGATAGGTAGACGGCGCTTCCCCTGGATCTGCTTGCCTACCATCAAATGTGCCCTCTACTTATCTGAACTTTAATTGTTCCCTTTAAATTGGTATAATCGACTAATATGGAGAACGAATTTAGTAAAAGCTGGAAAGAATACAAAATTATACTTTGGGGACTTTACACTTCATTTCCGGTTGTCTTCGGCACTTTAATGGGGTTTACACTTCTTCATATTTCACCCAAGATCACACTGGCTATTGGGTTATTGTATCTTTTCTATTGGTGGCAACGAATGAACCGCTGGAGATGTCCACGGTGTCACTCTCCCGATCATGGTTTGTTTGGTTCACCTGTTTGGGTTAAAAAATGCAAAAGTTGCGGTCTAGAAAAATATAGTAGCTCCGTAGGGACCGAGAACACTTTTCCTCACACTTAGTTTCCGCATTTATTTTTAACCCCCCTTTTACTAAATATCGATCACGATTCACTCGGACGCTTCTGCATGAAGAAAGGCTATTCAAAAGAGCTAAATGAACTAGAAAAACTTCAGCGGACCACAATGGGCAGCAGCCTTCTAATGCTCGTACCGTTTGCCATTTATTTGTACTTCTATTTAGGAACGGAAAAAGACATTTTGATTCAGCTGGCATTGCTGATTGCAGTTTTTATTTGTGTGGGCTTTACCATCAAAAACGCACTTCAATTTATAAATATAATCTGCCCAAGATGTGGGAATAGGTTTTTCATCGCCACTAATACATTTATTCGACCCGGGCTCGGGGGCGCCATCGGTTGCGCCCACTGTGGTCTTGAAAGAATCAAAAGACAAAATTAAGACCAAAACTTGTTAGAGAGAAACCTAGCAAGAAGGATTGGAGCCTCTCACTCGCCATTTATCAAAGAACCAAAACAAAAAAGCCGTCGAACTTAATCCGACGGCTTTCTCTAAATTTAATGGGGTGACCGAGGGGTTAATCACTGAACCCATGGCCTACCCGTTTGATCTCCCTGTGCCGACCAATCACTATGGCCATCAGAAGAGACACAACTCCCATGAAAATAAAGGGAAAAGCCAACTAAGTAAAGACGAAATTCAGACCCTAATCAAGACCTGTATGCAGAGCGATAATTTAAGTTTTGAACAGACTGCGGAGCGGGTCGGATTATCTGTGATAACTGTCCGCCGGATAAGCAGAACCCTAAAGGTGGGTCCGTACCGCGAAATCGAGGCTTCGGCAATCAAGCCTAAGTCATCTCAAACTCCCTATGGGTGGACCCGCCGGAGTGGAACTCTTGAGCGCAATCCGAGTGAATGGCAGTGGGTCGAGCTAGCATTTAAGCTTTATTCTGAGGGCATGAGCCTTCACAAGATTGCGGCCCACCTGAACACTCGCAAGGTCGCTAGCAAAAACGGTGGTACTTGGAGTGCCAAAACAATTTCCCAAACCCTGAAGTGGAATGAACCCCACTTGAAAAACCGAGTCAGCGGCGCTGACAATCTGGAGGTCTTATGAATAAATTAATTGAAGTCGTGGCAGTACTCGTTGTCATTGCGGCGTCAACTGGACAGCTACCCCGCCTCATACGCGAAGTCCGAGTGGCACAAAGTCACCTAATCCAAGAAACGAAGGCTTCAAAATGGGGAATGCCGTATTTGCTAAAGCGGTAAATTTTATAATTGGTAAGTTTAGTTTATTGGCAGGTCGGCACAAGATATGACGCCAAACTCGAATACCTATCAATAATGAAACCACGATCCAACATTTTTAG
>OUNO010000949.1_pt2 | contig 12921 bp, 12 predicted proteins | sample 1779811 | NCBI WGS metagenome assembly OUNO01 (sample SAMEA3914804, study PRJEB12502) | metagenome | biome: forest; material: soil | place: Canada | collected 2010-06-25 | depth 0.3 m | reverse complement strand
CGTTGTCGCCGCTCTTGTCCCAATACACGTGGACTTGCGAGAAGCCGGCTTCTTTCAGGAGCTCGGTCAGCTCGGGCAACGACCAATAGCGCCAGTCGTAGGTGAACGCCTTCTGCATCTTCGTGCCGTCCTGAAACTCGAAGTGAATGTGGTTCAGGATCTCGTGCGTGATGGGATTGAATTTGTCCTGATCCCACACGTACGTGAAGCCGCCCTTGATCGAGCGCGGTTCGAGCATGGGCTCGTGAGATTCCCAACCGCCGTAAGCGTCGAGCATGAACGTGCCGTCTTTGGCGACGGCCTTCTTCACGCTCGCGAAGTAGGCGCGTAGCGACTCGCGGGTCTTGAAGATCCAATAGCTGAAGTTGAACGCGCACACCACGTCGTGCTTGCCGGGCGAAGCCGCGCGCACGTCTTGGCAGAGTAGCTTCACTTTCGAAGCCTGCTCGCCGAGCGGGGCGATGTTGCGCTCGGTGCCCCACTTGAGCACCTTGGGATCGATGTCGATGCCGATGGCGGTGCGCCCCTTGAGGCTCTTCACCCACGCACCGCAGAGCAGTGCGGTGCCGCAGAAGTCTTCACGCAGTGTGAGCGGCGCGCGCTTGCGCTGCGCCTTGAACGCGCGGTTGATGAAGTGGATCTCGGTCTCGGCGTCCTGCACCGAGCGTTGATACAAGTCGTGCTTGTCGGCGGTCTTTGCCGTGAACTTGGACTTGCGGGCAGACTTCTTGGTCGTTTTCTTCTTGGCCATGGTGTGCGACGTCGTGCTTATTTCTTGTGAGCGCAGCGCAGGGTGCTGGCAAAGGTTCGGAAGTCGGCAACATAGGCCAAAACGGCTGCGTTTGGCGCGGCCGCGAGCGAGATGTTGGCGAAGCCTCGGGCGCTGTCCACGAGCTGTGCCGGCCCTAGGCCCGTAGCGGTGATTTCGGCTATTTCCAAGAGCTGACCTGCATCCGGATCGGGCGTTTCCGGGCGCGAGTAGGCGACGAATGCGCCGCCACAGAACGCCACGCTCGCTACGGGGGCCACGTCAATGCCGTTCGGGTAGCCGCGATAGTAGGTCTTCGGGTCGAGGTGTGGCGCGCTACCGAGCTCCAGCGTGACCAGACCGAAATGGCTGATGTCCCGTTCGATGGGCAGGAAGGCGCGCACGCCGAGCGGCGTCGTTACGGCGAACACTTCGGACAAGGTCTGCGAGGTCGCGCCGACCCACATCACGATGTCGGGATCGAGCTCGGGCTTGCCGGCTTTGAAGCGCACCAGGCGGCCATGCATCGGCGTCATGGCGCTGCGCGCGTCGATGCCCACGGTGAAGAGCTCAGCTCCGGTGCTCACGGCCGCCATGCTGCTCGCGCCCGCGCCTTCGGGCGACAGCGTTACGACGCCCGCGCCCTCGGTCCACAGCTTCGCACGGGGGGCCTCGTCGGCGATCGCCGGATTACTGATGTAAACGGCGTGCGCCGGTGCGTCCGGTAAATCTGCGCCCACGACGCGCGTGCCATTGCGGGCGTCGCTGCTCAAGACTTCGAGGGGCGTGGCGTTGTCGAGCGCGCGACGCACCAGCTTGCCGTCGCTCACCCAGTAAGCTTTGTTGCGCAACACGAGCGGTCCACGCGCGACCGCGAAAAAATCATTGGCGCCGCCTTGGATGCGTGAAAAGCGCGCTGGCTGCGGGGTGGGGCCGCCGTTCAGAGTCGCGGCTTTCGCGAGCTGCAGCTCGCCCGCGCGGTTGATCATCACCACACCGCGCTCGGTCGCAGTCATCTGACCCGCCGGCCCGATCTCCTGTGCGCGATCGACGATCAGCTTGCTGGGCGGCAGAGCAGCCTCGCTGCTGGCCGTTGGCGGAGGCGTCTCGTCTGGCAGCTCGGAGACCGCCAGGTTATCCGGCTCGGGCATGTCGTGCTTCGGTGGCGGGACTGCGCTGCTCGGCTTCGCGGTGCTCGCGCTCGGCAGCGGCAGCTTGGGGCGAGGCACGGGCGGCGCGCTCGTGTGCTCCTCACAACCACAGACGAGGACGGCACACCCGAGCAGTAGCGCGCTCGCAATGAAACACCGATGGTGCCGCATGGCATCCACTTCTGCCACAGTCTGCAACTCAAACCAAATCGCTCTGCCTGCGAAATCGGTTATGACTCTTGCGATGCGTCTTCTCTCTCGCGTTCGCAGCTCACTCGCGTTCCTGCTCACGGGCCGCACGGCGCTGTCGGTACTCGGCGGAACGCTGGCGCTCATGGGCTGCGCACCGGCAGTGGGCGGTCCGGGCGCCGCAGGTGCGCAGAGCCCCGCATCCGCGACGCCGCAGTCTGCCGCTCCGTCGTCCGGAGCACCCTCGGGCATAGCGACCACGCCGAGCGCGAACGCGCCGGTTGCGCGCGCCACCGCCCCTCATTTGCCCGAGATCGTGCTCGATCCGAAGCAGCCGCTGCGCCCGCTGCCCGAGCTGAAGGTGGAGAACATCGGGCTGCATATCGGCGGTGGTCCGAACGATGCCGACACGAAGGCGCCCTTCCTGAGCGCAGTCGCCGAGCGCTTCCCCTCGTTCATGGATTGCTATCGCAAGAACGAAGATCCCGCGACCGGCGGCCGCTTCGGCATCGATCTGCACATCGCGCGCGCAGGTGGGCGCGCGCGCATCGAACAACCGCGCACCGCCTTGCGCGGCGCCGACTTTCGTCAGTGCCTGAGCTCGGTGTTCGAGGCCGTGGACTTTCAGAAACCGAAGCGTGGTCCGACCACGATCAGTTATTCGTTGCGCTTCACGCTCGTCGAAGCGCCTTGAAGAATTTCGCGTACGGAATGTCGACCGGCGCGTCGTCGAGCGCGACCTGCAGCATGTGCTCGAGGAACGGCAGCTCGCTGAGCGACAACGTGCCCGAGGCTTCGAGCGCGGCGAGCCCGCGCCGCAGTGTCTCCAAGATCTCGAGGCATTCCAGCGTGGCGCCGTTCATGGCCGAAATGGCGCCACTTCGTCCGAAACCTTGACCGAGGAAGCGACCGAAGCGCCCGGTGCGGCCGCCGTTGCAGGTCACGTTCAGATCGCCCGCGAAGGCGAGCCCTGCCGCAGTGCCCGGCGCGCCTCCGAGCGCCACCACCAGCCGCTCGGCCTCGGCGATGGCTTGCGCATAGAGCGCCGCCTCGCCGTTGTGACGCGCGATGCTGCCCGCACTGCCCCCGTGCTTCTCGTGTAAGCCAGCGACGAAACCGATGCCCATCGCGTAAGCGTTCTTCAGCGCGGCGCAGACCTCCGTGCCTACCGGATCGGCGCTCGCGAACACGTGGTAGTAGGCGCCGCGTGCGAGGTCGGCCCAGGCCGCGGAGCTCGCGGCGTCGCGCCCCGTGAACAGCACGCAGGTCTCCACGCGCCGCGCGAGCTCGCCGGCGATGCATGGCCCGGCGACGGCCACCGGATCGCAGCGTAGGGCTTCGGGTAGCTCGCTTTTCAGTACGTCCGGTAAGATCGAAAACTGCTGACCGCCCCAGACGAGGCCCTTCGAGATCATCAGCAGCGGCACGCGCGTGCGCAGCGCGCCTGCGAGCGCGCGGCCGGCCCAGCGCACGCCCGCCGAGCTGACTCCCAACGCCACGGCCTCGACGCCATCCAACGCGGCTCCCAGCTCTGCCGCAAAAAAAGGCTCGATCGCGGGTGGCAGCGGATGGCGCAACGTGGGGTGATCGGCGCCGCGCTTCAAGGCGCCGATCAGCTCCTGATCGAGCTCCGTGCCGACCAGCCGCACCGTGTGACCGCGGTCGAGGAGCGGTACAGCCAGTGCGCTGCCCATCATCCCGGCTCCGACGATCGCTAGACGCGCCATCAGCCGCCGCTCGTCGCGGGTTTGGCGGTCGCCTTGCTGGTCGTGGTTGCCGCGGGCGTGCTCTTGCTGGTCGCGGTCGTCGCGGGCGCAGGGCTCGCAGGCAAGCTCGTGGGCAGCCCGAGATTGGGCAGCGTGGGCAAGCCGGCGGGCAGCGCGGGCATGCCACTCGGCAAGGCAGGGATGCCGCTCGGGATCGCGGGCAACCCCGACGGCAAGGCGGGCAAGCTCGACAGGTCTCCCGGTAGCGTGGGCAGGTTCTGCAGCAGCTCGCTGATGTCTGCCGGCAGTGGCACGAGCTTGGCGAGCTCGGCGAGTGACAACGGATGCAGGCCGCAACCCACGCCGATCGTGCGATCGACGCGCGCAGCCAAGACGTTACGCGTATCGAGGTGCAGAGAGAGCCCGACCGACACGCTGCCATTGACCAGCTTTTCGGCCAGTTTCCCGGCCTTCGCGCTCAAGGAGGCGCCCAGGATCTTGTACAAGCGCGACTCTGCCTCGACTGACGCCAGCGCGCTGCACGGCAGATCTCCCTTGAGCTTGACGTCGATCTCCGAATGGTCGGAGCCGCGCGAGAGCAGCCCGTCGCCGTGGAGCTCGAAGCTCCCGGCCTTGAGACGGGTCTCCGTCAACGTGATGCGATCTCGCGTCGCCGGCAGGGTGAACTTGCTCTCGAAGGTCGTGGTGTCACCGAAGATGAAGCCGTCGAGCTCGAAGGGGTGGGGTGGAACATAACCCTTGAGAGTCACATTCGTGCTGCCCGTGATGGCCCCCGCCGCGGCGCCGGCCGCGAATGCGATCGTGGTTTGGGAGCTGACGATCACGCCGGGCACGGGCAGCGGCACGCCGAGTGGCTTGGCCAATCGTTCCGCGGCCGTGGGCGCGAGCGTGAACGTCGCCGTCGGGACTTTGCCGCCCACTGCGATTTCGACTCGAAACGGAGCGCGCCCCAGATCGGTTTCGCCGTAGCCCAACGCGATGGTCGAGCCTTCGCGTGCAAAGCCGGCCCCGACCGTGCCCAAATCGACGCCCAAGAACTTCGTGTGCTGCGCCGCGAAAACGCCGCCGGCCGCCGTGCGCGTCAGCTCTCCGGAGCTCACGTCGAGCCAGGCGGGCGTTGCCGCGGGCTCTTCGAAGCGCACGTGCACGTTCTTGGCGCTGAGCGGCAAAGCGTAAGCGCCGGGGTGCGCCTTCGTCCATTCGCTGAGCTCTAGGCCCACGTTGGTGATCGATCCGGTGACCAAGCCGTCGACGTTTTGGAGCTCGATCGACAGCGGAGTGAGCCCGTCGAGCGCCACGTCGATGCGTCCGACTTGCATCTCCACCGTGCGCACCTTGTCCAGGTTCACCTTGACCTGGGTCAGCTGCACCCAACCCCAGCCGAAGTCGATCTTCTCCGGCTTCACGGTCACGCCTTGCTCTTCTGCGGCGGCCAGCACCTTGCCCTCGACATAGTGCGGGAGCACCACGAGCAATGCGATGGCCGCACCCCCAAGCAGGAGTGCGCCAATAACCGCCAGGACCAAGAGCCAACGTTTCCCGCTCACGGTCGTTACGCTACGATCTCTTGCACGCGCGAGCCAACTGGGGTTAGTCCGTGCGACCCGTTTCCGCGATCCGATGCCCAACTACCTGACCCCCGAAGGCGCGAAAAAGCTCGCGGCCGAGCTCAACCAATTGGCCAGCGTCGAGCGGCCACGTGTCGTGCAGGAGGTTGCCGACGCGGCCGCGCAGGGCGACCGCTCGGAGAACGCCGAGTACACCTACGGCAAGAAGAAGCTGCGCGAGATCGATCGGCGCATCCGCTTCTTGAGCAAGCGGCTGGACGACGCCGTGGTCGTGAAACAGACAGAGGGCGCGCATCGCGAGGTCCGCTTCGGCGCACACGTCGAGGTCGTCGACGAGAACGAGAAGCGCAGCCGCTACTTGATCGTCGGGCCCGACGAAGCCAATCCCAGTGAAGGCCGAATCAGCTTCCAGTCGCCGCTCGGCAAGGCCTTGATGAAGCGTAAAGTGGGCGACGTCGTGACGGTGCTGCGCCCAGTCGGGGAAATCGACTTGGAAGTCGTGGCCATCGATTACTGAGGGCACGGACGACGAGTCCGGTCCTGCGTCGTCGCCTTTCGCGCAGCGCTCATTGGTTGAGCTGCAGACGCGCGCGCTGGGCGAGCCCTTGAATCACGGCATGGAAGCTGGACAGCGCTTGCAGCTTGCCCGCGCCGAAGCGTTCTTCCAAGCCGTGCTTGATCACCTGAACCTTGGCGGTGCCGCCCGTCGAGCACACGCGGTCGATTTGGTCCGGCGTGATCTGGGCCTGATCGAGCACTCGATCCAAGCGATCGAGGATGCTCTTGGAAACGCGCGCGCTGGCCTCCTCGAAGCGTCCGCGCGTCATGGTCTCGCTGATGTCGATGCCCGGGTATTCGAAGCGGAACGTGGCCGTCTCTTCGCTCGACAGAGCGCGCTTCTGCTGCTCGATGGCCTCGAAGATCTGGAAGCCGAGGCTGTCTTCGATCAGGCACAAGAGCTGATCGACGTGCTGCTTGTCTTCCGCACTGGCCGAGCCCGCGCGGACGCCTTTCAAGAACTCGAGCACGTCGCGCCGCGCCAGCATGCAGATGTCCGCGGGAGAGCACAGCTTCTCCATCAGCGGCGCCGGCATCTCCAGCCAATTGGAGCCGAACGGCACCTGATAACGGACGCGTGACCCGAAGTGCTGAGCGATGCCGTGGCGCATCAACGAGCCGTCGAATGCATCACCTGCTTGCGCCACACCGCCGATCGCCAACACCTCCAGGTGGTCGGCCTGCTTCGGGTCCAAGCGCGCCACCGTGTAGTCGGAGGTGCCGCCGCCGAAGTCAGCGACGAGGAACGTGTTCGCGCCAGGCTTGGTGGTGCCGAAGTCGTACGCGGCGGCCAACGGCTCGGGGCAAAAGTGAATGTCTTCGAAGCCAGCGAATCGAGCGGCGTTCCGCAAGCGCGCTTCGGCGAGCGCATCGGCTTCGTCGTCGTCGCTGAAGCGCGCGGGGCGGCCGAGCATCACGCGCCGCACGTCTTTGCCGAAATGCGTGTTCGCGCGCCGCCGCATCTCGCGCAAGAACATGCCCACGAGCTCCTCGAGCAGTACCTTGCGCGTGCCGATGCGCGTATCGGTGAAGCTTGCCACGGGCAAGAAGCGTTTGACCGAGCGAATGAAACGCCCGCGCATGCCTTGCGCTACGTAGTCGCTCAGGGCGCCCGCACCGAAGGACCAGTGCGCGTCGTCCGAGTAATACAAAATCGTTCGGAAAACGCTGGGATCCTGAGCGCCCTCGTCGAGCGGGATCGGCGCGCAGGTCGCGTCGCGATTGGCGGCTGCCAAGAGCGAGTTGCTGGTGCCGAAATCGATGGCGTACATTTCGGGGACGAACGCAGAGGGCATCGGCGCGCTCACAAGAACAAATCGGGCAAGAGCTGCTCGCTCGGAACCGGCGCGTAACGCGAGAGATCACTGACGCCGGCTTCGCGCAGCACGTCTTCGTCCAATAAGAATTGGCCAGTGAGCTCGCGGCTCGGACGGGTCAGGATGGCATGCGCGGCGTCGGACACGATCTCTGGGCTGCGGGCGCGCGCCATGGCGGGATCCCCACCGAGCAGGTTCTGCACGGCGGCGGTCGCGATCACCGTGCGCGGCCAGAGCGCATTCACGGCAATGCCTCGCGGCCTGAGCTCCTCCGCCAGGCCCAGCACGCACAAGCTCATGCCGTACTTGGCAATGGTGTACGCGAGGTGCGGTGCGAACCAGTGCGGAGCCAGATTCAGAGGCGGCGAGAGCATCAAGATGTGCGGGTTGGGCGCGCGCTCGAGCGCGGGGATGCACGCTTTCGAGCACAAAAAGGTGCCGCGCGTGTTGATCTGGTGCATCAGATCATAGCGCTTCATGTCGGTTGCCAGCGTACTGGTGAGCGAGATGGCACTCGCGTTGTTGACCAAGACGTCGATGCCGCCGAACGCGTCCAGCGTCTTATTTACGGCAGCGATCACCTGATCTTCGAAGCGTACGTCGCACACGCAGGCCAGGCCCTTGCCTCCCGCTTGCTCGATCTCCGCGACCGTTTCGTGCACGGTGCCTGCGAGCTTGGGATTGGGCGTGTCCGTCTTGCCCAGCACGGCGACGTTCGCGCCGTCTCGCGCCGCGCGCAGTGCGATCGCGCGCCCGATGCCGCGGCTCGCACCCGTGATGAACAGCGTTTTTCCCGAGAGGCTCGCCATGCTCGACGTTCTAGCCGAGCTGGGCCTCGCGGTCTCGTTGCCGCGGAAATCAGTAGCCGAAATCGGTGGCGCCGCCGGTCTTCTTCTTCGGGGGCGTGTTGGCGACTGGAGGCGGATGGGCCGGCGGATGGGCGACCACCGTCTGCTTTTGCGGGGTGGGCTTTGCCGACGGCTCGGCCTTCGCGCTCGGGGGAGGCACGGGGTCGGCGCTGGTTTCGGCCGGCTTGGCGGCGGTCGGCGCTTCAGCCACGGGCGGTTGGGGCGTGCTGAGCTCGGCCTTCGGTTCCACCGAGGCGCTCGGCGTCGGGTTCGCTGCTGCCGCCGAGCTGTGCATCACCTTGTACGCCGCAAAGGCGCCGCCACCCAGGACCAAGAAACCGGCACCGAGCAAGGCGGCAACGAGCGGCGCGTTGCTGCGCTTCGGCGCTTGCATGCCGGTGTTGGACCAGTTGGCACCGGTCGAGAGCCCCCCGCGTTGACCTTGCGCAGGCAGCGGCTGCGACACCGCGGGCGCGGCCGCGTTGAACACCGGCATCGGGCCGGTCACGTCTGCCATCGGCATGCCGCGGCCGGCTTGGTAGTCCCGCAACGCCTGCGCGAACTCCTCGCACGTCTGGAAGCGGGCCGTCACCTCTCGCGCCATGGCCTTCAGGATGATGGCCTCGAAGGCGGGATCCAGACTGGGCGCGTGTTGGCGCGGCGGAGGCGCGTCGGACAGCACGATCTTAAACAACAGCTCGTTGAACGTCTTGCCGTCGAAGGGCACGGCGCCTGTCACGCATTCGTACAGAATGACGCCCATTGCGTACAAATCGCTGCGCGCGTCGGCTTCACGGCTGCCGTTGGCCTGCTCGGGCGACATGTAATAGGGCGTGCCCATGACCGAGCCGGTCTTGGTCATCTTCATGCCCTCGTTACTGAGCTGGCTGAACTTCGAGATGCCGAAGTCGATGATCTTCACGTAGTCGGCGACGCCCGCCTTCTGCTTGAGCACAAACAGGTTCTCGGGCTTCAAGTCGCGGTGAATGATGCCGGCTTGATGTGCCGCCGCCAGACCGGCCAATGCTTGCAGTACGATGGGCGTGGCCTGCTCGGCGGTCAGCTGCCGCAGGCGCTCGATCCGCCCGTTGAGCGGCTCGCCATCCAAGAACTCCATCACCATGAAGCGGTCGCCAGTCGGCAGCGCGCCCAGGTCGAGCACTTCCAAAATGTGATCGTTACCGATCCGGCCCGCGGCTTGTGCTTCGCGCTCGAAGCGCTGCACGATGTCCGCGTTCATTGCCGCCTCACCCAGAAGCACCTTGATTGCGACACGGCGCGCGATCGAGACGTTCTCGCCCTCGTAGACCTCGCCCATACCGCCCTGTCCGATCAGGCGGACGATGCGGTACTTGTCTTGAATGATTTGGCCAGGTTGGAGCATGGGCCGGAAACCACAGTGTAACGCGCAACCCCGGGCCCGCAAAGGCTACACTTGGGGGCGCTTTGTTTACATTCGAACAAATTGCGTACACTTCTCCCGAAACGGCCTCGGAAGGGGGGCCCCGACACCGCAATGAATGACCCCGCCGCCAAGCCGTCGATCACGCCCGCGCCTGCCTCAGCGGATACGGCCGAGGCTCGAGTCACTTCCGAGCGCCGCTCGGTGCGGCTTTCGCCGAAGTTGGTTTTGCTGCTTCTGATCGGTTCTTGTTACGCCTTCGGCTACGCGATCTACCTACTGCTCAAAGGGATGCGCCATTGATCCGGGTCTGCTTCGTGTGTCTCGGCAACATCTGCCGTTCGCCCACAGCGGAAGGCGTATTCCGCTACCTGGTCTCCGAGGCCGGGCTCGAAGCCGAGTTCGAGATCGATAGCGCGGGTACCGCCGGCTACCACGTGGGGGATCCCCCCGACGCGCGCGCGCGCGCGGCAGGCGAGCGCGCCGGCATTCCGGTCGGTGGTCAGGGGCGTCAGTTTTCGGCCCGCGATTTCGAGCGCTTCGATCACGTGATCGCCATGGATGGCTCGAACTTCGTCGACTTGCGGCGCATCGCCCCGAGCCCAGAGGCCGCAAAGAAAATTCGCCTGCTGCGTTCGTTCGATCCTGACGCGGCCTCGAACGCGCCGGTCCCCGACCCGTACTACGGGCCCGATAGCGGCTTCGACGAAGTGCTCGAGCTGTGCCGCACTGCGTGCCGGCACTTCCTCCAAGAGCTGCGTCGGGAACATCGACTGTGATCTCGGATGCGCTGCGCGGCCGCGTCGAACGCGCCCTCGCGCAGCGCATCACCGCTGTCAGCCGCGTTTCCGGCGGCGACATCAATGACGCCTTCGAGCTGACGCTCGCCGATGGGCAGAGCGCATTCCTGAAGACCAACGCTCGAGCCGCCCCCTCGATGTTCGCCGTCGAGGCGCGAGGTCTGGGGTTTTTGGAGCAAGCGCGCGCGCTGCGCGTGCCCCTCGTGCTCGGCCATTCTTCCGAGCACGAGGGCGGATCGCACTTCTTGTTGCTGGAGCTAGTCCGCTCGGCGCGGCCACGACGCGGCTTCGACGAGGCGCTCGGCCGAGGCCTGGCGGCGTTGCATCGCAGCGGAGCTCCGAGCTTTGGCCTGGATGAGCCCAACTTCATTGGTCGCCTCCCGCAGTCCAATACTCCGAGCGAAACCTGGGCTGAATTTTACCGAGCCCAGCGACTGGAAGCGCAGCTCGACCTAGCCCTCGCGAGCGGTCGTGTGTCGCCCGCGCTGCGCCGCGATTTCGAACGCTTGTTCGCGCGTCTTCCCGAGCTCGTGGGCGATGCCGAGCCTCCCGCGCGCCTGCACGGCGACCTATGGAGCGGCAACCTGCACGTCGACGAACAGGGAGCCCCGTGCCTGATCGACCCGGCGGTATACGGTGGGCAGCGCGAGGTCGATTTGGCGATGATGCGGCTGTTCGGCGGCTTCTCGGAGCCGGTATTCTCGGCCTATCACGAGGCATTCCCGCTCATGGCAGGTCATGCCTCGCGCGTCGCGCTGTATCAGTTGTACCCGCTGCTCGTGCACGTGAACCTGTTCGGTGGCGGCTACGTGAACGCCGTGCAGCGTGCGCTCGCCGAATACCTGTAGCGAGCTACAGCGGCTGCGCGATGTCGTCCGCGCTGCAGCCGTAACGCGGCTGGCTCGGCACGGCGTCCGGTCCGGAGAGCAGTGTGATCCCGAAGTGGCCGTCGAATGGGCCGCTGATGAGGCCGCTGGTGGTGCCCGTGACCGTGCCGCAATAGAACTCGCGTATGCCGCAGATGTGCCCGTTCAGCGTCATCTCGGACGTAATCGGTGCGCCGTGCAGGAGTGGGTTTGCGGCTCCGTCGAGTGTCGACTCGGGTACGAGCGCGACGAGCTCACCGTCGTGCAACGGGAACGGACCCACTTCGAGCTCTTCTCCGACGCGTGTGCTGCGGTCGAGCGAGTCCAGTGCACGATACGAGAAGTGCACGGCCGTCGTGCCTTCGAGCGGTGGCGTGTCGATCGTACCGAGGAACAAGATGGGGTGGCCGGAGGTCAGGCTAGTGTCGATGGCCAGCAGCGCAGGCCCGCTCACCGTCCCCGGCAAAGGTGGCGTGCAGGGCCCGCCGTCGTCCACTTCGGGGCCAGCGTCGAGGTCGAGGCGCTTTTGAAAATCTTCGAAGCGGCCGCGCGCATCGGCGCAACCGGTCACTAACGCCACAACGAGCGCGAGCCGTGGTAGGCCTAGCCAGAGTCGGGTCGCGTCGCTAGATAGAAGCATTCATGGCGATCTTAGCCGAGATCGTGGCTGCCTCGCGAGACGTGGCCGCCACGCGCTCACGAACCAAGAAAATAGCGAGGTTTGCCGAGCTGTTGCGTCAGCTTTCGGTGGCCGAGCTGCCCGCTGCGGTCGGCTTCTTGTGCGGCGAGCTGCGTCAGGGGCGGCTCGGGCTGGGCTATCGCTCCTTGTCGAGCGTGCGCGCAGAGCCCGAGCCGGAGCGCTCTGAAGTCAGTGTGCTCGAGCTCGATGCGGTGTTTCAGGCACTCGAAGATCTCTCCGGCAAAGGCGTGGCCAGCGAGCGCGAGCGCTTGCTCTCGGCGCTCTTCGCTCGCCTGAATGCGGAAGAACGTGATTTCGTGACGCGGCTGATTTTGGGCGAGCTGCGCCAGGGCGCGCTCGAGAGCATCGTGCTCGATGCGCTCGGCTCCGCCGCGGGCGTGTCCAGCGAAGCGATTCGCAAAGCCATGCTGTTCGCGGGCAGTGCGGCTGACGTAGCACTCGCCGCGTTTCGCGGAGGGGAAGCCGAGCTCGCGACATTTTCCATCCGCTTGTTTCGGCCATTGCGTCCAATGCTCGCGCAATCTGCCAAGAGCACCGCCGAGGCGTTTACGCGCACCGCGCCGGCCGCTGTCGAGCACAAGCTCGACGGCGCACGCATTCAACTGCACAAAGAAGGCGAGCGCATTGCCTTGTATTCCCGCTATGGAAACGAGCTCACGGAGGCGCTGCCCGAGATCGTCGAGCTCGGTCGCTCGCTCACGGCGCGTAGCTTGGTGCTGGACGGTGAAGTGATCGCGCTGCGAGCCGACGGCCGACCGCAACCGTTTCAAGTCACGATGCAGCGGGTCGGGCGTAAGCTGGGCGTGGCCGCCGCGCGTGAAGATCTGCCACTCCGCGCCTTCTTCTTCGATTGCTTGTACAAGGACGAGCAGGTGCTGGTCGAGCTCGATAACGCTCAACGCTGGCAAGCCCTGTGCGGCGCAGTCCCCGAGCTTGCGCGCGTCACCCGCGTGGAGGTGAGCAGCGAGGCGGGAGCAGAGGCGGTGCTGCAACGTGCGCTCGAGTCGGGCAATGAGGGCGTCGTCGTGAAGAGCTTGGCTTCGACCTA
>OUNO011322979.1_pt1 | contig 12938 bp, 7 predicted proteins | sample 1779811 | NCBI WGS metagenome assembly OUNO01 (sample SAMEA3914804, study PRJEB12502) | metagenome | biome: forest; material: soil | place: Canada | collected 2010-06-25 | depth 0.3 m | reverse complement strand
GCCGAGGCGACCTCGGCGCGGATTTCTTCCCAGGTTTTTGAATACCGTGTCGACGCCGTTCAAAAAGCGATCTGGGAAAACCTGAAAGTTTCCTTTCCAGCCGCTAACCGCTACAGCTCGGACTCGATTGTTGAAAGCGCGCTGAACGAGAAACGCGCGTCCTATATCGCGCGCGTTAAGGCTCAGATCGATCCGCTGGCGCGACAACTCGAGGCCGGTACCAACTCTCCAGAAATGCGGAAGAAGAGATTCGCCGCTAAATCGGAACTGATTCTCAAATCGGCAAAAGCGAGTGTCCAAGCGGCCGCAGAGCTTGATTACATGATCGAATCAGAAGTCGAGTCGGATGACGAATCGCCGACGACGGCGAATTATCGAACCCAGATTGATGATCCGCTCACGTTACGGCTCTATTTCAAAGTTCTCGAGCAGATGCATATTGGGGCGTTGAGACAGAATCCAGGTCGTGAAGCCGGGAAAATGATCGACGAGTTTTTCTCGGCTGTGGATAAGCGTTTTGTCGCCGGAATCCCACAGGGCAAGGCGGTTCCTGCAAATTTATTGGCGAAGGCAGTCTCGGAAGAAGCGAAGCTACTTTGGAGTAAGTATCCACCGGCGAAGTATGCTCCGACTAAACCAGGCGGAGCATCGAAGTCGGCTCTGCTTAGAGACGAAGAATTCTTCAAGCAGAAATACGCGATTCAGAAGGATAATACCCGCGTTGTACCTCGTCCGAGGCCAGCTAATATTTCGGCGCAGGAAGCCGTGGGCATTCTTCTCACTTCTTTGAACATCAATACGAAGACGTTCGTAATTGCTTCAAACCGCCAGTTCACTTCAAAGCTTTTTCAGCACCGCTCACTGCTCGAGCTGATGACCATGAACGCTTACAACGGTTCTCCTGCTCTGAGGCTTCGATTCAAAGCCGAGAGAACCGCTACGCCGGCGCCGCTTGAGGATCAGGACCCGTACGCTTTTAATCACGGTGTTGTTCAGTATAAAACGACGAGTGGGCTTCTTTACTACAAATCCGATCTCACCAAAGAGCGCTCGCTTATTGAAAATATCGCGGTAGGCGCATTCGACATGAAGTCGGGAGTCTTGAACGAAGCCAAGACCAAGCAGATGGTCGTCACCGCCCTTTCTCAAGCCGGTGTAAATGGGGCTCAGCTCGTCGAGCGCTTCTGTTCTGCAAATCCAATCAAGTATAAAACTGATCCCGAGTATCGTAATCTTTTCCGTGCAGCGAGTGCCCTAAGAAGTTCGATCACCGGTGGCTCGTTTGCGCTCAAAAAGCTCGATGAAGAGATGCAGAGGGAAACACGCAGCTTCAATGAGAAGGTACTGGAAGATATCATCGACCCGATCATGAAGGTCGTCGCGGTCATCGCGATCATCATGGCGTTGATTGCAAGTGGAGGCTGGCTTGCCACGACCTTCGCGATCTTGCCAGGGTTGGCCGCTTTTTCGACGGCATTCTTTGCGGCATCCGCTATTACGGCCGTGAACTACGGTCTGTTGGCTGTGACTGCTGCGAACCTGTACGTGACAGTCAACGTGAACGTGATTGAATTGCCCCCTCAGATCGGCTTCCAAAGCAGGCTTGGAAATACCCAAATCGGCGAAACTCAGAGCATCATGAACTGGGACCAACACCTCGCAGAGAAGGATATGCTCGGGGTAAGGCAAGCCATCATGGTGGTTACGGTTCCACTCGATCTCTTTTTCATCGGTCAGAGTGTGAGACGCGGAATGATCGCGCTTGCTGAGAGAACGGTGCTCAACAGCAGCAGTAAGCTCTACATGCCGAAGCTCAGCGGCTCGGGGAGCGCGACGCGCAATTCGACATCGCTTGTAGCGCAAGAGCGTGGGTTTCTGCCCATTGCGACGCGCCCGACGACGACGGCACTTCAGGCTGCGACCGGTTCGCGACTTTTGGAATTCCGAAAACTGCTGATGACGGTGCTTCCGGCGGGATCGGAGACGCGAATTGCGTCGATGCTCGAACCCTATATGGAATCTGCGGTCAATGGACTGCGGCGTGAAATTGAATTCTATCGTTCGGTAATGAAGCCAGAGTTTTGGGAGAAGGCGATTGCAGAGCAGGGTACCGCGCGACTAGGAAAGCTTCCACGCGCAGCCTCCTCTGCTGCTCGCAAGGGTGAGCTTCAGAGCTGGTATGATTCCAGCTGGGGTGATCTCAGGCCTTCACTCGAGACCCACGTGACAGATCTCGAATCAGCGTTACAACGCCTTGAGGGACTTCATACAAAGACAAAGTCACTCTTCTTGAATCCCTTTGAAGGGAATCGAATCAAGAACTGGGCTGAGGCGATGACCGACGATGAAATCAAAGCCCTGCGAGGTCTCATGGCTCAGGAGAGTGTCTACGGCTATCACCTGCCGAGTCTTTCCGCCGAAGACGACGCGCTTCGAAATCAGCTCTTTGATCAGTTTAACCAAGGATTCAAGCGTGCACACTTTGAGTTTGCTGCCGAAGCAAAACCAAGCGCGGCAAGTCTCTACGAGGGTTACTGGGGGCAACCGCCTCTGCAAAACCTTGATCGGTCGATCATTCGAAGCGATCTTTCTGACTACCAGCGCTGGCTCACTTCTGTGACGCCATCTCTCTGATCAGCGCGTAAATCGTCCAGCCGCTTGGCGAGACGCGCCGGCTTGGATCTTGCTGCTCGCCCCCCCGGAAGCGGAGGGTCTATGAAGCTTGGACAGCGAGATTCAAAAATTAGGAAGATAACAGCGGCCGCAGCCTTTGGCTTGGTGGCGATTCTCATCGGAGCACAGGCGACCTACGCCTCTCTTTCCGAAGATGACTATTTCAAGTCACTTCGGATTGCAGATCAGTACGTGCGGAAACTGAAAGACCGCAACGCTGCTGACACTCCGGCTGGAGCATCTGGGTTAGAGGCCCGGGCTCCAAGGCGAAGTGATTTGCGAAGTCTGCAAGGGAGAAGCTACCGCGTAGGCGATCAGTGGGAAGTCATTGCCTGGCGATCTGACAAGATGCAGGTCGCTGCAATGATGTCGTCTCCGAGCGATCATCCGCCGCTGCGTCAAGAGATGGCGGCTTTTCGATACACTGTAGTTTCGGTCGCTGATGGTGCGTCGGGAGTTGCAGAGATTCGAATCGAGCCGATTGAAGCCTATGGCCTTGCGCTTTTTGATCCACGCGTGAAGAGCGTGACGATTCGGACGGATGTAAAACTCTCTCAATATACGAAAACCTACGTCTTTAGTGTTCCTGGGGTCATGGGGATGAAGAAAGAAGTTACCGTCCCTGTTTCGGCAGATGGAATTCGATCGGGCATTACTCCGCTCGAACTCTTTCCGATCGATATGCCGCGTCTCGAAATGGGCGATGGTTCTCGAGTGACCAAGGTGCCTGAGCTTCCGCCGGCATTGCTGCCGATCGCAAAATCCAGTGGCTATAAACTGCGTGCCGATGAAGGTTCGTGGTTTGAAGAGACTGATTTCTTCGGACGCCCTATTCAGATGCTCTGGAGAACAGGCGAACCTTGGCCTGCCTACTTGAAGACGCCCTATGGCGTAGCGATTCTCGTTTCTCGTGGAGGTGGCGCATGAAAAAGATCAGCCCGCTGATATTGTTTTCAGCCATTGCATTGACCCTGGGAAGTGTCGTTCTTTTGAACTCGTGCGGAAAAGGGGATAGTGACAGCGACCTTTCCGACCTGGACTCTCCGTACCCAAATCACCAGGGGCAGGACTATTCGGGCGAAAAGAACTTTGCAAAACTCTTGAACGGCTATGCACAGGCGAAATCTGCCCAAACGCCATGGGCGGGATTTTGGTGGCCGTATACGAAAAATGGAATTGCGTCTGGAGGTTCGGGTGGCAGCACTGCGGGAAAATACGACGCAGCCCGCGGTGGAACGACGCATTCTCAGTCTTGGGAAGTTGAGCACCATGGCGCCGGCGTGAAAGGTGTTCAGGGCTGGTGGGGTCATTGCAACGGTTGGTGCGTTGCGTCTGCTCTGTATCCAGAACCTAATGCAGATGTGAAAGTGAACGGTGTGACTTTCACGATCGCCGACATCAAAGCGCTTTTGACTGAAGCGGGGATGGAAGCGAGCGCGGACTTTTACGGCAACCGTGTCGACTGGGCGAGTGACTTCAATACTCCGAAAGTCGACGATCCGTTTCCTGGTCAGTACTTTCTGGTCATGACGAATTACATGGGGAAACTTCGGCAGCCGGTGTTGATCGATCGATTCACAGGCGATCAGATTTGGAACCAACCTGTTGCCGGTTATAAATTCGAATATCCGAAACCCGCGGATTATTTGGGTGCATCGCCCGAAGCTCCGAACGTTTATCGTATTCGCCTGAATTCAACCATCTGGTGGTCCAACGACGGCGTCGATCCAGGGTGTCAGACTCCTCCGTTCGAATATCAGTCCGATGGCTACTACTTCCAGTCTCGTGATCTTCAGATGGAAGTTTGGTTAGATGGTCCGGTTGTTTTCGGTTCTGATGGAAAAATTACCTCGAGCGGGAACGTCATCGTTTCTCGGCAGGGTGAGTATCTTGTGGGTGGAACTTGGCTGGGCGATGCAACGAGTATGTCGGATGGACACCCGGATTATATTTGGGTTCCGTACTCTTTGTTGAAGCCAACCGAGTTCTCGAACCCAGAACTCGATATTGATTGGATCAAAGCTCATATTTTGAGCGGTGGTGTGGATGACTCTTCAGTGTCGCCACGTCCGGTTGATCCAGCTCCGCATCCATCGGGGCGTCCTTCGGGTGAGCCGACGACGACTCCTACGCCGGAACCGACGTCTCATCCAACAAGTCAGCCTCGACCTACCTCGGAGCCGACGTTTATCCCTACATCAGTGCCGACTTCGATTCCGACGTTCATTCCGACTTCGGTACCGACCTCGATTCCTACGGGGATTCCGACGACGATTCCAACGGGTAGACCCCCACGTCCGTAGTCTGCGTTAGACGTCTCTAGATAAACGACAAGAGTGAAGCAAATGCGCCCGCGGCGGGAATCACAGCCCACGCGGGCGCTTTTGCGATGATCAGCAGCGCGAGTGCGACGAGAGCGGCGGCGACGTCCTGCCAGCCGTGAACTTGCGTGACGGCAAGTCGAAGCGCGGTTGCCACGATTCCTCCGACGACTGCCGGCAGTGCCGCATCCGAGAAGCCTTGGGTTCCGGGGCGTCCATCGACGTATTTCCAAAGTTTTGGAACGATCCAGAGCATGTTCAAAAAGCCGGGCAAGAAAATGGCGACCGTTGCGAGGACCGCCCCGAGGGTGCCCGTCAGCTGATAGCCGATAAAGGTTGCCGTGATGACCACCGGACCGGGAGTGATCTGCCCGATGGCGAGTGCGTCCATGAACTCAGGGTGAGTCAACCAGTGGAAGTGCTGTACGACTTCGCCTTCGAGCAGTGGGACGATGGCGAGCCCTGAACCGAAAACCAAGCTGCCTGCTTTGAAGCAGACCCACGTGAGCAGCAAAAGGGTGAGGGGGTCGGCCCTGAGGATCGAGCTTTGCTTTCGGCTCCGTTTCGTAGCGAACCAGGCTCCGGCGGCACCAAAAGCAGCAATCACCCACGGTTCAAGGGTGGGTTTCCATCCGATGAGTGCGGCGGCGACGAGTCCGATGAACCATGCGTCCGCTCGTCGTTTGAAGGGCTTGGCCAGGGCCCATGCTGAAAGAAGAATGACGGAGAGGGCTCCGGCCTGAAGGCCACTGAAAAGACCCTGGAACCAGGTCGGTCGTTCGTTTGGGATCTTTGCGTAAAGGGCCGCAAAGCCCAGAACCAGTAGAAAAGCGGGAAGAATGAAGGCGACTCCTGCGACAATCCCGCCGATTGTTCCGCCGCGTCTCCTACCTAAGGCGATCGCGACCTGAGTGCTGACTGGGCCTGGAAGGACTTTGCACGTCGCATAGAGAGTTCCAAACTCGGCTGCAGTCAGCCAGTTCAGCCTTCGACTCATCTCTTCTTCCATCAGCGCGATGACGGCGACCGGCCCACCGAACCCGGTGACCCCCAGTCTTCCAAAGACACGGGCGATTTCTGAAAGATGCCTCACGGAGTAATGAATACACGACCTGATTGAATTACGGAACATCCTGAGAGACTATGGGCTTAGGCATGAAGCCACGTTCACCCAGTTCTAAAATGGTCCTCTCCGCATTGATCGCGGTCCAGGTTCTTTTTGGAATCAATTATGTCGTCTCGAAGTTTGTGATTCACGCGTTTCCGCCGTTGGTTTGGGCGAGTGCGAGGATCATCATTGCGTCTATCGTGATGGCTTCGTTCGCGCTTCTGTCGGGGCGTAAGCACCCTGCCTGGGACCGTCGGTTTTTCTTACCTTTGATCCTTTTCGCCTGTCTGGGAACGATCATCAATCAGGCGTCTTTTCTCGTGGGACTGAAGTACACGACGTCGACCAATTCGGCGATTCTCAACACCCTGATTCCAATCTTCACATTATTGATCGTCACCCTTCGCGGCCAAGAACCAGCGACTCCTCGTCGCGTGTTCGGCTTCATCTGCGCCTTCGTCGGCGTGCTTGCGATGCGCAGGGTCGAAGATCTGACCCTGTCGAATCAGACACTGGTTGGCGACTTGCTGACCATTCTCAATTGCTTGAGCTACGGGCTGTTTCTCTCTTACTCCAAGAAGTTCTTCGAGAAGAACGACCCAGTTTGGACGACGACCTGGCTGTTTATCTACGGAAGCGTTGGTTTGACCGCGCTTGCGGCGCCGGAATGGTCTCGATTCCAGATGCCTGCAATTGACGGTACTCTTTTCGCGGCCATGATCTTCGCGGTTTTCGGTGCGACTTTGATGACGTATTTCCTGAACTTCTGGGCGCTTGCCCATGCGAAGTCTTCTCAGGTTGCGGTCTTTATTTACCTTCAGCCTGTCGTCGCTAGTGCGGTCGCTTGGTTCTGGATGGGTGAGACAGTCACGCTTCGGACCGCATTTTCGAGTCTGTTCATCCTTTGTGGATTGCTGCTCGCCTTGAGTCGCGAAGGCCGTTGGTACGATCTCTTTCTTGCGCCGCTTCGTAAGCGCAAGGCCGTACCCCTGAATTGATTTCTGGAGAAAGACAGTGACCGCTAGTACGTCCGCTTCGACAGTCGAAAGCACTCTTACCAAGGCTCCGCGCTACGCGGGATTTTGGACTCGCTTCGTGGCTTGGGGAATCGACAGCACGATCGTGACGATCGCCTCGTGGTTGGTTCAGTTCGCCATCCTAGGACTGATTTACAATCTGATGGCGTGGTATCAGACACGGCACGGACAGACGCCAGCGAGCTTCTTTGAAACGTTCAATTTCTACTGGCTCCAGGTTTTCAACGTCGGCTTTTACGCCAGCGTGGCGTTTCCCTATTACGTCTGGGGACATTTCAAGTACGGCACGACTCTGGGAAAATACCCTTTTGCCATTTACGTGGTGAACGCGGCCGATTCGAGTCCGCTGACCTTGGCGCAGTCGATTCAACGCTGCCTAGGTTACGCACTTTCGTGGCTTCTTTTTGCCTGCGGTTATCTGATGGCGGGTTTTCACCCGCGCAAGCAGGGACTTCACGACTTGATCGCTGGAACGATGAGCGTCACGCGGTAGGTGTGCCCACACTTTCGGGGTCAAAAGGTACGGGATACCTGGAACCTGAACCAAGTGGTTCTGATCTGATCTAAGTGAGATCGAGTTTAAAGACACTCTTTCGATATGCCTTACGAATCGCAGCGTCCGCCTCTTTTGGGGTGGGGTGGTTTAGCCATGTGAGAAGGCCATCGGAAACATCCGGGATCGAAAAGTCGCCCGCACCATCTGCGGGATTAAAGAGCGGAACGCGAAGTGGGCTTGCGCCTACGAGCCCGTGAAGAGTGCTAAATCTGTAATCGGTGACGTCGTGGACAATTCCTGCGCGTACCGGGTTCCGATACACGTATTTGAAAGCGTGAGAGTAGTAACGTGGATCCTGAATAACTGATCTGAAATGCGGACCGTTGAAGACGTGGCCCGACCTCCCGGAAGATCTATTCAGTCTCCGTGTTGCGGAAGACAGAATCTGTTGCATCACGCGCCCAAGATCGAGCTCTGGAGTCGATATCAATAGATGGAAGTGGTTCGCCATTAAGACAAATGCGTGCACCGACGCTCCACTGTAGTAGGTCGCGAATAGTAGTTCATCCGAGAGAATTTCCCACATTAGGTCCTGATCGAACGGGAACCACTCACGGTTATTCGCACTGTTGACCACGTGGTACGGATGGGTCTGAGATAGAATCAGTTTCTGGCGGGGCATAGAGTGACGCGATGCAAACTCCTCGCCAGCTATTCAGCGAGTACGAAAACCGGACCTACGCCAGGTATCCCGTACCTTTTGACCCCGAAAGTGTGGGCACACCTAAAACGGCATCGTGATCGCGCCGTCACACGACGGAATTATCGGCATCTGCTTGTTAAAGTGAGTCGCAGTGCCTTTTGGCATGTGGAAGTAAGGGCACACGGCCACAAAGTCTTTCTCGGCCGCGTCGACGACCTCGTTTGAAAGGTTGGGCGCTTTTTCGCGAAATGCGAGCGAGATAATCGACTCATCGATCGGTCGACCTTCGCGTCGAGCGATATCGTGAGCAAGAGCAATTGTCTGGCTGTAATCACGCGGAGTGCGGACCTTGGTCATCATCTCAAAGAAGTTCGCAGGGAACTTATCTACGCTCAGATTGCTGAGTCCGTTGTACTTGAGTGCACTCGCCATCATCACTTTACGTTCTTCTGTAGTGCGGGCAACTCCCAGCATCGTGAGAACGTCGAAACGGGTTGCATAGTCTTCGTGAGTGAAAAGAGCTGTATCGGCGGCTGCCCCGACAAAGAGAACTCTTCCGCGGTTGACGTCATCCGCCATGAAGGGCAACCAGAGAGCTTCCACCTGGCGCATGATGTCTTGCTGGGTTCCGCCACCACCGGTGCCGATAAATTTTTTCGAGAACTCGTCCATGAAAACGAGTACAGGCCCTGAGTCTTTCGCGACTTCGATGAGCAACTCGATGTTCTTTTCTGTTCCGCCGACGTAGCTATTGAAGAAGTTTTTCATTTCGACGCAGAGAATTCCCAAGTCTCTACAGATGGCGCCAGCCATAGCCGTCTTACCCATCCCTCGAGTACCAAACTGAAAAATACCCTGCGGAAGGCCTTTGATATCTCCATTTTTCCAGGCCGTGACGTAGCCTTTCAGCTTGTCTTTGAGCTCTTGCGAAATGACGAGATCATCGATGCCCAGGCCTTTGTCGGCGATGCCGACGTACATTCCTTTGGTGCGCGATTCGACATGCGCAAGCTTTTTGAGGCTGAGAGTTTTGGTCGTCAAGACATCGCCCGATGCGGCGAGTTCGTTGAGCATGATATCGAGCTCTTCAAGAGAGTAGCCCGAGGTATCGCGCGCGAAATGCTCGGGTGACATGTCCATGTGCGAGCCGATCGAGGGGTTGTCCGAGATTTTTCGATTGATGAATTCAAGTCGTGAGTTTTTCTCGGGGCGTGGAATCTTGATTGCAGCGATTCGCGATTCTTTCTGAAGCACCGACTCAAATGCATGAGGGTGATCGGCGATCAAAATCGACATGAAGCTTCCGTCTTGAAGCTTGGTATTGTTGGCCCACTTTCTCATCCAGATGGCTTCGATGGCGGGATTGTCGATGGTTCCGGCTTTTCCTGCCGCCTCGGCAAGGTCTTCAGCGCCTTGACCGCCCATTTGGCTGGTGCGGCCCATCACGGCGTCAGCGTATTCAATTTTGAAGGTGACCTTGGCTTTACCGGCCATCGAGTTAAAAAACGAATCGAGGACAGGGAAGAGTCCGCCGGGACTTTTGCTGAGTCGGAGTGGCTGATCCCGTGTGTATTTATTTTTGTACCCGAGAAGTTGCGCGACTCCAGTGTGCCCCTCGAGCCATTCTTTGAAAACAAGCTCTGAGGCTTCGTCGCGAAAGCGCACGCCAGAAGCGACGTCGAAACTAATCACCACGTCGCGATTTTTCAGGAAAATGTTTTCAACATAATCATCGAGACTTGCGTAGTAAGTTTTTCCGCCGGAACTGAACCGGACCATGTCGGTCGTATTGCCGTAGAGTACAAAGCTCTGGGTGCCTGCACTAAATTTCGATCGAATCGTTTGATCAATTTGCACAGGTCCGACTACGGAAGTCGGGGTGAAAGCCGTTTTGACGAGACTGATTTTGGTTGGATCGAAACGACCGCCTGCCGCACGTGCGCGCATGAGCTTAAGGACCTGATCAAAGCTTGAAACTTGCGCTCCAAACGCGACTCGCATTTTTGGCCAGCCGGTCTCTTCGATCTTCTTGATGACTTTCTCGAAATCGTCGAACGAGGCTTCTTTGTAGTCCCGAGCCAGCTCGTCATAGTCGTGGTACTGTTTGCTTTCGGCCGCGCCAAATTCGTCTAACAAAGCGTTTCGGACTTTTTGCCGAACCACTTGTTCGCCTTCCTGTGAGCCGGCAGACATGATTTGCCGAACGAGTCGAGTTTCCAATTCCTCGAGAAGACTCTTTGGAATTGGTACCGAAGCAACGCCTCGCCATGCTTTTACGCTTCCAGTTCCCGCCCAATATTGCGGCGACTGAAACTTACAAAGTGTAACGCTCCCCGTGACAAGGGCGGCGAATACGAGCGATGCTGAGAGGAGTTGCCGGGTCATCTGAGTCCTTTTGGGCGAGTGGAGTCCGAAGTCGCCCTCGTCAAATACATCGGCAAAAGTGTCGAAAATATTGACAGAGAACAGAGAACTAGCCGAATTCGCCTAAACGAGGGGTTTTAGGCTACGTAACATAATGTAATCATTGGGTAATTAGTGACGCGGTTGGTCTGAAAACTGCAACTACTAGAAGAATGCGTAACTCAAAGGTCATTGCCATTTCTGTCGCATTGGTCTCATTGGTGGTCGTGGCTGGGGATCAGCCCGAGTCGATCAAGACCGAACTGACGGCGTTGGCGAACCGGATTCCCGGTCTCGTAACTCGCGCTGCGACCCTTGAGTCAAAAGATTATCTCCAGTCCCGTGAGCAGTTGAAGAAAATCGGCCAGGACATTTTTGCTGCAAGCAAGATGGTTCGCGACTCAAAGTCCAAGAGAGCCAAAAGCATCAAGGAATACGCACAGGTTTGGCTTCGCCTTCAGACCCAGATCTATTCCGTGGGTCTCATGCGCCTTCACCTCAAGACCTCGGGTGTTCCTGCTAAGTCAGACCTAGTTCGTAATTATCGAGTCGCTCAAGCAGACAATACGCGCGTAGCGCCGAACCAAAAGCAGCTGATGATCTCAAAGAGCATCGAGCTGGACCAGAACAAGAAGCTTTTGGCCGAAGCCGACAGTGTTGGCGCACTCACGATTCGCCTGAACAAAGATAGCTCGGTTGAGTTGACCGCGGATCTTCCATTCAACTCGCGTCACGTCGACACGCAGACAGTTGAACTATTCCTTCTTGAGCAAGACAAACAGGGCACTGAATACGCCGCAATCGCTTCGACCGAGCTCACTGACAAGTATGAAAAAATGCTCCAGTTCTCGGCGGTTCGGACCATGTTCGTTAATCGCTGGGCCTTGGACCGCATGGGCTACGGCAAGGCTCAGAACATTGGACTCTCGAGCTGCGCACCTGATCTCGTTTCATTCCGAATGAACGGTGCTCGCCGTATTTCGGAGCACCCAGCTTTTCTTGAGCTCGGAATGGCTGACCGTTTTGAAGACTGGGCGCAGCCTGAAGTTCAGTCGGGTGCGGTCAAAGCAACCTTGGCAAAACCGCTCGGCAGCTCGGCAGAATACGAAGCGATTCTCGTCGGTGCTCTGAAAGGGACTCCCGCATATAGTAATTTCTTCTTCGACTTCAACATGGCTCAGCAGCAGAAGTTCTTGAAGGACTCGGGCGATCTCATTGCCGCGACTGAAGAATCCAACTGGACCGCTCAGGCCGAAGAAACCGTTTTCCGCAGTCTACTTCCTGGCGACAGCATGAACCGCGTGAAAATCGCGGACCGCGTTTCTGACGATGCCTACGAAGCCCACATCCAATACATTGTCGACCAAGCTGTCGGTATCGCTCAGCAGATGGGCTCCCCGGAGCGCGCCCGTTTGGAGAAGGCCTTCCGTACGGCTCTTCCAAATGCGAAATACACCGCAGCCCTTCAGGACGCTGTTTCAAATTCGCTCGTATCGTTGGATGCCCCGGGTGGCGATGCCAAACGCCGCGCTCGTCGCGCGTCTAAAAAGTTGGGCGGAATCTTCGCCATCATTGAACCAAACATTCGTTACGCACGCGATATGGCTTTGGTTAAGAAACAGGCAATGAACGAATACCGCCGCGGTGAAACGGCGCCTGCATCGCTTAAGCTCGGTTCGAAGGTGACGAATCCGCTCGAACTGAAAGATCAGTTCATGGCGATGCTTGATCTTCCAGAGAACGAAGGACTTAAGAAAGCATTCACGCACAATCAGATCAGCAATCTGATGTTGGATTTCATCAAGAACGTCTCGATTGAGTTCGAAAAGACGAAAAAGCCAATCGAACAAATTGCCGCTCGCGTAGCAGTCGCGATGCAGAAGAAGTATCCGGCGCAGTACATTGACTACACGAAGCTTGAGCCAAAGAAAGAAGCTCCTCGTTTTGGAAGCAACGTCGCTGTTTCGGATAACACCCGCGTCGTCATGAGAAAACCGGTCCTTCCAACCCCAGGCGTCGCCCTAGGACAAATGCTCGCGCTTTTGAACCTCAAAGGGACCGTTCTGCCGGTGAGCCCAGTGATGATTCGCAGCTACCTCCAGCACTATGTTTTCAATGCTGCCAAAATCGGTAAAATCGTCAGTCTTGCCCCAGTTCTTCAAACGAGCTGGGTCGCCCCTCAGGACGAAGAAGCATC
>OUNO010000228.1_pt2 | contig 12941 bp, 8 predicted proteins | sample 1779811 | NCBI WGS metagenome assembly OUNO01 (sample SAMEA3914804, study PRJEB12502) | metagenome | biome: forest; material: soil | place: Canada | collected 2010-06-25 | depth 0.3 m | reverse complement strand
CGCGAGCGCAGCGGTAACGAGCTTTCCTTCGCCGCGCATCGTGGTGTTGACCTTGTTGATGAAGGTGGGAAAATTCGTGTTGCTCTTGAGCGTCTTGCCTTGCTCGAGGTCGATGTCGACACCATCGAGGTTGTTGCGCTTCACGAGCGCATCCAAGTTCGAGACCATGGCGTCGATGTTTCCCGCGTTGGCGAACGCGGCAACGATGCCGTCGTCGTCGCTATCGCCGCCGATGGACACCAAGATCTTCACGTTGTGATCGTGCGCCGCTTTGGCGATCGCTTGCACGTCGGAATCCGAGGCGCCCAAGCTCCAATCGGTCGCGCCCTTCATCACGCCGAAGGCGAGGTTCAGGTGCGTCATGCGGTTCCAATCGATCTTGGTCGTCCAACTGGCGAAGCTGCCGTTCCAGTTCGGGATGTACATCGAGATCTTGGTCTTCGGCACGCCGGTGCTGCCGCCACCCGCGCCGCCGCTACCTGCCGAGCCGCCCGCCGTACCACCCGCGCCTGCGCTCGTCGCCGTGCCGCCCGCACCTGCCGTCGTCGCGCCACCTGCACCCGCGCTGGCCGCACCGGCACCGGGTGCGCCAGCACCGCCCAGCGCGCCGCCAAAACTCGTGGGCGCGCCCCCTCCCGGTGCGCCAGCGCTCGGGGCACCTGCACCCGCGCTCGCACCTCCAGCGCTCGCTCCTGCGGCACCTTGGGGCTCGCTATCCGACGCACCACAAGCCCCAAGCACGAACACGGTCACGAGCGCCGAAGCGCAGCACAAGGCGGAGCGGATCTTCATCCCGTAGCGTGGTGCAATCGCGATGCCAGGTCCAACACCACTGCAATTCCGGGCAAGTGCGTGAGTCACTACGCAACGCTGGTGCTACGGGTCCTGCAGCACCGAACCTCGAATCCTGCGTGGTGCCAACGTTCGCGCGCGGCAGCACAGCGTCGAATACGAACATCGATCCAATCGAAATCGTCCGGTACCGTTTCCACGCGCCCCCGTACCTTGAAGTCAGGCTGCCGCTCGGCGAGCCTCGAAGGAAGCGGAATGCGAAACAAGCTCACTGCCCTGATCACGATCGCGATTGGCCTCGGCGCGTGTGGTCCGCTCGGTGGCACCTCCGAGTACGATCCCAACGCGGCAGGCGGCGCTGGAGCGAGCGGCGGCGGGGGCGGCGGGGCCTCCACGCTGATGGGCTCGGCCGGCGCGCGCCCGGCGAACCCGCACCAGCGCCAATCGTTGATCTGGGTTTGGCAGAGCTATCGCAGCTCGCTCAAGAAGGTGCTCGACAACGCGAACAGCTTCAGCCACGTGAGCCCCGCGCTGTACGACATGAACTACGACTACCAGTCCGGTGTCACGCACAACGTCATGGCGAGCGGCAACTACGATGGCCTCACCGGCGCGGACATGGCCGTTGCCCTCCACGCCGCGGGCCTCAAGATCGTACCGCTGATGTACGCCGGTGCGGGCAACCACGGCACCGATCAGGGCATCCAAAACGTGCTCAGCAAGCCCGACGTCGCGCAGGCCTTCATCGCCGCGCACGTCCAAGAGGCGCTCGACAAAGGCTATGACGGCTGGAACCTCGACTGGGAAGTGCAGACCACGACCTACGAGACGTACGGCCCGCCGTTGATCACGTTCCTGACCGCCTTCAAAACGGCGCTGCACGAGCACCAACTCGAGCTGTCGTTCGATCTCGGCGGCTGGTACGTGAAACAGTGCACGGCGAGCGGCGGCAGCGGTCTCGTCGATCTCAAGGCGATGGCGCCCGCCGTCGACCAAGCCATCCTCGAAGACTACGCCGGCAGCTTCGAGGGCCCGACCGACAAATGTCCGGACGCTGCGCCCGATTTGCAAAATTGCGACTCGTTCGGCAATGGGCTGTCGGTGATGTGCGCGACCGCGCCCAGCGTCGTCTCCGTCGGCCTGATCACGCCCGGCAGCAATCCGTTCGCGGCTCAAGCGCTCGACGCCATCTCGAGCTACGGCTTCCAATCCGTCGCCCTGTGGCCCGACGACTCCACCTTCCTCAACTCCCGCGGCATCCCGAACAATCAAACCTGGTTCGACGTGCTGGGGGCCTGGCTGGCGCAGTAGGGCTGCCCCGCCAAGCCGTGCTCGGATGCAGCCAATGAGCCTCTGGGCAGCGGCAGCAGCTACCGGCAATACGATGACGAGGCGTGGCTAGTGCGCTGCGTGCACGACTGAAGCCGCGCTTTCCCCGCGCGGCCTCGCGTGCGAGAGCGCAGCTCGTGTCACGGCCCGAGCGTGACCGAGCCTGCGTCCAGCGCGACCTCGTAATAGCCGTGCGGGCTCCACGCGAGCGCGGTGCCGCCCTGAGTCAACGTCCCGCCGTCGACTTTCACGCGCAAGTAGCGGCCCTTGGGAAAGTGATCCGGCAAGGTCCAGGTCCAGGTCTTGTTGCTGCCGGAAGTGGCGGGCGTCAGCCCGGAAATCAACTTTTGCGCGCGCCAGTAAGCGCCCACGTGCAGCACGCTGTCGGCCCACGTATCGCCCGAGGTCTTGGCGTGGTTGATCGCGGATACGACGTCGGCAATCGCCACGGGATTGTAGCCGCCGTCACCGCCGAGCGAGTGCACGAGAAAGATTTGCCACTTGCCGGCTGTGCGAGCGGAGTCGGTCGCGCTGTTGAAAGTGCTGGCGGACTCGGCTTCGGCCGCGGTGTGACAGGGCAGCGCATACGGGCTGGTATTGTCGTTGGCCCCGATGGTGCCGCCGCTCACGCCGCGGTTCAGGAGGAAGCGCGTGCCGGCCGGCGTTGCATAGCCGGCGTCGCCGTAGGGCGATGCCGTGGTGTAGACATCGCTCGTGCCAAAGGTTTGCGTGATGTGCATCGTGCACTGGTCGAGCTCGGCGCCCAAGCTGCCGGCGTACGTGCCCCACGCGCAGCCCGTGCCATTGTCGTGGCAATGGTGCGCGGTGTGATTGCCGAGCTCGTGCCCGTCTTTCGCGGCTTGAGTCCAGGTTGCGCTACTCGGGTTGTTGTTACTGACCAAGTAGAACGTGAGGTGCACGCCCGTGCCGTTGAGCGCCGCGTAGTTCGAGATCTGTGACGACAGCGCGTCGTCGAACGAGAACGACGCGGCTGCCTTGAAGCCCGCCCAATTGAGCACGCTGAAGCCGCCGGGCGCGCCCGTCGGTTTGGCAACGTTGTTCGTCGTTGGCAACGGCATCCCCGAGGGCTCGCTCGGGCCCGTACCACCGGCACCGGCCGCGCCGCCAGCACTGGCACCGGCGTGTGCACTTCCGGCCGAACCGGCTGCGCCACCGCTCTGGCCGCCCGAACCACTCGAGCCGCCTGCGCCGCTCGAGCCGGCGCCGCCGACACTGCCGCCGCTCGCGCCAGCCCCATTGCCCGCGCCGCTGCTGCCCGCGAAGCCTGCGCCCGCGCTCGCGCTGCCGCCGTTCACGGTCGAACCGCCGCTCGCCCCGCCGGTGTTGTTCACCATGCCCCCCGCGCCTGCGGAGTACGCGCCTCCATTGCCACTGCCCGCTTGCGCGCCGCCCGGCCCGTCACTCGACGAGCAGGCGACAGCAGCAACGAGACCGAAGAGACTGGCAACGCCGAACGAGGTCGACTTCATCGAATGACGCATGTGGCCCCTATTCCCAGTAGGCAGAGATCTGATCACGGCGGGTCGAATTCACGCGCAGTCGCCTGCGCGAGGGGGGGTACTTTCCAGGCAAGTCCCGTATGATACGCCGGCATGGGAGGCCAGGCAGGCAACGGCGCAGCTCGTCGAGCACGGGTGCGACGCCTCGCGGGAGGGTTGTTGCTCGGTGCGTGGCTCGCGAGCGGCTCGGGTTGCCGCAGCGCTAACTCGCTCGAATCCGCGGCCGGCGCCAACGAAGCGACACGGCTCGACTGGCAAGCCCTGCCCGCTTCCGGAGTACGAGCCGAGCGCGCGCCATTCACGCTGCAGGGTGACGACGGCAACGTCGTGCGAGTGCGCTCGGTCGCGGTGCGGGCGCTGGTCGTGCCGCCCTTGGCGTTCACCGAGCTCGAGCTGGATTTCGACGAGCTCGACGGCAAGAACATGGGCGCTACGTTCTCCGCCGAGCTGCCGCGCGGCGCGGCGGTGAGCCGTTTTGCCGTCCACGACGGAGCCGACTTCCGCGACGCCGAGCTGGTCGACGCGGCGGCGGCCCGGGCGTTCGCAGCTCCGGCTCCCGCGCCCAGCGCAGCCGAGCAATTTTCGGTGCGCGTCCAGAAGCAGGCTGGGCACGCGCCGCGCCTGATCCTGGACTACGCAGAGCGGTTGGCGAATGCACAGGCGCCATATCGCGTGCGCTTGAGCGGCTTGGCTGCGCTCGACTCGCTCCGCGTCACGGCCGATATCGGTGAGCCGCCCGGACATCGCTATCAGCTGGCGCGCGCGGGCTTCACTCCCGATCGCGATTTTTCGCTGCGCGCGGAACAGCTTGGCTCGAAGGACGGAGCGATCGTATGGCGCGCAGGGAAATACCTGATCGCGCGCATCCCGCCTCCAACCCGGCCGACCACGGACCTCACGTTCCTGATCGACACCAGCGCTTCTCAATCGCTGGCGTTGGATCGCGTATCGGAGCGTTTGCTCGAGCTGAGCCAGGCGTTGGCGAGGTTGCAGCCCGAAGTGTCGCTCACGATCGTGGGGTTCGATCAGGATATTCACCCGCTGCTCGTGCGCGCGCGAGCGCCACTCGGCCGCGAGCAGCTCGCGCCCCTGCGTGCGCTCGGTCGCCTGGGCGGAACGGACTTGGTGTATGCCGATTCTGCGATTCGCGCTCAGGGGCTCCCCTCCGATCATCTGGTGCTCTTGAGCGACCTCGAGCACGGCATCGCGCCCGTCAGTCGTTCTCCTAGGCCACGTGACGCAGTGCCGGCGCGCTGGGATCTCCTGGCCAGCGACGCGGCATCCGAGAAGAAGCTCCGCGAACAGCGGGAGCAATGGGGCAAGCTCGGAGGACAGCCGGGCCTAGTCGCACGCTTCGACAGCGACACGACCGCGCTCGCTCGGCAACTGCTGCAGCCCACGCCGACGCCCATGCACGTGACCGTTCGGGGCGCGACGTGGGCTTTGCCGGAAGCGGGCGAGGCGCGCTCGGAGCTCACACCCGAGGTGGGCGAAGCCGTGTGGGTGTTCGCCGAGCTGTCGCCGAAGGCACCCTTCGCGCTCGAAGTGGCAGGCAAGCCGCTCGGCGGCGTGCATGAAGCGACGGATCCGGCATTCGTCACGCTGCTGACGCAAATGATCGGTCAAGCGCAGCTCGATCGGTTGAGCACGGGCGCGTATCCGAGCGCTGGGCAGGCCCCCAGTTTGTCAGAAGAGACGGCGCGGGTGGCGCGGCAATACGGATTGGTCTCGCCGTCGAGCTCGCTCTTGGTACGCGGTGGCGGAGTTGGCCGGGCGCTCGCGGGGCGCGCCGTCGAGCTCACGCCGTATGCAGGTCCGCGAGTGATCACGACGCTGGGCACGTCACCACCGGCAAAGCCGCCGCTCGCGCAGTGCCCCGATTTGATCGGTGACACCAATCAGCACTTGGTCGATCAGAGTTGCCCTCCGCTCTACGTCAATTTCTCCTCGGCCGAACCGCGCTTGATTGCAGATATCCAATTCACGGGTGCTCTGCCGAACGTGCAGGTTTCGCCGCATCTGGCAGAGCTGGCGGACTTGTTGCAGCTCCGCCCCGAGCTGACCAAGGTCTCCGTGCGCGCGAGCAGCAAGGCGCGCGCCGAAGGCGTGATTCGCTACCTGGTCGGGCGCGGTATCGCCGCCGAGCGCTTGCAAGGCGAGCGCCTGATCGAAGGCTCGTTTCCCGTTCGGCGAGCGACGCCGAAATGCAAAACGCCCGGCGAGCCGGTAGTGCTCGAGGCGCTCGAGATGAGCCTCTCACCGCTCGGCCCGCCCATCACCAAGCAACCGGCCTTGGCCGAATCGAGCAAGCCGTCACGGCTCGCGAGCCTCGAGCAATTGTTGCGGCGTGGAGCCTACCGTGGCGGCGAGAACGAGTTGGCTGAGGCGCGCCGAGCCAGCGAGCGTTGGATCGCGCAAGAGCCCGACAATCCGGTGGCGTACGTCGCACTCGGTGACACGTTGCGAGCACAGCGCGACGTGCCGGGGGCCGCGCGTGCCTACGGATCATTATTCGATTTGAACGCGCCGGGTGCGGGCCTCGCGGTCGCCGCGGCGATGCGCTTACAAGAGCTCGCTCCACCGCACATGGCTCCGGGCAACCGCGAGCCACGCGAGGCGAACGAGCAGCGCTGGTGGGACATGGCCATCGCCAGCTACCGACAGCAGTGGCAATCGCAGCCCGAACGGTTCGAGGCCAGCCGCGCGCTCGCCTATTCCTCGCTGCGTGCAGAACAGCGCGCTGATGCCTTCGGAGATCTGTTGGAAGCCGCCAAATTCAGCGCGATCACGCAGCGCATCGAGCTCCCGCTGTTCGCGCACTTCTATGCCAGCCAAACTCGCGACGCGACGCGGCTGCTCGGTCTGTTCTTGCCGCGCGAATGCACGTTCCCTTCGCATGCCAGCGTGCTCGGTGCCGCCCTGAGCTGGGAAGACGTGGACAGTGAGCTCGAGGTGAACGTCACGTCCATCGCTGGCGGCTATGGTTATGACAGTACCCTTCGCGAACACGGAGCCGCAGGCGGCCTGAAATGGATCCCGTTGCCCGAAGCTGACGCCAGCTACCCGATCCGCGTCAGTGTGCGCGCCGTGCGGCTGAGCAAGAACGGATTTGCGTTTGGCGCGCTGCGCACGCTCAATTCGCTGGGCAAAGAACGAGTCTGGGTCGAGGAACATCCGTTCGTGGTCACGCAGCTGGCAGAGCCCGTAACGGTGCTCACCGAGCAGATTTTGCAGAGGCCGCAATGAAGGCACGCCGTGCGGGCACTTTCGGCACCGCGTGTCTTTCGCTCTTGCTGGGTTGTGGGGCGCCACCTGGGCCCGCGAATGCGTCGCCGTCAGCGATGCTGGAGCCACGCGTCGTGCCGCGCACGATGCACGCGGCGACTGCGGATCCGCCCCGACGAGTGAAGGCCGAACCGGAGCCGGAGGCGAGCTGCGGACCGGGACAGATCGCTTGGCGACCGCAACAATGTCGTTTCGCCGAGTGTCAGGACGGACGAATCGCCGCCGCGAGCGACGACGACGACGTGTTCCGCGATTGTCTGCGGCCGCTCCAGCTCGTGTTGCAATTTCCGTTGCAGGACTCGCACTTGACCGTGAAGCAGCTCGCAGAGCTCGAAAATCTGGCGGAGAAGGCCGGCGTGCTGGGCGTGAAACAGCTCACGGTGACGGGGCAGCAAAGCTGGGACGAAGCGCCCGATGCTCGGGCAAAAACTCCGCTCAGCAGAGTGCGCGCCACGGTCGTGCGCGACGCGCTCACGGTCGCCGCGCAGCTGTCCGTCGAGGTGAAAGACGGCGGCACGCGGCCGCGGCGCGACGTCACCGGCGAAGCTCAAGCGCGCAGCGTCACCGTGAGCATGGCTCCGCTCGAGGCAAGCGCCTTGCCCACTGCGAGCGCGCCCTTCACGCTGCCCTGGACCGAGTGCGAGTCCAACGTCACCGTGCGCACGCCCATCACGCTCACCACGCGCGACGGCGACGTGCAGGTCGAGATCTGCCGCAACGGCAAATGCTCGCGCGGCATCGTTCAGAGCTCGTATTTCGCAGTGTGGCCCGGCCAAGGCGGCAGCGTGATGAGCGGCGACTTTCAGGCCTGGCTGTCCATGGAGCCCACGCCGGAGCAGCTCGTGCACAACGGCGAAATCGAAATGGGCAAGGGCGAAGGTCCGGCCAGCTTCTTCCTCACGGTGTCCTTCCAAGACCCGAACATCCGCGACACGGACGCATTTCGCTTTCGACTGCTGCGCCGCCGCAAAGAGCCCGCGCTCGACTGGTCCGGCAAGTTGACGTTCGAGCACCTCAAGCCTCACCCGACGCGCCCGGTGCCCGCGTGTTTGAGCGGGACCTTGGAGATCCCTCAGGAACGCCACTCGCTGCGCTGAGCCGCTACGGCCGCGGCGCCGGCTCACCCACGAATTCGTCGCCCAAAACCAGCTGTGCGCTGCCTTTCGCGGCCAGCACCTGCCAACGCAGCTGTTCCGCCTCCGAGCGGTCACTGACCGGGAGCGATGCCGAGATCCACGGTCTCGAGCTCCGTCGCGCCCGTGTCATCCCAGCCGATGCCGGGTGCGTTCGGTTCTCGGTTCCAGGACCAGCATTCGACCGCGCCGGTCCGCAGCAGAGCACACGTGTAATTGTAGGCTCGACTCTGTACGTCTTTGGCGGGCGCGGCCAAAGGCACCTCGATGCTGTTGTCAGCCAGAACGGGAGTCCAGCTGGAACCCAGAATCGGACCCCAGCAGTGGACGCGGCCGTGGTCGAGGATTCCACACAGCTCGCCCCATTCGGCGAGGGCCATCGCATGCAGCTCGGGCAGCTGCGACGGCAACTTGCTCGCGGGAACGGTAGACTCGACTACTGGGCCGGCACAAACGAGCTGCTGATCATTGAAATAGCTACAGCGTGAAGTGCGCGAGCCGGCAATGAGACGCAAACCGCTCCTGTCGTCAGCGGGCACCTGCGCGCCGGCCCCCGAGGAAGGCGTCACGTCCCACGCCGTGCCATCGCTATACAACGCGACCACGCCATAATATTCAACCGATACGCCCGCGAAATGAACCCCCGGCGTCGCAGGGCGCGGCCAGATCGGGCTCGCGTTGACGTCACAGATGAAGCCGTCGTCATTGCGGACGATGCAACCGTCCTCGTAGCCAATGGACACGGCTTTCGCGGTCTGCCCTGGGCCGAGTGGCACGGGTTTCAAGTGATCGCCCATCTCGCCCGGTTCATCGCCGACATTGCCGATTCCGAAGAACAGGTCGTAACCCCAACACTTGACGCTGTCGTCGTCGAGGATGGCGCAGCTCGTGTACCGGCCGGCCGCGATCGCCTTGGCGGTGTGGTCGGTGCCGAGATCGACGAAGGGCAGCGCGTCACCCATTTGTGCGGGGTCGAGCCCGCGCCACACCGCATCACCGTAGCCGAGCTGGCCGTAGCTGTTGCGCCCCCAGCACTTCACGCGGTGATCTTCCAACAATGCGCAAGTGTGGTCGCGCCCCACGGCGATCTGCAACGCGCGATACGGATGCGGACCGACGATCGGCTCGAGCTCGTCAGCGGCGCCGCCCATTCCGCCGGCACCGCCGTCTTCATCGATGGCGCCACTTGCACCGCCATCGCCTGCAGCGAGCGTCGAGCCCGCGCTTCCTGCGCTTCCCGCGCTGCTCGGAGCGCCACTGGTGCCACCTTGCCCGGCCCCGCCGTTCAGCGAGCCCCCGGCGCCGGCAAGTGCGCCGCCTGAGCCTGCTTCCGTGCCCGAGTCAGTCCGTGCACGGCCGCTGCAGCTCGCTGCCGCAATCGAGACGACGAGCCCAGCCATGGCCCAGAACAGCGCTCGGTATCCCACCGGCTTAGAGTGTCCGAATCAGCGGCTTGCCGTCAATTTTTGCAGATCGCGCTCGAATAACGCAGGTGGGCGAGCTCGGTGCGCACGCCCAGCCGCTCCAAGACCTTCGCTACCACCCGGTCACAGCGCGACAGATGAAACTCGTACGCGTGCGCAGCCGTCGAATCGAGCGCGCCGAGCAACGACTCTTGGAGGCGTAGGCGCGCGCGGTGGAGCCGCGTCTTGACGGTTTCTTCCGGAATATCCAGGCAGGCAGTTCAATGCTTGAAATCACGCACGATCTTGAGCAGCGCGCTGAGCTCTTCGGGCTCGCTGGCAAGCTCGGGATTGGCGGACATCGCCGCGCTCTTGCCGACCGCCGCGCCGCCCTCCACGATCGTTTTCTTGATTTGGTCATCGGTGACACTGGCTTGCCAGGTCGCGTCCGCGAAGGCACGCGGCTTGGGTTCGAGCGCTGCGGCACCCGGGCCGTCTCCCGCGCCGTGGTTGCCGTGGCAGACGATGCACTTCGTATCGAACAGCTTGCGCGCCTTGCTGGCTGGGCTGGGCGGCGGCGGCTCGGGCTCGGGCGGCGCGACGGGCTCGGTCGTGGCGGCTGGCGTATCCGAAGCGGAGTGCTGATTGCAGCCCCAGCTCGCTAGCGATGCAAAGAGCAGAACGGCGAGCGCGAACGGGTTTGAACGGACCATTTGAATCACTCCTGCTTGGGCGACCGACGGGGTCGCGGATCTAGATGCGAACGATGCGCACGAACGGAATCTTCAAGCGCGGCCGAGCTGGATCATTCTCGTCGAGCCGGCGAGCGTGGGCACCGAGCAAATCGCTGCGCGTGAGGATGCCGATTAGCTGATTTCGAGCCGCTCGCGATACCACGGGCAGGCGGCCCACGCCCTGGCTGACCATCAGGTCGGCGGCCTCGCGCAGTGAGCTATCGTCGAAGGCGACGGCGGGGGCGCGCTTCAACAACTGCCGCACCTGCAGCGCTTCACTGGCACCCTTGTCTTTGATCTCGCGGCGCGTGACCACGCCCAGCAGCTGCCCGCTCGCGTCCACGACGGGGAACCCGTGGTGCTCGGTGCCGGGCACGCCCGACTCGAACCAGGCACGCAAGTGCCGCACGGTATCGCTCGCGGAAAACGCGATCACGTCGCGCGTCGCGTAATCTCCGACCCAGACTTGATCCAAGAAGTCTGCAGCGTACTCGCTCGGCACGCGAATGCCGCGGCGCGCGATCTTCTCGGTCATGATGGTGTTGCGCATCAAGAAGCAAGAAACCAAGAAAGCTGCGCTGCAGCCGCCCAAGAGCGGTAGCAAACCGAGCGGTTGCAAGGTGGTCTCGAAGGCGAAGACGACGGAAGCGAGCAGCGCGCGTGACGCCCCTGCGAAGATGGCCGCCATGCCCACGAGCCCGGCGATGCGGGGATCGATGCCCCAGTATGGCAAAGCGTGCGCGCCGAGAGCGCCGAGCGTAGCGCCGAGGCCGCCGCCGATCGTGAACAGGGGCGCGAGCGTGCCCCCCGAGGTGCCGCTACCGAGCGCGATCACCCAGGACACGAACTTGAGCACGAACAGCACGAGCAATGCCTGACCCGCGAGTGAGCCCGACAAGACGCGCTCGATGTTGTCGTACCCGACGCCCATCGTGCGCGGCGCGAAGTAACCCACGCCGCCGACCGCGAGCCCGCCGAGCGCCGGCCACCACATCCAATGAACCGGCAGCTTCTCGAAGCCGTCTTCCACGGCGTACACGGCGCGCGTCACGCCGGTCGCGACGACGCCCATCACGGCGCCGAGCAAGACATAGAACGTCAGCGCCTCGCCGCTCGGTTGCACGAGCTGTGGCATCTCGAAGACCGGCTTCGAGCCAACGAGCGCCATGCGGAGCCCCGCGGCGGTGGCGCTGGCGAGCGCGACCGGGATGATCGAGCGAGCGCGAAATTCGAACAGCAGCAGCTCGACCGCGAGTAGCACGGCAGACACGGGGCTACCGAACGTGGCCGACATGCCCGCGGCTGCGCCTGCAGCGAGCAACGTTTTCCGTTCGCTGGCAGACGTCCGGAGCAGCTGGCCCACGAGGGAACCGAGCGCGCCACCGGTGGCGATGATCGGCCCTTCTGCACCAAACGGTCCACCGGTACCGATCGCAATCGCAGCAGAGAGCGGCTTGAGGAACGTCAGCCGCGGCGGAATGCGGCTCTCGTTGGTCAGCACCTGCTCCATCGCCTCGGGGATGCCGTGGCCGCGGATCGCCTTCGAGCCGTAGCGCGCCATCAACCCGACGATGACGCCACCGAGCACTGGCACGGCGATCACCCAGAGGCCCAAGTGATGCGCGGCGGGAGCGACTGGCTGAACCGAAAGACGGCCGAAAAATGCCGCGTTCGTGACCAGAGCAATCATCGCCACCAAGAGTCGAGCGATCAGCCCGGCAGCAAAGGCCACGCCGATGGAGAGCGCACTGATGAGCAGCACGCGGGGACCGACCACGTTCGTGAGGCGTGGCACGTGCGCTGCGGCCAGGGTCGGCTCGAGCGAGGGCGAGACCGGCAAGTGACCGATGCTCGAAATCGGGGTCAGCCGATCACCGTCAGCCATGACGCGTGCGACCTTTCGCGACCAGGGTTGGCCCTTCTTCGAAGAACAGCGTGGGCGCTTGCTGCGAGGCATCTGCGCCTTCGACGACCTTGCCCAGGAGGCGCGAAAGCGTCTGCAGCTCGGCTTTGGGCAGTTGCGAGAGTGCTGCAATCAAGCGCTCTTGCGCGGCTTCGGGGGCGCTCTCGAGCAGCGTGCGGCCCGAGCGAGTGAGGCTGAGCTCGACGCTGCGTCGGTCGCGCTTGGATGGCGCGCGCCGGACGTGACCGAGCGCCACGAGCCGGCTGACCACGACCGACACGGAGCTCTGATCGGTCGCGGTGTGCGCTGCCAGCTCGTTGACCGAGCAGGGGCTGTGCCGGGCCAGGCACTGCAGCACGAACAGCTGGGCGCCGGAGAGGCCCACGCGCTGCTCGGCGGCGCGCGAGGAGACGCGCAGGGAGCGCACGATTTGCCGCAGGCTGTTGAGGACTTTGCGCACGCCTTCTTTTGCGGGCGCGGGCGCGGCCATTGGCTCGTCAGCGGGCCGGGATTTTAGTTTGGGTCCCATATATTGGTACCCATACGATCGCCGGCGACCGTGCGCAAGTGCACGGGTCGGATAGGACGCCGAAGGCTGGGACGGTCACGCCGTGGCGCGTGACCATCAATCAATCAGCAGGGAAGACCGCGCTCACGCGGCCTTGGCGATCAGTGATGATGGCCGTGGCCGTCGGGACCGTGGGGGTGGCCGTGGCTCAGCTCGTTTTCGTTCGCGGGGCGGACGTCGAGCACTTCGACCTCGAAGTGCAGCGTTTTGCCGGCCAGCGGGTGCTGCGAATCGACGAACACCTGGTCGCCCTCGATGCTGGCGATCCAGATCG
>OUNO010000289.1_pt2 | contig 12955 bp, 14 predicted proteins | sample 1779811 | NCBI WGS metagenome assembly OUNO01 (sample SAMEA3914804, study PRJEB12502) | metagenome | biome: forest; material: soil | place: Canada | collected 2010-06-25 | depth 0.3 m | reverse complement strand
AGGAAATCCGCCGCATCGCCAATCGGCTGGCTCAGCAGAAGATCGAGCCAGCCGAGGTCGTCGCCTGGTCCCTATGGCGAAGAGCCCATCAAGCTGCAGCTCAACGGGCTCACATCCAAACGCGACTAAAGCTGCAACTGTAATGCTAGGCTCAGGGCGTCTGGTGCGCCCGGTTCCCGGCGACGTCGCCTCAGAGCTGGGTTTCTTCGTCGTCTGGCGCGCCGACAACCGCAAGCTCGCCCGGGTCGCGGCCCTGCGCGACTGGCTGGTAGGCGAAGTCCAGCACGATCGCTAAGGCTTCTTCGCTCCCGCCGCCGTCAGGTTTCGGGCGGCAAGGACGACGCGCAGCTGGGAATCGAGCGCGGCGCGCTGAGCCTTGTTGAACAGCGGGTAGTGGAAGAGGTCGAAGCCCTGGGCGCTCTCGATGCCGCGCGGGCCGACGAAGATGTAGCTGCCCTGGTAGGCGCCCACCACGCTGCGGCCTTCGCCCAGATAGGTGAGGTCGAGGTCCATGGCGCAGCTGACCAGGTCGGGCACATCCTGGGAGATGGCGACGAAGTGCGGCGGCGCCGGATCAGCCCGCCAGCACACCCCCTCGGCCCGGGGCGCATCCGGCGACGGCGGCGCTTTGTGGCAGGCCGCGAGGGCGAAGGCGGCGAACGTGGCCAGGACGTAGAATTTCATCATTGCTCTCGCCCGCTTGCCGATACTCTACATCGGGCGAACGAGAGAGGACCAGCATGACTGTGACCATACGCCGGGGCGCCGAGGGCGACGGGCCCGCCGTCGGCGATATCTGTTACCGCGCCTTCAAGGCCATCGCCGAGGCGCACAACTTCCCACCTGATATCCCCAACCCGGAGATGGCCGTCGGCTTCCTGACCCGGATGATCGCCAACCCGGGGTCCTTCGACGTGGTGGCCGAGGCCGGCGGCAAGGTCGTGGGCAGCAATTTCCTCGACGAGCGGGGGCAGATCAGCGGCGTGGGTCCGATCACGGTGGATCCCGAAGTCCAGGATGCGGGCGCCGGGCGCCTGCTGATGGACGCGGTGATGGCGCGCTCGACGGAGCGCGGGTTCGCCGGCATCCGCCTGGTCCAGAGCGCCTATCACAGCCGCTCGCTGGCCCTATATCTGAAGCTGGGTTTCGAGGCGCGGGAACTGCTGGCCTGCCTGCAGGGACCCCCGATCGGCGGGACCTTGCCGGGCTACGCGGTGCGCCGCGCGACCACCGACGACATCGCCGCCTGCAACGCCCTGTGCTTCGCCGCCCACGGCCATGACCGCGGCGGCGAGCTGGCCGACGCCGTCGCCCAGGGGGGCGCCCGGGTGGTGGAGCGCGCTGGACGGATCACCGGCTATGCGACGCCGATCGCCTTTTTCAGCCACGCCATCGGCGAGACCAACGACGACATGAAGGCGCTGATCGCGGCGGCGGAGTCGTTTCCGGGCCCAGGCTTCCTGGTCCCGGCCGCCAACGGCGAGCTGATGCGCTGGTGCCTGGGCGAGGGGTTACGGGTCATCCAGACCATGACGCTGATGTCGATCGGTCTCTACAACGAGCCGCGCGGGGCCTGGCTGCCGAGCGTTCTGTACTAGCGGCCCGAGGCGTCAGTCTCGGCGCCGTAGGGACGGGTGATCACCTCGAGCAGGTGACCACTGGGATCGGGGAAATAGACGCCCCGGCCGCCGTCGTTGTGGTTGATCTCGCCTGGCCGGCGCCGGGCCGGGTCGGCCCAGTGGTCGAGCTTGCGCTCATGGATGCGGCGGAGTACGGCGTCGAAGTCAGCTTCGCCGATCAGAAAGGCGTAGTGCTGGGGGATGAGTTCGCCCTCGCGGCTGGCGAAGTCCAGGGCGACGCCATTGTCGAGCTCGACGACGTCGAAATGCGCGAACCGGGCGGGCGGCGGACGGCCCAGCATGTCGGCGAGGAAGCGGGCGGCGACCTGCTGGTCCTGGCTCCAGACGATGGTGTGGTTGAGTTGCGCGGCCATGGGAACCTCGGAATCTGCGGATAACCTTCAATCCACCGCCACGATGAGTTCGCGGTAGCGGTCATGGCGGCGGGGGTCCCTAACTGGCGCGGTAGTGATAAGGCGCAGGTCCGGCCAGCGGTCGATCACCGCTTCGATGGCGAGGCGAGCCTCGAACCGGGCGAGCGCCGCGCCGACGCAGAAGTGCGGGCCGGCCCCGAACGACAGGACCGGAACCGGTTGCGTTCGGGTGATATCGAACCGGTCGGGATCTTCGTGCACCGCCGGGTCGCGGTTGGCCGCGCCCAAGCCCACGCGGACGGTGTCGCCGGCCTTGAGGATCTTGCCGCGCAGCGCGACATCGACGGTGCAGCGGCGGTTGGTGGAGGTCGACTGGGTCGGGTGATGGAAGCGCAGGATCTCCTCCATCGCCCCGCCGATCAGGGCGCGGTCGGCGATCAGGGCCCGCCACTGGTCTGGATGCGACAGCAGGAGATAAAGGCCGCTGGAGATGAACCGCTCGGTGGTGGTGCCGGCGGCGGTGTAGATCGTGCTGATGGCCGAGGAGAGCTCGGCTTCGCTGAGCGCGCCCTTGCCGTCCTCGGCGGCGATCAGAGCACTGATCAGATCATCACGCGGGGCCGCACGGCGCTCGGCGATCAGGGCGCGCATGTAGCGGCCGACCCAGAGCCCGGCCTCGAGCGCCACGGCCCAGGATTCCTCGGAGCGTTTGGGGGCCATCAAGGCGGCGGTGCGCTCGAAGGCGGCGCGGAACGCCTCGCGGTCGTCGGCGGGGATGCCGATGATCTCGCTGGCGACGATGATCGGCACGTGGAAGGCGAAGTCGGCGATCAGGTCGAAGCGACCCTTGGCGGCGGCGGCGGTCAGCCGCTCGTCAATCACCGCGGCGATGCGGCCCCGGCGCTCCTCGACGCTGCGGCGCGAGAAGGCGGACACCACCAGGGCGCGGATGCGGCTGTGGCCGGGGGCGTCCATCTGGTTGAACGACTGGGCCAGGGTGCGGCTGAGACCCTGTTCGGCCGTGGCCTGACCCTCGGACGTGGCCGCCGTCGTGGCCTTCGTCGTCGCCAGGGGATTGTCGCCGCCCCAGCCGGCCGCGGCGCTGGAGAACCGCACCGGGTCCTTCAGCACGATGGCGCAGTCGTCATAGCGGGTCAGGTACCAGAAGCCGTGGCGCGACCAATGCACCGGATCCTCGCGGCGCAGGCGGCCCAGGGTTTCGACAGGATCGTTCTCGAAGTCGTAGTCGTAGAGGTCCGGGGCCAGGGCGAGGCTCATCGCGGGTCTCCGAAGGAGAGAGAGCGCGATGTTATCCGCGGATGCGGACCGACCTGGCAACCTATTCCGTCAGAACGCCGCCATGCGCGTGCGAAGGACGGTGGCGGTCTCGATGAGCGCCCCGTCAGACCCGGCGCCCAGTCGCCCGAGGATGGAATCCACATAGGCCTTGGTCTCGGCGTAGGGCGGTACGCCGCCGTAACGCTCCACCGCGCCCGGCCCGGCGTTGTAGGCCGCCAGCGCCTTGGCTTGGTCGCCGCCGAAGCGGTGCATCATGCTCGAGAGGTATTGGGCGCCGCCGTCGATGTTGCCATCGGGGTCGTCGGGGTCGACGCCAAGGCGGCGGGCCGTCCCCGGCATCAGCTGCATGGTGCCCCGGGCGCCCTTCCTGGAGACCGCGTGCGGATTGAAGCCGGACTCGCGCCAGGCGACCGCCGTGACCAGGCGCTCGTCGACCTGGTGGCGCTCGGCGGCGGCGTGGATGGCGTCGGCCGTGGCTTGCGGCGGCGCCGGCATCGGCCGGATTCCCGCCCGGCCGCGCCCATGACGCGGCTGATAGACAGCTGGTGTGAGAAGGCGGGCGGTGGGGATGGCGCCGCGGGACATGTGCTGGGTGGCCCCGTCATAGGTCACCACCCCGCCGTCGGCGTGGACCTCCAGCACCTGGGCCTGGGCGCCGCCGGCCAGAAAGAGTGCAGCGATCGCCGCCGCGCAGCAAAGCCCCCGCATGTCTCGCCCCTAGCCAACGCCACCCAGTCGGGCGCCTTGACCATAGCGCAAACCAGCGGCGCCGCACAGCGCGGCATTTCCGCGCGAAATACAGCTGGTGGCCAGGATGAAGAGAAGCGGGTTGAATAGGCCCCCTGGCCGGCCGGAAAGGATAGCGTTTGCTGCGGAACTTGGAGCTGTCCATCAACGGCGAAACGCGCCGCCTGGAGATCGAGGACACGACCTCGTTGCTCGAGGCGCTGCGCAACGCGCTGGGGCTGAAGGCGGCCAGGTTCGGCTGCGGCGCCGGCGAGTGCGGCGCGTGCGTGGTGCTGATCGATGGCGAGGCCCGGCCCTCGTGCCAGATCGAGGTCGGCAACCTTGCCGGAAAGACGATCACCACCCTCGAGGGGATGGGGACGGCGGAGCGGCCGCACCCGCTGCAGACGGCGTTCCTTGATCTCCAGGCCGGCCAGTGCGGCTATTGCCTGTCCGGTATTATGGTCGCCGCCCAGGCCCTGCTGGCGCGCAATCCCGACCCCAGCCGGGCCGATATCGCCCTGGCGCTGGGTGGCCATCTGTGCCGTTGCGGCGCGCACAACCGGATCCTGACCGCGGTGGCGCTGGCCGGGCGGCGGATGCGCGAAGCGGCGCAAGCGCCGGCATGATCCCGGCCAACCTCGCCGCCAACCCCAGGCTCGACCGGTGGGTCGGCTTCGAGACGCCCGGCATGGTGCGGATCGCGGTCGGCAAAGTGGAGTACGGTCAGGGGATGATGACGGGCCTGGCCCAGATCGCCGCCGACGAGCTGGACGTGGCCATGAGCCGGCTGGAAATGGTCAATCCCGAGACCGACCGCTCGCCTGACGAGGGCCTGACGGTGGGCAGCATGAGCATCGAGACCTCGGGCGCGGCGATCCGCGCCGCCTGCGCCGAAGCACGGGCTCTGTTCGTCCAGGCCGCGGCGCGGCGCCTGGGCTACGAGACTGGCGAACTCGAGGTTGCGGACGGCGCGTTCGAAGTCCGCGGGGCGCCGACCGGTCTCGACTACTGGGCCCTGGCCGCGGAGGTCGACCTCAGCGTCGCCCCCAGCGGCGAAGTGCGCTGGAAGACCCCTGACCGGCATCGGCTGGTCGGTCGCAACCAGCCCAGGCTGGACTTGCCGGCCAAGGTCTTCGGCGGGGCCTTCATCCACGACCTCGCGCCGGCGGACGTGCGGCACGCCCGCGTGCTGCGCCAGCCGGGACCCGAGGCGCGGCTGACCAGACTGGACGAGGCGGCGATCCGGCACGCGGCGGGCGGTGAGGTCGAGATCGTGCGCGAGGGACAGTTCGTCGCCCTGGTCTGCGCCACCGAGCGGGAGGCCGAGGCGGCCATCGCCGCCGCCGAGCGCACCGCGGTCTGGGACGACGCCCGGACGCTGAGCCCGGTGCTGTCCGAGCCGGCGTCGCTGAAGGGCCTGGAGAGCGTCGCCTATCCGTTCGGCGATCCCGTGCCTGAGGCCACGAACCGCCGCCGCCATCAGGCCGCCTATAGCCGGCCCTATGTGTCGCACGCCTCGCTGGGGCCATCCTGCGGCCTGGCCAGATTCGAGGACGGGGCGCTCACCGTCTGGGGCCATGCCCAGGGCGTCTATCCGCTGCGGAACCTAGTGGCCAGGACCACCGGCCTCGCCCCGGAGCGGATCAAGGTGGTCCACGTCCCCGGCGCGGGCAACTATGGCCATAACGGCTCGGACGACGCCGCCGTCGATGCCGCCGTTATCGCCGTGCGCCGTCCCGGGGCGTCGATCCGGGTGCAGTGGCGGCGCGAAGACGAGTTCGGCCACGCCCCGGTGGGCACGGCCATGCACATCGAACTGACCGCCGAGCTCGACGCCGCGGGGCGCCTGGCCGACTACACGGCTGAGATCTGGAGCGGCTCCCATACCGGCGGCCGGGGCGGGGCCCTGGCCCTGACCGCGCTCGGCCTGCCGCCGGCGCCGCCCATGACGCCGGCCGGACCGGTCAGGTTCAGTGGCGCCATCCTCAACGCCACCCCGTCGTACGACATCCCCGCCCGCCGTTTCATCGAGCACGCGGTCACCGCCACGCCGGTACGCACCTCGTCTCTGCGCGGACTGGGCGGTCCGGTGAATACCTATGCCGGCGAGTGCTTCATCGACGAGTTGGCCGAGCTTGCCGGCCAGGATCCGTTAGCGTTCCGCCTGGCCATGATCTCCGACCCCAGGGCGCGGCGGGTCGTCGAACGCGCGGCCGAGATGGCGCTTTGGCCGAGTCGCGGCCCGGCCGGGACCGGGCGCGGACTGGGGCTGGCGTTCAGCCGCTACCGCGATCGGGGGGCCTATGTGGCGGCGGTGGCGGCCGTGACCGTCGGGGCCGAGGTCAGGCTTGATCACCTGTGGTGCGCCGCCGACTGTGGCCAGGCCGTCAATCCCGACGGGGTCCGCAACCAACTCGAGGGCGGCATAATCATGGGCGCGAGCTGGGCGCTCAAGGAGCAGGTGCGCCTCGACGGAAGCGGAATCGTCACCACGACCTGGGGCGACTATCCGATCCTGAGGTTCGACGAAGTTCCGCCGGTGGATATCGACCTGATCATGGCCCAGAACGAGCACCCCGTCGGGTCGGGAGAGGTGTCGGTGGGCCCGGCCATGGCCGCGGTAGGCAACGCCGTGTCCCACGCCCTGGGCCAGCGCATCCGCGATCTGCCCCTCACGCGCGAGCGGATCGCCCGGTCGCTGTTGGCCGAGTAGGGCGAGTAGGGGCTACCCCGGTTGTGATCCGCGCCGCGCCGGTCTAACCGGCGCCATGACTAGCCGGATGCGCGCCGCCTACGACCAGGCGCTGAGTGAAGGCGCGATCCGACCCGACCCGGCGCAGGTCGGCGCGGTGGATGCGCTTTGCCGTCTCGAAGCCGATCTGGCCGCGAACCGCCGGCGGTGGCTTGGCAAGCCGCGTGGCGCGCGCGGGGTCTACCTCTGGGGACCGGTCGGGCGGGGCAAGTCCATGCTGATGGACATGTTCTTCGAGATCGCACCGGTGAAGCCCAAGCAGCGCACGCACTTCCACGTGTTCATGGCCAGGATTCACCGGCTGGCCAATCTGTGGCGGACGGGCGATACCGCCCTGAGGCGGGCGCAGTTCGGTCGATTTGGCGGCGCCGGGAGCGAGGATCCCATCGCCCCGATCGCCGCGCGGATCGCCAAGGAAGCGGCGCTGCTGTGCTTCGACGAGCTGTCGGTCACCGACATCGCCGACGCCATGATCCTCGGCCGGCTGTTCGAGGCCCTGCTCGCGCATGGCGTGACCCTGGTCGCCACCTCCAACCGGGCGCCGGACGATCTCTACAAGGATGGGCTCAACCGCCAGCTGTTCACTCCGTTCATCGCCATGCTCAAGCAGCGGCTGGATGTCATACCGGTGGCCGGCGGCCACGACTGGCGCCTCGACCGGTTGCGGGCGGCGGGCGCCTGGTTCTCGCCCATCGATGCGGACAATGAGGCGCAGTTCGACGCTTTGTGGCGCGATATGCTCGGCCGCGACCCGGAGATCGGGGCCACCCTGGAGGTGCTCGGCCGCACCCAGCATTGGCCCCGCGCCGCGGGCGGCCTGCTGCGGGCGCATTTCGCCAGCTTGTGCGTCCAGGCTCTGGGTCCGGCGGATTACATCGCCATTGCGTCGAGATTTCACACCGTCTTCATTGAGGCGATACCAAGGTTGACGCCCGACAAACGCGACGCGGCGAGGCGCCTGGCGATGCTGATCGACACACTCTATGAGGCCCGCGCCCATATCGTGGTGCTGGCCCAGGCCGAGCCTGGCGCCCTCTATCCGGCCGGCGATCAGGCGTTCGAGTTCCAGCGCACCGCCTCGCGCCTGGAGGAGATGCGGTCGCAGGCGTGGCTGGCGGAGAATGGCGGCCGATGAAGCGTCCCGCGCCGTGGAGACTGCGCGCCGCCGCCCTGGCGGCCCGCCTGGCGCCCTCGCTGCGCACCCCCGATCGCGGGGCCGGCGGCCATGATGCCTATTTCACCGCCCTCGCCGCCGCCCTGAAAAGCGCCGGCGTCGCCCATCCCACCCTGGTCATCGACCGCGCCCGGCTGGCCAGCAATATGGCCAACGTGCGCGCCGCCCTGGCGCCCACCGACCTCGCCCTGCGCCTGGCGGCCAAGTCCCTGCAGGCCCCAGAACTGTTGCGGACGGTAATGGAGGGGGCGGCCACCGAACGGCTGATGGTGTTCAACGCTCTGATGCTGGACGAGATCGTCGGCTTCCGGCCAGCCGCCGACGTGCTGCTCGGCCGGCCGCTCCAAGCCATGGCGGCTGACGCCTTCCTCCGCGCCCATGGCGGAAAGGTGGCGGCGGCGGCCGCCCCGCAGTGGCTGGTCGATACGCCTCGGCGCCTGGCGAACTATATCGAGGTCGCCCGCGCTCGGGATTTGCCGGTCAGGGTGAACTTCGAGATCGACGTCGGCTTGCACCGGGGCGGTTTCGCCGATCCAGCGAGCCTGGCCACGGCGCTGGACCGGGCCCGGACCGAGCCCCTGATCGAAGTCGCCGGGCTGATGGGATACGACCCGCACGCGGCCGGCGCGGCCTCGCCGGTGGGCGAAGTCCGGCGGGTGATCGCCCGTTACGAGCGGTTCCTCAAGGTGCTGACCGCCAAGACCGGCAAAGCGCCCTCGGGGTTCATCCTCAACACCGCCGGCACGCTGACCTGGCGCCTGCACCTGGCCGACCGCACGGCCAACGAGGTCTCGATCGGCTCGGCGTTCGTCAAGCCGACCCACTATGACGCCCCGACCTTGACCGACTTGAAGCCGGCCCTGTTCCTGGCCCAGCCGGTGCTCAAGGCCGTGGATCCGGTGCTGATTCCGGGCCTCGAGGCGCTCGCCGGCGCGATCGAGGAGGCCGACCCCAACAGCGCCCGCGGCTTCTTCCTGTACGGCGGCTATGGTGACGCCAAGCCGGTGTCCCCGCGCGGCCTGGCCTGGAGCCGGCTATGGGGCGGGCGGACCCTGCTAACCGGCTCGCGGCGCGTGAGCCTGGACGCGGACGACTTCGTGTTCCTGCGCCCGACCGAGAGCGAGGGCGTGATGACCCAGTTCGGCGATATTGCCGTCTTCGATGGCGAAGCGATCAGCGCCTGGTGGCCGACCTTCCGGCCGGCGGGTTGAGCCCGGCGGGCGGATGCCGCTAGTCTCACGCCCATGACGGCCGGCGAACACTGGAAGCGCGACGGGGTCCGGGTCATTCCGGCGGGCGAGCTCGACCCGAACACGGCCCAGACCCCGGGCATGAACCGGGCCGCGGCGATCAGCTTCGCCCGCGTCGGCGCCGAAAAGCTGTGGGCCGGGACGGTGGTCATCCACGCCGGGGCCAAGACCGGCGCCCACCACCACGGCGAACTGGAGAGCGTCATCTATGTGGTCAAGGGCCGCGTCCGCATGCGCTGGGGCGAGGCGCTCGAGTTCGTCGCCGAGGCCGGTCCGGGCGATTTCATCTATGTGCCGCCCTTCGTTCCCCACCAGGAGATCAACGCCTCGGCCGACGAGGCCCTGGAATGCGTGCTGGTGCGTAGCGGCGGCGAGGCGGTGGTGGTGAACCTCGACATCGCCGGCGTGGAGAAACCGCAGACGGTGGCCTGGGTGGATTCGATCCACAAACCGCCGGCGCGCAGCTGAGCTCCTCCTTGCGAAACAGACTCCAGAGCCTGGCCGGCTGCCTGCTCCTTTGCCTGGTCGCGACCGCCGGACGGGCGGCGGACCGGAGCCTTGCCGCCGGCGCGATCGCCTCGCCGGACATCTATGGGGCGCGGGCGGCGCGGCAGGTGCTGCGAGAGGGCGGCAACGCGGTGGACGCGGCGGTGGCCACCGGTTTCGTCCTGGCCGTGACCTATCCGGGGGCGGGAAACCTGGGCGGCGGCGGGTTGATGACGCTCTATGTGGCCGGCAAACCCTACTTCCTCGACTACCGCGAAACCGCGCCGCGCGCCGCCTCGGCCGGCATGTACTTGGACCGCAACGGGGATCCGGTTCCCGGCCTCAGCACGGTGGGCAACCTTTCCAGCGGCGTGCCGGGAACGGTGGCGGGCCTTGCCGAGGCGCATCGGCGCTTCGGCGCCTTGAGCTGGCGGCGGGATCTGGCCCCCGCCATAGCGCTGGCGCGAGACGGCTTCATCGTTCCACGGGGACTGGCGGCCGAGCGTGACGAGGCGCGCGGCGACTTCTCCGCCACCAACTTCGCCGCCTGGGCCAGGGGCCTGAACGCCGGGCAACGCTTTCGCCAGCCGCAGCTGGCGGCGACCCTGCAGAGGATCGCTTATGGCGGCGCGCAGGCGTTCTATGCCGGGCGGACGGCGGATCTGATCGTCGCCCAGATGGCTCGCGGCCCGGTCAAGGGACTGATCACCCACGCCGATCTTGCGGCGTACAAGGCGGTCTGGCGCGCCCCGATCGTCGGCCGCTGGGAGGGCTTTACGGTGATCACCGCTCCGCCCCCTAGTTCCGGCGGCGTGGCCTTGCTGCAGATGCTGCGGATGAAGCAGGACGCGGCGCCCCTGTTTGCCGGCCAGGCGCTCAACAGCGCCCAGTATCTGCATCTGGTGGCGGAGATCGAAAAACGCGTGTTCGCCGATCGGGCGGAATATATGGGCGATCCGGACTTCACTCAGGTCCCGGTCGCCGCCTTGCTGGCGCCCGGTTACCTGGCGCGGCGGGCCCGTCAGATCGATCCTGTCAAGCCATCGGCGACCGCATCGGTGACGCCTGGGCTGGAGAAGCCGCAGACCACCCACTATTCGATCGTCGACAAGTGGGGAGACGCGGTCTCCAATACCTACACCCTGAACGGGACCTTCGGCTCGGGCGTCACCGTCGAGGGGGCCGGGTTTCTGATGAACGACGAGATGGACGACTTCTCAGCCAAACCGGGGACGCCCAACCAGTTCGGCGTGGTCGGTGGCGTGGCCAACGCCATCGCCCCTCGCAAGCGGCCCCTGTCGTCGATGACCCCGACGGTGCTCACCCGGGACGGGCGGGTGGCCATGGTTATCGGCACGCCGGGCGGTTCGCGCATTTTCACCTCGATCTTCCAGGTGTTGGTCGACGCCTATGACTTCCATCTACCCCTGAAGGCGGCCGTCGACGCGCCGCGCTATCACCATCAGCTGTTGCCGTCCGACACGCTCTATTGGGAACCCTACGCTCCCTTCCCGCCCGCTCTGGCCGCGGCCCTGAAGTCGCGCGGCTACACCCTGGAGGAGGGCTTTGACACCGATGTCGCGGCGATCGAGATTGACGAGCGACGGCCCGTTCTGGCCCCCGACCCGCGGGCGCGTGGCGTCGGCCTCGCCATACCCTGAGCATCTCTTGGGTGGCATAGCGTTCAGGTTGACACCCCAAGGCCTGAGCTTCAGAACACCGGCGCGTTAATTGAAGATGGCGGAGGATTAGAGGGCCCCATGGTCGAGACCGTCGGCAAGGCCCGCCCGCTCTCGCCCCATCTGCAAATCTGGCGCTGGCATGTCACCCTGGCCGCCTCGATCCTGCACCGGGTCACCGGCATGGTGCTGTATCTGGGCCTGCTGGTCCTGGCCGGCTGGGCCCTGGCTCTGGCCGAGGGACCGGCGGCCTTCGACGCCTACGCCGCCCTGTTGAAGAGCCCGCCCGGCCTGGCGCTGCTGTTCCTGGTCACCCTATCGGCGTTCTTCCACCTGGCCAACGGCATCCGCCACCTGGCCTGGGACCTCGGTTTCGGCTTCAAGCTCAAGACCGCCAACGCCACCGCTGCCATTGCCCTGTTGTTCGGGCTGGCGGCGACGATCGCCTTCTGGTGGCGGCTGGCCGCCTATGGGGTGTTCGCCCATGGCTGATCTGCGCACGCCGCTCAGACGCGCGCGCGGCTTGGGCTCGGCCAAGCATGGCGTCGGCCATTTCATCGGCCAGAGGGTGTCGGCGGCGGCCCTGGTCATCCTGATCTGCTGGGCGTTCTCCCAGATCCCCGGCCTGGCCAAGGGCGGCTATGGGGGCGCCCACGCCTGGTTGGTTTCGCCGGTCAACGTCGCCCTGGCCAGCCTCCTGGCGCTGACCGGTTTCTACCACGCCAAGCTCGGCATGCAGGTGATCATCGAGGACTATGTCGAGCGGCCCCTAACCCGGACCGGCCTGCTGGTCCTCAACGCTTTCGTCGCCTGGGCCGCCGCGGCCTTGGCGGTGATCAGCCTGCTGAAGGTCGCCTTCGGCGGCGGAGCCTAGACCATGCCGGCCTATGAGCTGATCGACCATGAGTTCGACGTGGTGGTGCTGGGCGCCGGCGGCTCCGGCCTGCGGGCGGCGCTCGGCTGCGCCCAGGCCGGCCTGAAGACCGCCTGTATCACCAAGGTGTTCCCGACCCGCTCGCACACCGTGGCCGCCCAGGGCGGGATCGCAGCCAGCCTTGGCAACATGAGCCCGGACGACTGGCGCTGGCACATGTACGATACCGTTAAGGGTTCGGACTGGCTGGGCGATCAGGACGCCATCGAATATCTGGTCCGCAACGCCCCGGCGGCGGTCTATGAGCTGGAGCATTGGGGGCTGCCGTTCTCACGCACGGCGGAAGGGCGCATCTACCAGCGCGCCTTCGGCGGCATGACCCGCAATTTCGGCGAAGCCCCTATCCAGCGCACCTGCGCCGCCGCCGACCGCACCGGCCACGCCATGCTGCACACCATGTATGGCCAGTCGCTGAACCACAACGTCGAGTTCTTCATCGAGTATTTCGCCCTCGACCTGATCATGGACGATGGCGTCTGCCGAGGTCTGACCGCCTGGAAGCTGGACGACGGGACTCTGCACCGGTTCCGGGCTCAGACCACGGTGATCGCCACCGGCGGCTATGGCCGCATTTACGCCAACTGCACCGGCGCCCACACCCAGACCGGCGACGGCAACGGCATCGTCCTGCGCGCCGGCCTGCCGCTGCAGGACATGGA
>OUNO010022698.1_pt1 | contig 12957 bp, 14 predicted proteins | sample 1779811 | NCBI WGS metagenome assembly OUNO01 (sample SAMEA3914804, study PRJEB12502) | metagenome | biome: forest; material: soil | place: Canada | collected 2010-06-25 | depth 0.3 m | reverse complement strand
GATCCTGCTCAAGCAGGGGCCGCTCGACGAGCGCGAGTGGGTGACGATGAAGACCCACGCGGCCGTCGGCGGCGAGCTCGTCGGGCGGATCGACGCCTTCGCCCACCTGGCGCCCGCGGTGCGGGCCAGCCACGAGCGCTGGGACGGCGGCGGCTACCCCGACGGCCTCGCCGGTGAGGCCATCCCTCTCGCGTCGCGCATCATCGCCGCCTGCGACACCTACGAGGCAATGGTCACCGACCGCCCGTACCGCAGCGCTCGCACGTCCGAGCAGGCTCGACGGGAGCTGAACCGCGTCGCCGGCACACAGCTCGACGCGGTCGTCGTGCGGGCGCTCCTTCAGGAGCTCGGCCTCAGCGGCCGTCGTTGTAGCGTTCGGCCGCCTCGCGCAGCCCCTCGCCACGCCCCGGGCGCAGCGACGCGGTGACGTGACGCCAGTAGCGCCGGGGCGAGTGGCCCGGCAGGAACAGGGCGGCCAGCGCGCGTAGCGCGTAGGGGAAGGCCGTCAGCCAGCGGACCGCGCGCGCTGCGCCGGGACCATGGTGCTTGCGCATGTACAGGTCGCGATTGCGCGAGAACTCGACGATCCGCCGCTCGGGTACGGCTGCGGTCGAGAGCTGCTCATGGTGGACCGCCTCGGCGGCCGGGACGAAGATGCTGCGCCAACCGGCGTCGCGAAGCCGCCGGGCGAAGTCGACCTCGTCGGAGTAGACGAAGAAGTCTGGGTCGAGGAAGCCGACCTCGACGGCGGCCTCGTGACGGACGAGCAGCGCCGCAGACTGGCACCAGTCGACCTCGCGCGTGTGCTCGCCCCTGCTCTGGACGGTCACGAGGCGATGCAGGAGCACGGCCCCGGCGAGTGCGCTGAGCGGAGTGGGAAAGCGCCACGCCGACGCCTGCGGGCGTCCGCCGGGGCTCAGCAGGCGGGCGCCGGCGCAGGCGGCCGACGGTCGCTCGAGCAGCGCCTCGCGCAGCGCCACCGTCGCGCCGGGGAGCAGCTCGGAGTCCTCGTTGAGGAGCAGCGCGAACCGTCCTCTGGCGCGGCCGAGGAGCTCCGAGTCGTTGGCGCCCTTGCCCCGGCGGCGCGCCAGCGCGATCGTCTCGTCGACGGCCGGGTGGCTCCGGGCAGCCTCGGCCGACCCGTCGCGTGAGCCGTTGTCGAGCACGAGGACCTCGGTCGTGAAGGGCAGCCCAGCGCGCTCACGCGCAACGGCGTCGAGGCCGCGCACCAGGAGCTCGCGCTGGGAGGTGTTGACGATGCAATAGCTGAGCTCGATCGGCGGGTCGTCGGAGGGCTGCATGCGAGCATTCTCGCCCCAGGCGCGCCTATTGTCCGTCCGGTGCTCGTACACGTCGTCGATCCGTCGGCCTACACGCCTCCCTACGACCATGCCCTGTGCACCGCTCTGGCCGCAGCGGGGGCCGAGGTCGGGCTGTTCACGAGCCGCTTCGCCCACGGCGAGGTCGCGGCGGCGAAGGGCTACAGCCGCCGCGAGGCCTTCTACCGGCTCGCCGCCGCCGTGCCCGGCGCGCGGAGGCGACGAGCGGTCAAGCTGGCCGAGCACGTGCCCGACATGCTCCGCTACCGGATCAGGGCGCGGGCGGCCGATGTCGTCCACTTCCAGTGGCTCGCCGTCCAGTATCTCGACGGGCCGCTGCTGCCGCCCTCGCGCCGCTCGGGCTCGCGGCGGGGCGTGCCGCTCGTCCTGACGGCGCATGACGTCCTGCCCCGCGAGCCTCACGCGGGCCAGCGTCGGGCGCAACGGCGGCTCTACGATCGCTTCGACGCCGTCGTCGTCCACAGCGAGCACGGCGCTCGCCGCCTGCTGGATGAGCTGGCCCTCGATCCTGACCGCGTCCACGTCATCCCGCACGGCGCGTTCGAGCATCTCGCGCATACCGCCGAGCGCGTCGAACCCGATCCGCCGTTTCAGACCGCCCTCCCGGTCGTCCTCTGCTTCGGGCTGATGCGACCGTACAAGGGCATCGACCTGCTGCTCGAAGCCTGGCAGGGCGTGACGGACGCCGAGCTGTGGATCGTCGGCATGCCGCGCATGGACATCTCGGCCCTGCGGGCGGCCGCCCCGGCAGGGGTCCGCTTCGTGCCCCGTTTCGTCGGCGACAGCGAGCTGCCGGCCTTCTTCGATCGGGCCGACGTCGTCGTGCTGCCCTATCGCGAGGCCGACCAGTCCGGGGTCCTCTTCACCGCCTTGGCATTCGGCAAGCCGCTGCTGCTGAGCGACGTCGGCGGCTTTCCGGAGATCGCCGCAGTCGGGGCCGCGCGGACGTTCCCGGCCGGCGACCCCGTCGCTCTGCGCGTCGCTCTGCGCCAGTTGCTCGACGACGACGGCGCGCGCGCCGAGCTTGCCGGGCGAGCGCGGGCGGCGGCGGCCGGCCCGTACTCCTGGCACGAGGTCGCACGCGCGACGCTCGAGCTCTACGAGACGTTGCGCGCCGACGGGCACGCCCGATGAGGACCGCGCTCGAGGCGATCTTCTGGCTGTCCTGCGCGTTGATCGTCTGGACGCAGCTCGGCTACGCCGTGGCGCTGGCGCTCATCGCCCGTCTGCGCCGGGCACCCGCCGCCGGCGCGGGCGACGGGTCGCAGGAGGGCGTCCTGCCGACGCTGTCCCTGATCGTCGCCGCCCACGACGAGGAGGCTGTGATCGCGGCGAAGGTGCTCAACGCGCTCGCGCTCGACTACCCGCGCGAGCGCCTCGAGGTGATCGTGGCCTGCGACGGCTGCTCGGACGCAACGGCCGAGCGCGCCCGCCGGGCCGGCGCCGACGTCGTGCTCGAGCTGACCCGCGGCGGGAAGATCCGGGCCCAGGACACGGCCGTGGAGCGTTCGCGCGGCGAGATCCTCGCCTTCTCGGATGCCAACGCGCTGTGGGAGCCCGGCGCGGCGCGGGCACTGGTCGGAGCCTTCGCCGACGTGGGGGTCGGCTACGCCTGCGGGCAGGTCGCCTTCGTGCAGGCCGCCACGGGTGCCGACGCCGTCAACCAAGAGGGCGTCTACTGGCGCTATGAGATGGCCGTCCGGTCACTCGAGTCGCGCCTGAGCTCGATCACGGCCGGCAACGGCGCGATCTATGCGACCCGGCGCAGCGCCTACATCGTCGTCGACCCGATCATGGGCCACGATCTGTCGCTGCCGTTCAACATGGTCAAGCGCGGCCTGCGCGCCGTCTACGTCCCTGGTGCGAGGGCGAGCGAGAAGATGGTGCCCTCGCTCGGCGGCGAGTTCGCCCGCAAGCGCCGGATGATGAGCCACACATGGCCGATCCTCGTGCGCGGCGGGATGCTCTCGCCGCGCGGCTACCCGCCGGGCTACGCCGCGATGATCTTCTCCCACCGACTGCTGCGCTACGCCACGCCGGGCCTGCACCTCCTGGCGCTGGCCGCCAACATCGCCCTCCTGCTCGGGGGCGCGTCGTCCCTCTACGTGGTCACGCTCGCGCTGCAGCTCGGGCTGCTGGCGGCGGGCGCCCTCGCCGGCCCGGTGCCGGCCAGGCCGCTCCTGCTCGCTCGCTACTACGTCCTGACGACCGCCTCGCCGGCCGCCGGGCTGTGGGATTGGCTGCGCCACGGCACCGACGCCGCCTGGGAAGCCGCCGAGGGGACCCGCTGACGACCTATTGTCCGGGCGATGATTCGCCGCCTGATCGACATAGCCGTGTCGGCCGCCGTGCTCGTGCTCTGCTCGCCGATGCTCGCACTGGCGATGGTGGCCATCCGGCTCGAGAGCCGCGGTCGCGTCATCTACCGCCAGCGGCGCATCGGCCTCGACGGGCACCCGTTCGACGTCGTCAAGCTGCGCACGATGGTCGAGGGCGCCGAGCACATCGGGGCAGGGCTCGCGGTCAACGAGAACGACGAGCGCATCACCCGGGTCGGCGCCCTCCTGCGGCGGACCTCGCTCGATGAGCTGCCCAACCTCATCAACGTCCTGCGTGGCGAGATGTCGCTGATCGGGCCGCGCCCGACGCTGCCGGCCCAGGTCGAGCAGTACACGGCGCGCCAGCGCGGGCGGCTCGCGCTGAAGCCTGGGATCACCGGGTGGGCGCAGGTCAACGGCCGCGCGACGCTGCCCTGGGCGGAGCGCATCGAGCTCGACCTCCACTACATCGAGCACCGCTCGCTGGCACTCGACCTGCGGATCCTATGGCGGACGCTCGCCATGGTCCTGGGCGGCTCCGGGCTCTACAAGGGCCACGCCGGCGGCTGGGAGGGAGAGCTGTGAGCCCGCCCGCCATCCTGCTGACCGGTGCCGGCAAGCGCTACGACATCGTGTCCTGCTTCGCCCACCTGACGCGCACCGTCGTCGCAGACCCCTCCCCGCTGGCGCCGGCCCAATACGCCGCCCACGTGCACTCGTCGGTGCCCTTGATCGACGACGACGGCTACGTGCCGGCGCTCCGGGAGCTGTGCCGCGAGCACGGCGTCGGAGCCGTGCTGCCGTTGACCGACCTCGACATCGAGGTGCTGGCGCTGGCGCGCGAGGACGGGCGCCTGCCTGCGCTCGTGCCGTCCAGCGCCGTTGCCCGAGCGACGTACGACAAGTACGAGACCCATCTGCTGCTCGAGCGCCTCTCGCTCCCCTCGCCGCCGACGGTCCTGCCCGACGCGGACCTCGAGGGCGTCGAGTATCCGGTGATGGTCAAGCCGCGCCGCGGCTCGGGGGCGCGGTCGATCCATCGCGCCCACGACCCGGCGCAGGCGCGCTTCTTCCTCGACTACGTGGAGGAGCCGACGATGATCCAGCGCGCGATGAACGGGCCGGAGCTATCGATCGACTGCCTCGGCGATTTCGAGGGCCGGTGCCTGAACGCCATCCCGCGCACGATGCTCGAGTCGCGCGGAGGGGAGTCGATCAAGGGGGCGGTCATCCACGACGAGGAGCTGATCGACCTCGGCCGGCGCACGATGGAGGCGCTGGCGGTGTCGGGGCCGGCCACGATCCAGGTCTTCCGCGACCCTGACATCGGCGTGGGCATCACCGACGTCAACACCCGCTTCGGCGGCGCCTTCCCGGCGCCGACGTACGCCGCGCTCGAGGGCCGCAGCTACCCGGAGCTGATCGTCCGCATGGCCGCCGGCGAGACCGTCGAGCCGCACGTCGGCGAGTTTCAAGCCGGGCGCACGTTCACCCGCTACTACTGGCAGCTCGAGCTCGACGAGCAGCTGCACCCGACCGGTCGGGAGATCGTCCCAGGCGGCCCACCGAGCCCGCGCTGAGCACGTCGCGCGCCGCGGCAGCTGTGCCCCACCGCTCGTCGTGGGGCTAGAATTGGTCGCCGTGGCCACCACGCTCGTCGATTCTCCGCCGGCCGTCCAGAGCGAGCCGAAGCCGGCAGGCGCGCCCGCCGGACCGCCGCCCGCCTCCGATCAGCCGCCGCCTGCGGTCGATCGCGCCTGTGCGAAATGCGGCGCGCCGATGGCGTCCGGCCAGGACTGGTGTGTGCAGTGCGGCGCCGCGGCACCCGGCTCCAGCGAGCCGGCTTGGCGCTCGGCGGCCACGATCCTGGCCGTCACCGCGCTACTCGCGCTGGGGGCGGCCGCGGCCGCCTACGCGGCGCTCAACAAGACGCCCAGCAGGCCCGCGACCGTCACGACGACGGTCGCACAGGCCACCCCGGCACCGACGAGCACGCCGACCACTCCCACGCCGGCCACGCCGAAGCCGGCTCTGCCACTCGGCACCATCAAACCGCCGAAAATTCCGCTGACCGCGACGGTGCCCAAGGTCAAAATCCCGACGACCCCCAGCACCGGCGCGACGGGCGGATCGACGAACACCTCGACGAGCACCCAGCCGACGGGAACGGGCACCGGTGGCACGAGCCAGCCGACGCCGATCCTCCTCGACACGAATGCCGCGGCCACGTACAACCCCTACAACTATCCCGCGACGGACTTCGGCGATCCGAGCCTCGCCATCGACGGCGACGCCACCACTGGCTGGACTGCGCAGGTCGACCCCGTGAGGGCCCCCAAGATGGCGGAGGGGATCCTCATCAACCTGAAGAGCCACCAGAAGATCGCCGCCGTCAAGCTGACGACCTCGACGCCGGGCATGACGGTGCAGGTGTATGGAGCGACGGGCCACACGGCTCCCACGTCGATCACGGATCCGGCCTGGGTGCCGCTCAGCCGCTACCGGGTCGCGGCCAAGAAGCGTGTGCGCATCAAGCTCAAACACTCGACCAAGGCGTTCAGGTACCTGACGCTGTGGATCAGCAACGCGCCGGCGTCGGCGGTCGGGACGCCCGCGGCGCCGGGCCACGTGAGCGTCGACGAGCTGGAACTGTTCCCGGCCGGCTAGGCCTTCGCCGGCTGGGCCGAGGAGCGGCTGCCGGCGCGCTTGGACGGCGCCTTGGATCGCTTGGACGGCGCTTTTGGGCGTGACGCCGCCGCGCGGCCGCGACGAGCGCTCGCGGGCTTCGCCCACACCTCGTCGAGGAACGCGGCGATCTCATTGGTCAGGCGCTCGGGGCGCAGCCGGAGCTCGACGAGGGAGTCGGCCTCCAGGAGTCGCGCGTTGGGCATCTCCTTGGCCAACATGCCGGCGTCCGAGAATGGATGGACCGGGTCGCGCTGGTGGCCGAGGACGAGCGTCGGAGTCCGGAAGGTCGAGCGCTCGCTGCGCGGTGGCGCGATGCGCCCGAAGAAGAGGCCCTGGAGCAGGGCCCCACCGGGTCCCGGGTCCTGGCGGACGCAGTCGAGCATGACGTTGCCGTAGTGGGGCAGGAATGCTCGCGGGATGGCGCGCGTGACGCGCGAGACGAGCTTCATGACGGGCTCGCCGAACGTCAGCGACACGAGCAGCGGCGTGAACGCGAGCGCGCTGCCGAGCAGGCCGTTGTCGAGGACGGGCATCTCGATGACCATGCCGCGCAGGCGCTCGGGCCAGCTGGAGGCGACCTCGAGCGCAACGTTGGCGCCAAGCGAGGTGCCCATCACGACCGCCTCCTCGATCTGCAGGTGATCCATGAGCGCCACCACCTGCTGGCCGTAGGCAGGCATCGAGTAGCGCCACATGTCGCGCGGGCGATCCGACTGCCCGTGGCCGAGCAGGTCGAGCGTGATGACCCGGTTGCCGTGGGCCGCGAGGTCTTCGGCCAGCGGGCGGTGCATCTCCTGCGAGAGGAGCAGCCCATGCAGCAGGATCAGCGGTCGCGCACCCGCCTCCGGGGCGTCGACGAACTCGCTGTAGGCGATCTTCTGGCCCTCGAACTTGAAGAACGCCATCGGGGAAGCGTACTACGGGGGTCGCGGAGCGCCGGGGCCGACGGAGCAGCGCCGGGGCCAACGGAGCGCTAGCTTTGCGGGCCGGACTTCATTCGCCAGCCACCACCAGGAGGTCGACCATGGCCAAGCAGCCACGCATCCTCGCCGGAGAGACGGCGGCCATCACCGGTGGCGCACGCGGGATCGGGCGTGCGACGGCCGAGGCGCTGCTGCGCCAGGGGATGAAGGTGGCCATCGGCGACGTCGACTTCGACGCCGCGCGCAAGACGGCATCCGAGCTCGGAGCGAGCGCCGTCGCGCTGCCGCTCGACGTGACCGATCGGGAGTCCTTCGACGCCTTCCTGTCCGGTGCCGAAGAGCAGCTCGGGCCAATCGACGTGCTCGTCAACAACGCCGGCATCATGCAGGTCGGCCGCTTCATCGACGAGGACGACCTGACGGCGCGACGGATGGTCGACATCAACCTGCACGGCGTCATCCTCGGCATGAAGCTGGCGCTGGCACGCATGATCCCGCGCGATCGCGGCCACATCATCAACATCTCCTCGCAGGCCGGCAAGTTCGGCGCGCCGGGCGGTGCGACCTACTCGGCGACCAAGCACGCCGTCGTCGGCCTGACCGAGGCGATTCGCGGCGAGCTGAGGCTGATGGGCGCCCACATCGACGTCAGTTATGTCATGCCCTTCGTCGTCAACACCGAGCTCGGCTCGGGGCTCGGCGAAGCGCGAGGTATGAGCAACCTCGAGCCGACCGATGTCGCCGATGCGATCGTCGAGGCGCTCCAGCTCGCCATCGTCGACGTGTGGGTGCCCAAGTCAGCCAAGCGCACGAGCGTCCTCGGCGTGGTCCTGCCGCGGTCGCTGTCGGAGGGCATGGCACGCGCGATGAAGGCCGACCGCGTGCTGGCCGGCGCCGACATCAACACCCGGCGCGACTACGAGCTGCGAGCGGCCCGCTCCGAGCCCGGGCTCGAGCCGGCCCCCGAGCAGCCCCAGATCACCGAGGCCGCGAGCGACTGACGCGAGCCGCCCCCGCTCAGGCGCCGGTCAGCCATTGGGCGATCAGCGCGCCTATGAGCGGGCCCTGGTCCTCCTGGAGGAAGTGGCTGGCGTCGGGGATCGTTCGCGGCGCGGTCTGGCCGATGGACGCGGCGAAGCGCTCGCCGACCTCGAGTGGGAGGACGGGGTCGGAGTCGGCCCACAACATCAGCGTCGGACGGCGATCCTCGCGTAGCGCCTCGAGCACGCGCTGGCCGGCCGGGGCTCCGGGGGCGTCGGGGGTCCTGGGGATGAGCAGGGGGAAGGCCCGCGCGCCGGCCTTCGACGCGGCGTCCGGGTAGGGGGCGTCGTAGGCCGCGATGACCTCGTCGCCCGGGTCCCTCATGCAGGCGCCGCGGACGAGCATGCCGACCGGCAGGTCCTCTGTGCGCTCGACGAAGTCGCGGAAGGCCACCCACGCGTCGGTCATCTTCTGGTGGCCGGTGAAGAGGCCGGTGTCGAGGATGACGAGACGGTCGATCCGCTCGGCCTGCTCGACGGCCAGGCGCAGGCCAATCGGCCCGCCCCAGTCGTGCACGACGATCGTCGCGCCGCGGACGTCGAGGTCCTCGAGCAGCGTGCCGGCGAGCGCGACGTGTCGGTCGTAGCTGTAGAAGTCGATGTCGGTCGGCTTGTCCGAGCGGCCGAAGCCGGCGAGATCGGGCGCGAGGCAGCGAAAGCCGGCGTCGCGCACAGGCGGGATGACCTTGCGCCACAGGAACGACCAGGTCGGCTCGCCGTGCATGAAGATCACAGGAGGGCCCTCCCCCTCGTCCAGGTGCGCGAGGCGAAGGCCGTCGACCTCGCGGTACTGCGAATCGAACGAGAAGTCCGGCAGACCCTCGAGGGCCTGCTCGGGTGTGCGCACCGCGTCGGTCATCTGCTCGCGCAGCATACCCCGCGCCTCATCGGCTAGGCTCGCGCCGGATGCACACCCTGGCCGTTCAGCTTGCGCCCGTCCTGGCGGCGGAGAAGAGCAAGGTCCCCTTCTACATCGCGGGTGGTCTGCTCGTGGCCTGGGCGCTGCTCGTGTCGCTGGGGATTGGACTGCGGCGCAGCGACTTCCCGTCCAACCGGTCCGAGCAGCGCATGATCATGGCGGTCAGCGCCGTGCTCGTCGCCGTGGCCATCTCGATGGCGGTCGTCACCTCGGGTGGCTCGACCGCGAGCGGGGCCTCGAGCGGCTCTTCGACCGCCGCAGAAGCGCCGGCGCTGGCCACAACGACGCCGCCGGCCACAACGACGACGACGGGCGCTGCCACGACGACCGGCGCTGCCACGAGCACCGCCTCGAGCGCCGCGACCAGCACACCCAGCCCCGCAACCGCGCCGGCGACCAGCACACTGAAGCTCGTGGCCGACCCCGGCGGCCAGCTCAGCTACAACACCAGGCAGTTGAGCGCCAAGGCTGGCAGCGTCACGATCGAACTGACCAACGCCGCGCCGCTCGAACACAACGTGACGATCGCCCAGGGCAGCAAGGTGCTTGCCGCCACGCCCACCTTTGCAGGTGGGAGCAAGCGGGTGACGCTCGCCCTGAAGGCGGGGACATACACCTTCTACTGCTCGGTGCCCGGCCACCGCCAGGCGGGCATGGAAGGGACGCTGAAGGTCTCGTGAGACTGTACATCTGCTGGGGCACGTTCCAGACCCCGCGGCCCGGCGGGCACCCATGTGCCAACGCCTACAACGCGCTGAAGGGCGCCGGCCACGAGCCGGAGGTCGTCAAGTCCTACGGGTTGGCGCCCCTGCCCGGCATCTTCAACCAGACACGAGGGCGCCGCGAGGTGCAGGAGCTGACGGGCAAGCGCTGGGTTCCCGCCCTGGTCCTCGATGACGGTGCGGTCATCGAGGATTCACACGCCATTGTCGAGTGGGCCCGCGCGAATCCGGCATAGATGAGCGTCGATGGCACGAGCGGCTGTGAGCGGCGCTCGATCCAGTGCGCTTCCATGTCGAGGTCGGCGCGGGCGGCGACTCGTCCGAGGGCGATCGCCAGGGCGGCGCTGAAGGCTGTGACCAACCCCACGACGACGATGACGATCACGGAAATCACCCCATGACTCTCGGTCTGCTCAGCTCCCGTACGGACCATCGCACAGCCGGCGGACGGCAGGCGAGGCCGATGCGGGTGCTATCTCCCTACTGACCTACATTTCTACATCCGGACGGCACAGTCCTTCCGGTGACGGCCAAAAACCCCATAAGGAAGGGAACGCGAATGGACATCCTCGCCAGGCTCGACGAGACCCGCCAAGCGACCAACGTGCTGGAGCACCCGTTCTACCAGCGCTGGAGCGCCGGCGAGCTGACCGCCGCCGAGCTCGCGTGCTACGCCGGCGAGTACCGCCACGCCGTCGTCGCGCTCGCCGAGGCCTCGACGCTGGCCGCCGGGCAGGCCGACGAGGAGCACGCGGCGGGTCTGCGTCGCCACGCCCAGGAGGAGACGGCGCACGTCGCGCTGTGGGAGCAGTTCGCCGACGCCGCCGGCTCCGCGTCCGTCGAGCCGATGCTCGCCGAGACGGCCGGCTGCGTCGAGGCCTGGACGGCCGGCGATGACCTGCTCGAGCGCCTGGCGGTCCTCTACGCGATCGAGGCCGGCCAGCCCGAGATCTCGTCGACGAAGCTCGCCGGGCTGGGCGCCCACTACGGCTACGCCGCCGAGGGCCCGGCGACCGAGTACTTCACGGTCCACGAGCTGCGCGATGTCGAGCACGCCCGTCAGGCCGGCGCGCTGATAGTCGAGCTGATCGGCCGCTGCGAGGACCCGGAGGCCCGGGCCGAGCGGATGGTCCGCCGAGCCGGCGCGGCGCTGCGCGGCAACTGGCGGCTGCTCGACGGCGTCGAAGCCCGCGCCGCGCGCTAGACCGGCCGCGGCGAGAGGCGCGACGCGAACAGGACGGCGGCGACGGACGTCGCGAGGTTGAGACTGGAGACGCCCTCGCGCATCGGGATGCTGATACGCGCATCCGCGCGCTCGAGCAGCTCGGCGCTGAGACCGTGGCGCTCGGTGCCGAACGCGAGGATCGCGCGCGGGTCGAGATCCGCGGGCCGGAGCGCCTCGCCGTCCGGGTCGAGGGCGAGCAGCGGCCGTGCGCCCTGGTCGAGCTCCTGCAGTCCCTCGAGGCGGGCGACGGGCAGCGCGAAGTGCAGGCCGGCGGCGCCCCGCAGGGCGTCCGGATGCCACGGGTCGTGGCCTCCGGTCGTCAGGACCGCCGCGGCGTCGGCGGCTGCAGCGACCCGCACGCAGGCGCCCATGTTGCCGAGGTCGCGAGGATCCTCGAGCAGCACGACCGGCGCCGCCCGGCGGTCGGCGAGGGCGCCCGCGATGTCGACGGCCGGGCGCTGCGCGAGCGCCATGACGCCCGTCGCCGGCGCCAGCGGCGCCAGCCCGTCGAAGACCTCGACGTCGATCTCGCGCGCGATCGCAGCGATCGTCTCGCGTAGATCCGGCGCCAACTGCGCGGCGAGTCGATCGAGCTCGGCGAGGTCGCGGGTGACCACGACAGACGGCTCGCAACCGAACCGCAGCGCGTGCTTGAGCGGGTGCAGGCCTTCGAGAACCGCCATGGATGGGTCGCGTCGGGCACGCCCGAACGCGGGGATGAGCGCGCCGTCCTGCACGCGCCGATCATGCCAGGCCGTCGCCGGCGGGGAGGGCCGCACACGGGCCACACTAGAGTTCAGATGACGATGAAGCTCGAGGGAATCCACCACATCAGCGCGATCACCGGCGACGCTGCCGGCAACGTCGAGTTCTACTCCGGGGTCCTCGGACTGCGCATGGTCAAGAGGACGGTCAACCAGGACGAACCCAACGTCTACCACCTCTTCTACGGCGACGAGCAGGGCTCGCCGGGCATGGACCTGACCTTCTTCGAGTACCCGGGCGCGGCGAGGGGGGTCGCGGGCGCCGGGATGGTGCACCGGATCGTCTGGCGGGTCGGCTCGGGCGAGGCGCTGGAGTTCTGGCGCGAGCGCCTGGCGGCCGGCGGCGTCGTCGCCGAGCCGGTCGGCGAGGCGAGTCTCCTGTTCGCCGATCCCGAGGGGCTCGGGCACGAGCTCCTCGTGAGTGCCGCCCCCGACGAGCCGCTGCGGGCTCGCTCGCCTGAGATCCCCGAGGAGCATGCGCTGCAGGGCTTCGCCGGCGTGCGCGCCTACAGCAACGAACCCGTTGACAGCGAGCGCCTGCTCGGCGATGCGCTCGGCTTCTCGCGCGGCGAAGGCGAGAGCTGGGAGGTCCGGGGCGAGCGCCGCGGCAGCTTCTACTCCTACGACCCGGCGCCACCGGAGATCAACCGCAGGCAGGGAGCCGGGACGGTCCACCACGTGGCCTTCGCCGCCCAGATGCCCGAGCTCGAGGCGTGGCGCGCGAGGGTGAGCGACGCGGGCGCGCGACCGACGCAGATCATCGATCGCTTCTACTTCAGGTCGGTCTACTTCCTCGAGCCCAGCGGCGTCCTCTTCGAGCTGGCCACGATCGGCCCCGGCTTCGCCGTCGACGAGGACATCGAGCACCTCGGCGAGCGGCTGTCGCTGCCGCCCCCGTTCGAGCCGATGCGCGAGCAGCTCGAGGCCACGCTGAGGCCTCTGCCCTACCCGCCGGCGTGGCGGGTGGGAGAGCCGGGCGCTTAGGCGACGTCGCCCAGGCGCCGCGAGCGCGGCGAGC